>JACCDR012172298.1_pt1 | contig 16515 bp, 19 predicted proteins | sample 7446431 | NCBI WGS metagenome assembly JACCDR01 (sample SAMN15323443, study PRJNA562643) | freshwater metagenome | isolation source: river surface water | place: USA:Blue River Watershed | collected 2017-08-17 | reverse complement strand
TACGGACATCATGGGTAAGGTACCTGCCGACTTCGAGCCGTCGAACCGCTACAACCGCGAGTCTCGTCGGTTCATGAAGTCCGAGGGCATCATCGGCATCCATACCGGAGACAAGTCGGTCGGCGAGGCGAACAGCATCGTCACCAACCTCCGTACTCGTCCCATCATCGAGGCGCTTCTTCTTGGTCGTATCGAGCCGAAGGAAGTCGCCAAGAAGGTGAACACGAAGCTCGCCACGTTCTATACGGCGGACGGCATCGATGCCTACCGTCACTACTACTGGCAGATCAACATCATCCGCGTGGAAGACTGGGCTGTTCTCTTCGAACAGTACGAGATCCAGCGCAACAACACGCTCGCCATCGCTCAAGTCGGAGCTTCGATGGCGTTGCACAAGACCGGCATCCAGCAAGCCATCGATTCGAAGTCGATGCTTCGCACCATGCAGGAAGCCATCTTCTTCGACTTCCAGGAATGGAGAACGAAGAGGCATGGCTCCGAACGTACCAAGGCACTCTCTGCCCTGGCCAAGTCTGCGGTCCTCGTCGACACGCAGCTCTCGCAGGCAGATAGCGCTATGAAGGACTCGCTCAAGGCATTCGAGCAGTTCCGCATGGAGACCGAGAAGCGGGCAGTTCCAGGTATGCAGGAGATCGCTCCTGGTGGAAACTACTCTGGCTCGGGCGCTAAGCTGCTCGATGTGAAGAGCACCGACGTCAAGAACGATGAGGAGACCTCGTGAGCGATAACTATCAGAGCTGGGTAGAACGCGTCGCTGGTGGCCGAGAGGCCAAGCCACTGTCTACTGGAGAAGTCGTCAAATCATCGGCTGGCGAGCCATTCGGCGCCGTCGAGTTCGTCAAGGTAGAGAAGAAAGGCTACTCGGCCGAGGTCGGCAAGAAGGGTGATTTCTATATCTACCACTTCTATCCAGATGCCACGCATCTTGCGAATCCCCACGTTACGCCGCAATTCTCGCCAAAGTTCTTTACGGCGTTGGAGGATGCATTCCTTCAGGTCTTCAAGAACCCCGAGCAGATCGAAGCTGCCTGGGTCGAGGAGATGAAGTCGTTTGCCGTTCGCGTCCGTGGCTGGGCACACACCGTATGGGGTGACGACCTGGCCATCAGAGTCATCGACGTTCTCGAAGAGAAGCTAGGAGCCTGATATGCATCCCGGAGTCGAATTCGCTCGTGCGGGTGGTCGCCGTGGCGCCTTGCTTGGTGGCTTGGGCGGAGCAGCTGTTGGTGCAGCGACGTTCGGCATTCCGAAGAAAGATCCTCGAGAGAACACCGAGCTCACCAACAAGCAGCGTCTTGGTCGAGCTGCTCTTGGTGCGTTGAGCTTTGGAACCGTCGGAGCTCTTCACGGCAAGGACATCGGGTTCAATCATCGAGCTCGGCAGTGGAACTCTGGTTTTCGTCCGGGCGTTGGCCAACCTGGTGGTATGCCGAAGCCGGCAACTCCGGACTGGCTCAAGGGAGCCAAGACCGAGGCAGAGGGCCTCAAGCTCTATCACGCTCAAGCTCGCAAGATGCACCCCGATCTTGGTGGAAGCCCCGATGCCATCAAGAACCTGAATGCGGAGTGGGAGACGCACGAGCCTTTGTTCAAGAAGGCGATGTACGATGCATTCGCTGACGAGATCGAGAAGATCGCCGGTATCGGTGCTCTTCTTGGTGGAGCTGCGGGCTGGAAGCTCTCTCCCAACACGATGAAGGGTAAAGCCTACGGCACACTTGCTGGTGCTGCCGCTGGCCACCTCGTAGGCGCCGGACTTCAGGCAACGAAGAGGGAGATCCTCGACAAGCCTGCCGCTCACGAACGGGAGCAGCTCTATGGTTATGTCTCTCCGCCTCGGCCCGGTCCGTCGAACTTCTAGCTAAGAAAAGGCCCGGAGGCCTTCGAAACTAGAGTTTGACTAGTCTGCCGTCGCAGAGCCGTTGCAACCACTCGTACCCGACGACGGGTGCGTGGTCATAGTACTGGAAGCCGCACTTCTCGCAGATGCAAAGACCACTGGCTCGTTCCCAGTCGTTTGCATCTACTCGTTTCTCATCGGGCTTGTAGGGCCTGCGCCTGGTTGTAGCTTCGGGAATGTCCATCGACGAAGTCACAGATCTGACGCCAAGCCTTGTCCGTGTTGTGGTGGTCTAGCGCCATCAGGTCCACCAGCGTCTTGACGTCTTGGTTGTAGGGATACGAGATGGTCAGGATCTTGGGTTCCTTGCCCCACTTGTTCCGGTACTTCACGATGTTCTTCGGAGCGTCATCGATGAAGACGTCGAGATGCATCCGCTCCTTGCGAGAGCCGACCATGACGTCGTTGTCGTGGAACCACGGGGCCGCCTTCTTCACGAGGTCCCACTTGAGACTCGCGTCCTGCCCTCCTGTGGCCGTCACGATGATGATGTCGTGACCTGCGTCGTGTAGCTCTTGGAGAGCTTCCGACGCACCGGGGAGAACAGGACAGTTGGCGTAGTTGTTCCGATCCGTGAAGAACTGAAAGACGTCCTTGGTCTTCTTCGTGAACTTCTCGACCTTGTACTCGACGACGTGATCGATCTCGACGGTGTCATCGTGGGTGGTGTTGTACCAGGCCAGCCACGGTCGGATGAGGTCGATGACGATCGCATCCAGATCGATGCCGATACAGAACTTCCTCGGTGCATTGGCGATAGCGCCCTGACGTAGGTCCATTACTTGATCTCCTTGTAGCGGTAGTCCATCTCCAAAAGCTTAGAGCTGGGCATTTCCATTGGTTTGACTTCTTGAAGAACGACCTCCCAAAGAACGGGAGGTTTGGCGACACATCCATGCTCGAGGCTCTTCCTACCGATCCTGGGATACAGGATGTGCATGAAGAGTTTCTGCCCGCAGCGGTCGCACCAACAGGCAACACATTCGGTAGCTATCTGCTCGTCGGTCAGATAGTCCGAGATGAAGAAACCATCAGAGGAATCGGTCGACATCGGCCTCCCAACGAACGAAGAGACCACCACAGCCTCCGCAGAACCAACCGCCATCTCGATGGGGCATTCTCTCTGCCTTGGCGTACGTAGAGTCAGCCGGATGCTTGCCGAGACACTCCACGGGTTGGTTGTTGCGAAGCCGCAGGTACATCGCTTCGATACGAGGCGGCTTCCAGTCCGCCGGCTTCAGCTGCTTGCCATCCTCTCGTTGCGGTCCCTTGAGCTTGTGCATGTTCGTGCGGTGCACTTCTTCGAAGAAGGGACGCAGATCCACACCTACGCCCTCGGCAGCACACTGCCAGAGACCTTGGGCGTAATCCTCGAGCTCGGAGTGCAGCTTCCCCTTGGCGTTGAACTCTTCGAAGATACGGATGCTCTTGATGACTCCACTGACCGAAAGATTGAAGTCATCGAGCTCTCGGTTGAGCAGCGGCCAGTTCGGCTTCCCGGTCGGTTGGATCTTCTCGTAGTCTTCGGTGTCGAGACGTCCGCACTTGAAGACGTCTGCGGCTCCGTAGGTCACGTATAGCGAATCGCAGAGAGCGTCGATGACTGCGACGACATTCTCTACCTTCACTCCTTCGATGAACTCTTCAGCTTCTTCTCTGATGAGTTCGGCACGAAGCTCTTTGCTCGGCTGGGCTTTGATGCCCAGGTTGAACTTCTGGACCATGCCTTGGTAGTAGCGTTCGATGACTGTGAGCTCTGTCATGGGTAACTCCTGACGATCTTCCGAATGAATTGGGTGCGGTGGTGGGGACAAGGACCATTCTCGATGAGCCCTTCTTGGTGTGCGGGTGATCCATAGCCGGCGTTCTTCTCCCAGCCATAGGCGTCGTAGTCTTTCGAGAGCTCAGCCATGAAGCCGTCTCGAATGACCTTGGCCAAGATGCTGGCCGCTCCGACGGGCCAGTACTTGCCGTCTGCTCTCGGCTCGAACTTCTGGTCCATCATGCTCCATCCGTAGAGAGGGTTCTCTCCGTCGATGAGGATGTGGTGTGGCTGTTGCGAGAGGTCTTTGACGGCTCTCTCGAATGCCATACGGTTGGCCCAGTCGATTCCGTGGGTGTTGATCTCGTCGACCGAGACCTCCCCAAGTCCGAAGTCGCAGAACTCACCGCTTCGGAGAATCTGAGTGAAGAGAGTCGACCGCTTTTTAGCTGTCAGTTTCTTCGAGTCGTTGATGCCTTTGATGGGACTGAAGTCCATCTCCCACCAGCGATAGCCTTGGCGGATATCAACGGGAGTTGCTGGACTGTAAAAAAGAGACGCGACAGCGATGAGCGGGCCGGCTAGGGCTCCTCGCCCTACTTCGTCCAGCCCGCAAACGAGGTATGGCATTGGTCAGCCCTTATCCCCATCCGCCAGGGGATTTTTATCCATGACCGGTCCAAGCCGGGTCTTGGTCAGAACCTCGAGGATCATCGTCTTCGGTTCTCGACGGATTCGGTGCACCACGCAGTTGTTGCTCTTGGCGAAGGCATGGACCATCAGCTGAATGGGTTTGTAGTCACCCTTTCCCAGCTCTTCGCCGAGATTGATGACCACCTCTTTCTTCAAGGGGTCGACTGTATCCCGGATCGTATGGGTCATGGTGTTGCCCATGGCCAGGCCGAGACTACTCGTCAGTCCGCTAACCCAAGCGAGCTTAGGATGCACTTGTAACCTCTAGAATTCTGGTAGGCTGACGGCGATGCCCTTTTCGATCATCGAGGATCGCGACGCCTTCGAGAGAGAGCAAGAGATCCCCTTTGTACACCTGAACACTGGCGACTTCCACGGCGTCGAGGTCCCCGAAGAATGGGACTACGAATACACCCCGGACGAGTCATTCGACGCAGAGGTCTTCAACGAGAAGCAAGGCGAGCTCATCGGTGTCACGCCGTCTCAGTTCACTGAGTTCGGCATCATGCTTCCGGACAAGGAGAAGAACACCTATGTCCCGTTCGACTTCTCTCGCCGTCGCTACCTGAGACAGATCTACGATACGCCCAGCAAGCGAACCCTGCTGAAGTGCGGACGTCAGGTCGAGAAGTCCACGCTCCTCGGCAACAAGCTTCTCTCGTACTCCTGCATCAACACGGCGATGAACTCGCTGTACGTCTCCCCGACGAACATGCAGGCCAAGGTCTTCTCACAAGACCGTCTTGCCGAGCCGATCGCTACGTCCCAGTACCTGAAGAGTTGGACCACCACCAAACTCTCGGACTCGGTCTTCCTCAAGAAGTTCATCAACCGCTCTCAGATCACTCTTCGCTACGCCTACCTGAACGCCGACCGTTGCCGTGGAATCCCGGCCGACGTTATCTGTCTCGACGAGATTCAGGACCTCCTGACCGACAACATCCCGGTCATCGAGGAGTGCGCCTCCCACTCCGTTCTGCGAATCGGCGGCGTGAGCCACCACGGCGGAATCTTCATGTACTCGGGAACGCCCAAGTCCATGGACAACACGCTCGAGCATTACTGGGCGACGCAGTCCACGCAGAACGAATGGGCTGTTCCCTGCCACCGTCACTCGATCGACATCGGTGGCGGCAAGATGTCCAAGGTCTATTGGAACATCCTGACCGAAGACCATATCGGCAAGGACCACCTGATCTGTGACAAGTGCGGCAAGCAGATCCACGCGATGGACGACGACTCCAAGTGGGTCTCGCTCAATCCGAGCATCCTTCGCAGTGAGACGATCAAGAAGCCGTTCGAAGGCTTCCGTATTCCGCAGCTGATGGTGCCGTGGATTTCCCACAACGACATCATCCAGAAGCAAGCGACCTACTCTCGCGTCAAGTTCTACAACGAGGTCTTGGGTCTTTCGTATGACTCAGGTACTCGCCCGCTCACGAGACAGGATGTCATCGACAACTGCGACGATCGCATTCTCCTGACGCCCGAGTTCCAAGAGAACATGGGCAAGTACCTCGGTGCTGCGTTCCCTGTCTACGCAGGCATCGACTGGGGTACCGGTGAGAACACGTACACGGTTCTGTCTCTTGGCTCGTACATGGGAGATGGCAAGTTCACCATCTTCTACGTTCACCGCTTCGAGGGTCGAGAGTCCGAGCCTCAGATCCAGATCGAAGAGATCAGCCGCCTCGTGAACAAGTTCCGCATCCGTTTGATCGGCTGCGACTACGGTGGCGGTTTCTGGCCAAACGACGAGCTAACGAGAAGGTTTGGTTTCCAGCGAGTCCCTCGCTACCAGTACTCCCAGCCTTCGACGAAGGTGGTCTGGCAGGACGGACTCAAGCGGTTCTTGGTTCACCGTACCGAAGTCATGTCGGACATCTTCAACGCCATCAAGCGGCGGAACATCTTCCGGTTCCCCAACTGGAAACAGTTCGAGCTCCCATTCGGTGCTGATCTTCTGAACATCTTCTCAGAGTACAACGAGCAGCTTCGCCAGAACGTCTACAAGAAGTCCCCGAACTGCACGGACGATACCTTCCACTCGATCCTGCTGTGCTTCTTGGCCTCGATGATCCACAACCCGCGTCCCGACGTCATTGCGCCGAACGCGAACCACGGTCGTCCACCCAAGGAGACCGAGAACTAAAAGAAGGCTTGAATGTAGACTCTACGCATTCGACTTGCGTCGACTCAAGATGCAGGGTCTTGTTTCAAGCCTTCGTAGACCGCAGTTACTCTAGCGAACTAGAACTAGCGGCCCGATGCCGCCGCTCGAGCGCGACGACCACGAACGATACGACCGACGAGCATCGTGCCACCAACGCCGAGAGCGAAGCCGCCGACACCGATGCCGACGACCTTGGCGAGGTTCTTGTGCTGCTGCTTGACGCTGGCTTCGTAGCGCAGCGTCTCGACCGCCTGGTGGATACGCGAGTTGATCATCTGATCGATCTCGGTGGTGGTCGGATGGTTGCCGGACGGAAAGAACGGAGTCGTCGGAGCAGCGGGAGGCGGAGTAACAACGTCGGTCAGTTTGGTACCAAATTCACCCATGGGACTTTTCCTTTTCTGAGTTTTGCAGACAGCTAGCTAGTGATGTCTGCGTACAAGGTCTTATCTCAGAGAGGGGTCCCAAATTGCGGCTAGGACGTAACTCGATTCATTCGCCGCATCAGCTTCTTGAGAGGAACAGCATCACGGTCCTTCAAGATGTCGAATGTGCGAGGACTCTCTTCCTTGAGCACACACCAGACGCCAGCGACTTGCTGAAGATTGGTTCGTCCCGCACCGAGGACCTCGGTGAGATCTGAGTTGTACGGACTGACGTGCATACTCGAGGCGAGGCGAAGGAAGGGACGCCACGGATGCTTGTCCTGCGTCGCGAGCTCGACCTTCTCGAAGTCCTCGACGCGGAATCTAACAAAGTACTCCGACCACATCTCCTCCTCATGGGGCGACCATCCTTGAGTGGACAATTGCTCGGCAGCACGATAGAGATGCTCGTACTCGGGAACCGTGAAATTCAGGGGGTCAAAGCGGATGTTCAAGATCCTCATGCAGGTTGCAACCTGTGTCTTGAGGGTCTGGACTTCGCCAAGGAGCTTCTGGATGACATCACGCTGTAGTGGGGAAGACAGAAGGTCTCTACGACCTCGCTTCCAGTTCAGGACGTCATCCTCGAGGATCAGAGTGGTCTTTACCTTGCCTATGAGCTCGGTCTTGGTCTGAAAGATGCCTCGGGTGGCGTAGCGGTAGATGCTCCGCTCGCAGACACCCACGATCTTGGATGCCTGCTTTATTGTGAGCCACTTACTACTTCCCATTGATTTCTAACCCCTCATACGATGGTCGCACACCGCCGGAGGTCTTTCCAGATGGACCCGTTTGCCCAGCTTTTGACTCAATCTTCCGGCTCGAACGTAGCTGCGGAGACTCTAGAGATGCTTGGTCGTCAGGCATCTCAAATGTTTCAGGGTCAGGGCATACCTCTGAACCAAGCGATCAAGCAAGTGACCGCGAACCATCCCGAGCTCGGTAACGAGCACATCAAGAGGATCGTCGAGTTCGCGAACACGGTCACCTTCCAGGAGATGTTCCAGAACTCCGAAGACAAGAACATCCACTTCGAGGTGGCTGATCCTGGTTCGGTGCTCAGGGACCTCAAGGATGGTGGGTCTCCTGCTCACGACGGCAAGACCCTTGGTCCCGCAGGTCTCGGAAGTTCTCAGGGCGTGGATCCAGCCATGAACCAGGCATTCGATGCCCAGTTCCTTGGCCAGGAGAAGAACGCCAATCTCAAGAACCTCGGCGAGTGGGCTCACAAGGCGAAGAAGACCGGAAAGCAGATGGCAGGTATTGCCGCTGCTGGTGCTTCCGCATACGCCGGAGCTCGCGGGGCCAAGCGAATCATCGACGGCAAGACGAAGACAGCGTCGGAGATTCGAGAGGAGCTCGCCACTGATCACGAGCTCCACGCCAACCCCATCGAGGATCTCTACGACACTCGTGTTCGTCTTCAAGCGACTCGCGAGAAGCTTGCCGAGTCCCACGAGTCTCTGAACGGCCTGCTTAGCCAGGCCAAGAATGACTTCTACAACGAGGTCAAAGCGCAGGTACTCGATCCAGACGGTGCTGGTCTTGGTGGTGTCATCTCGGTTCTCGAGAAGGTCGCCGAGGCAGACATCGTCGAGGCTCTGATGACGTCGGTCACCGAGCGTCTCGTGAATGAAGGCGTTCGCGGAGACCATCTCAATCGCTCGCTCACCAAGACGGCCGGTGTTGTCGTCAACATGGAGCATCCGATCATCGTTCACGCAGATGCCCTCGTGAAGGTGGCCAGCGAGATGATCACGTGCAGCAAGGCCATCGACGAGACTGACGAGCATCTTGCTCAAATCGACGGTGTGCTGAAGCAGGCTGGTTCTCTCACCAGCTCCGTTCGCGATGCTGTCGATCACAAGGGACTTCTGCCGGCAGGTATCCGCCAGAGGTTCCCGCGTTCATGAAGTTCGTCAAGATCGCCTCGGCTCAGGAGCTCCTCCGAAAGATGGCTGGCTACAAGCTGCCTCTTCTCGCGGGAGCTGCCGTCGTTGGCGGAGCCCACGCCCTCAATAAGGGACTTCGCAAGGGTCAAGAATACAAGGCTGGCTTCACGCCCGGCTTCATCCCTCAGGAGCACTGAGCATGACGTACGACAAACTGATGGAAAAGGTCGCCGAAGTTGCTCCTCAGCAACACCAGTTCCTTCTGAAGACTGCCGAAGAAGTGAAGGCGAGCCCGTTCAAGGACGAGATCACTTCCGAGCTCGACGGTCTCATGAAGAAGGCCTTCCAGATGCCTGGTTGGGCTACTGGTGCTGGCAAGTCGTTCGCGACGGGCGCAGCTGGTGTCGGTGGTGCTGTTGCCGCTGGTATCGCCTACGCTCTCGCTGGAGACATGTACGATGCCGCCAAGAGAGGCATCACCAAGAGCCGCAACTACCGCGACATGCTCGACGCGAACCCGGACCTCAAGCAGTTCGACGCGAAGACTGTCCAGAAGTCGTTCTCGGTTCTTCACCGTCTGAACCCCGAGTTCGCTTCCGATCCAACTATCGCTGGTTCGTGGGTGAAGCGTCAGGCCACCTTCGGCGAAGACACTCTCGGCGATGCGAACAGCCTCAAGCAGCTGGTCGATGCTCGCAAGGGTCTCCACGACGTTCGTCGTCTTCCCAGTGTTCCTTCGATGCCGGGTGGCAAGAAGGATGCGGGAGGCTTCGGCAACAAGGAACGCACTGCACTCAAGGACCTGAACGCGGGCGTTGTCGATCTCGACGATCGCATGGGTAGAGCCGGTATCTGATCAGCTATGATGATCAAGCAGTGTCAGTTCCGAGGGGTGAATGAGAAGGGGCATGTCTTCTGCCAACCCCTTCTCTCGCGTGGAGGTGCGTTCGAGAAGACCGCCCAGGTTCTCGAGATGCGCTCTAAGCTCCATCCTCGCATCCAAGACTTTGTTCGTGCGATTCGGCCCACTGCGTCCGGTGTCTACGTCCTCGTCAACGCCCTCGGAGCCGGTGAGTACTGGGGCTCCAACGTCAACGGAGACCTCTTCCCCGAGAAGGGTCTGATCCACAGCCCTCCAGACTGGGAAGGCCTTCTCGTCAATCCGGATCGAGCTCGTGAGGTTGGTGTTGCTTGGCCGTACGGATACCCCACTTTCATGGGAGCCTATCCGTACAAGCATCACGTCAACAAAGACCCCAGCAGAGCCTTCGGAAGAGTAGAGCTCGCGACGTGGAATCCACAGATGCATCGTGTGGAGCTCGTCGTCTATCTCGACAGAGCTCTCTGTGCTCAGTTCGATGCGACCGACGTCATCAACCGCATCGACAATGGCGAGTATCCAGATGTCTCGATGGGCTGCAAAGTGCCATACGACGTGTGCACCATCTGCGAGCACAAGTCGAAGACGCCCGAGGATTACTGCCAGCACGCCAGCATGATGATGAACAAGATCCTTCCGGACGGTCGGAAGGTTGCTGTTCGGAACGACTTCCCGAAGTTCTTCGACATCTCCTTCGTATTCATTGGCGCTGACAAGACCGCCAAGACGATGGCCAAGCTGGCATCGCAGAAGGATGGCCGTGTCTGCATGGGCGACTTCTGCACGTTCCAGACGCCGCAGTCTTCTGCTTCTCTCGGTGAGGTCTTCACCAAGACGGCCGATCCCGTCGATGAGAGCCCTGCCAACTTCGGCTACTCGAAAGAGCGTGCTCGTGAGGAACAGGGCCAGCGTCAGATCGACGAGACGTATCGCCCAACTCCTCTCGCTCGTCGGTGGCAGCGTATGGAAGATCGTCTTCGCGAAGATCCTGTTCAGGAGTCCAACATCGACCAGGCTCGTACCGTCACCGGCAAGGTGGCCAGTGCCAAGCCACCAACTCGTCTTCGCGGTGCTCTTGCTGGTGCTGGTATTGGCGCCGGAGCAGGCTTGGTAGGCAACAGCGCCATCAAGGCAGACGCCGACTCCAAGAAGAAAGACGTCATCAAGGACTCGCTTGCTGGAGGCATTGCTGGTGCACTCACCAAGCTTGCTTCTATGAATCCGGAGCGCGGTCTCTCTCAGTGGCGTCGTCAGAAGCTCGGAGAGATGTATGGACTGAAGGTGGAGAACGGCCAGTTCACGGGTGAGCTCTTGAAGGTCGCCAACGATCCCATCAAGAAGAAGATCCGTGTTGGTGGTGTTCCTGTTTGGCTCGAGTGGCTCAAGGGAGAGACCCGCGAGTACAAGAAAGACGGCGTGGTCAAATACCGCCGTCACATGGAAGCCGACTACGGCTACATCCCGGGTACGACAGACTCGGATGGAGAAGAGCTCGACGTCTACGTCGGTCCCGATCGCGATGCTTCCAAAGCCTACGTCATCCGCCAGATGCGGAAGAGCGGTGGCTTTGACGAGCACAAGGTGATGATGGGCTACAGCTCAAAGTCAGCCGCCAAAGCCAGTTACATGCACCACATGAGGGATTGTCCCGAGTGTTTTGGTGGCATGGTCACCGTCCCAGTCTCGGCTCTTGTTGCTCTCTTCGGGGACAACAAGGCACTCAAAGAGAAGCATGCACAGGATGCCTGTGGCTGCCACGGAGTGGGTGATGACTGTGGTGGGTCGATCGAGAAGCTTGGCTCCTTGCTCTTCCCAGTACAGAAATCAGCTTCCCACGCCAAACTCAGCGAGATTATAAAGTCCATACCGGCTGGTCCCTTTACTCAAGAGACATTGCCGAAACTGGAGAGGGCAGAAAGAGACATCCCAAATGACGTTCTCGATACGATGGGTGGAATGCCGCTAGGCAACGCCCTCTCGACATCGACAATGGCAGGGATGGTTCTGAAGCCGCGAGAGTTCCAGAGACTGCTTCTGATTCAAATCGGCGAACGGCCGCTAGCTGACGACCTGGACAACAAGGGCATGACCTTCGAGAGGACCAATGATGTCGACGAATCGATCCCGCTCAATGAGAGCTCGGTCGACTCTGGACTCATGGGCATCCTCAGCAGGCTCGGTCTTGTTCGGGACCGCTCTGCGGCTGGCCCTGCTCTACAACGTCGGTCGATGGCTGCTTCAGCCGACCAACCGTTCAAGTCGATCGGTGGAGAGAACATCTCCAACGAACCAGTATTGAAAAAGATCGCGGCAGCCTATAATGGCTATCGTCGTTCTGTTCTCAAGAAGGCCGCTTCCATTTCTCAGTACATGACCACCGATCCCCAGCTCCGTTCCGATCTCTTCGGTTCGAGCATGGTAGAGGCCTTCGCCTGTGGGTTCGACAAGGTCGCAGCATCGGCAAGCGCGTTCTCCCCTGACTCGCTTGCATACTTGGTGGGGGCGTACACCGACCGGGACATGCACATGACGAATGAAGTCGTGTCGTCCCTCGCCCAGACGGGCGCAGTGACCGAGACAGCTTAGGGCTGGGTCCCAACCCGAAGACAGCTTCTCTTTCACTGACCAAGCAAACGGAGAAATTCAGATGAACCAATGGCTCGCAGAAATCTATGGCACCAACGGCGCTGACGCCGATGACTTCGAGAAGACGGCGCAGGCCCACCTTCTCAGCAAGCTCGCCGAGGAGAACAAGCTCGATCTGAGCCAGTTCTCTCCGGAAGAGCTCCAGCAGCTCCTCACGGAAGTGATGGGCGAGCAGGTGATGGCTCAGGGTCAGGAAGCTGGTCCGCAGATCAACGCACAGTCGCCTCAGTCGCAGGGTCTTCCGCCCGGCACTGACATGAACCCCACGCAGATGGGTCAGCAGCCGCAGCAGCGTCCGGGCCAGCACCCGATGATGCAGCAGGCGTTTGCTCCCGCTGCTCAGCCGCAGGTTCCGCAGGGAATGCCTGCCGGCGCGATGCAGCAGCCGTCTGCTGGTGACACTGCTTCTCTTCAGAAGGAAGCACAGGCGAAGTTCGAAGAAGCGGACCTTCTCGGTCGCGTCATGGCTCACGCCTACACGCAGGAGCTCGAGAAGATCGCGATGACGAAGACGGCAGGCAAGCTCGACGCGGCGAAGGATGCCGTGAAGGGTGTTGCTGGCAAGGCCGCCAACTTCGGCAAGAACAACAAGAAGGCGATCGGTGCTGCCGCTGGTGGCGCTGCTGCCGGCTTCGCGGCTGGTCGCATGTCGAAGAAGGCGTCGGCGGGTCCGGCGTTCCAGAAGCTGGCAGAGATGCACGCGGCCGATATCCTCGGTGCAGCGGGCTTCGATCCGGCAACGGGCACGGACACGTGGGCTCAGCAGGCTCAGTCCGAGCAGCAGGTGCAGGGTCAGGCTCCGCAGGGCCAGGAAGGTCAGCAGCAGGAAGAGCAGCAGGCCGGTGGTGAAGACTTCGGTCAGGCCATCGACAACGCCGCTCTCCAGCTTCTCGAGGGCGCAGGCTACGACACGCAAGAGATCCTTGCCCGTCTCGCCCTCGCTCGCCAGAACCAGAACGGCCAGGCGTAACGAGATCCATGACTGCTGATCCTGATATCCGTGGTGGCCAGCTCGAGAAGGATGCTTTCATCTTTCGCGCTCTGGCTCCCGCGGCTGCTCAGGAGCAGGACGAACGGATGCGGCAGATTTTCCGCGAAGAACTTGCGGCAACGAAGTCACATCCTTCTTCCCAGCAGCCCCCAATCAAGGTCAAGAATAAGCATGCCTCTCTGGAGGCACCTTTTGGCTTGGCTTTGATTGGTGGCTTCTCGGACGAACTCCAGAAGATCAAGAGTGCACAGATGACCATGAGTAGCGTGGCTCCCAAGCCAACCGTCTCCTCTCAGGTCACTGCTCGAGTTCCCCGAAACACTCTCTCGGCCAAAACCCCCTCTTACTCTCAAGTCAATCCGGCTTCAACGCCCGGCCCCACCCAAGCCCACCAACCAACACTGAGCCCGCCACCGGTACGTGGGTAACAGGAGATGACGATGAAGAAGCTCGCGTCGAAGCTGCCTATCCAGCAGATGATCCAGAACGTGATCACCTCTGCGACGGAGAAGCTCGCCTCCGAACAGGAGACGAAGAAGGTCAAAGACCTCATCCGCTACGAAGTCCAGGAGCACGGACACATTCCGACTCCCGAAGAAGAGCGTGCGGAGCTGAAGAAGACGGCATCGGCCAACACGTCGGACAACTACATCGAGAAGCTTGCTTCTGCGGTGGAGTACATCGCCGGCAACCTCAACTCGATCGAGTTCCCTCACAAGGGTGTTCTCGAGAAGGCCGCTGAAGAAGCGGGTTCTCCGCAGGGTGCTGGAAAGGGCCCTGGTTCTCTCGAGGTCTCCAAGGCCATCGGCGGAGAGCAGAACTACAACATGGGCCACGCCCGCAACACCGAAGCTTCGAGCTCGAAGGCGAACACCTCACTTCACGCTGCTCGTCCAGGTGACGGCAAGGGCCAGCTCGAGAACACGATGGAGCATGCCCCGGGTGGCGGTGGTGTTGCTCCCACGGCGAAGTATCCTGACAAGGGTCCTCTCGTCGCCGGTCCCACGAAGACCGCATCGATCCAGCAGCTGTATCAGTCTGCTATCAAGACGGCCTCTCCGCAGCACAAGGCGGTTCTCGCCAAGCTCGCTGGAGAAGATGTCGCCAAGGCCAACATCTCGGCAGAGCGGTCCGCGAACCCTCTCGCCGGAATGGGCGAACTGAAGTCGACCGACGCATCGGAGTCGTCTCCACACCAGGCCGGTGATCACGGCGGTGGATTCGGCAACCAGGGTCGTCGACTGATTGCGTCCAACCAGGCTGCCATCGACGCCACCAAGGGTGACGCGAAGGGCCCGGTCAAGACGCAGCTATCCGAAGTTCTAGAGGAGCCGGCGCTCTCTTCGAGCACCGATCCAGTTCTGGAGAACAACCTGCGTAACACCGGCAAGGCCGGCGTGAAGATCGCAGCGGCTCGTGCAACCCTCGAAAAGGTCGCCCAGCAGGGATGCACGTGTGAAACAATCGACGGAGAGTGCACCTTCTGTCGTCTGACGACGAAGGTGGCTGCGGCGGCCAAGAGCAAGAGGGAGTCGACCAAGACTGCCAATGCCATGATGGGATACGGCGGCGGTTCCGACGCAGGAATGTCGGGCGGAGCTGGCGGTGGATCCATGGGCATGGGTGGTGGCGGACCGATGACGTCCATGGCTGATGCCGGTGCAGGCGCAGATGGCTGCCAGTGTGGAAACACGGGTGAATGCCGCGTCTGCAAGATCAAGGCGGCGCTTGCCGCTGCGATGGCGCAGCAGGGACAGGCAGGAGCGATGCCGAGCAGTGGACCTGCTGGCGGTGCGTCCTCGCCAATCGAGAAAGACTCCACGGGTGCTGGCCTCGGCGGCGGCACTTACTGAAACGGGAACCAGGAGACAACGACCATGAACAAGCTGTCCAGCACCAAGGTGGCCGAGGTCCTCGCCCAGGTCCCCGTTGCTCTTCGAGCACAGGCGGAAGAGATCGCCTCGCTCAAGGAGAAGGTTGCCCACTACGAAAAGAGGGATCGCGTCGTCAAGATCGCTTCTGCCATGCAGCAGAAGAATCTCGACCCCGAGACCTCGTACGACGACAAGATCGAGAACCTCATGGGTTCGGACAATCTCGACGTCGTGGAGAAGGCAATCGAGCTCTCTGCGCCCCAGGTCAAACTGGCTGCGCTCTCCGATCACCACGGCAACCCCAGCAATGCGGAAGACGCGTTCGCTGCGGGTCTCCTCGGTGACTAACCACATCACAACCGCTGATCTTCAAGGAATCAACAAATGTCGCAGCCTCCATATCTGACTCTGATCTCGGAAGTTCTGCCCGTGCAGCGCCGAGACTTCTACGCCGCCAACACGGCGCTTCTCAACCCCGTCAACGCGAACCCGCTCATCGATGGTGAGTGGCTTCAGCTCGACTCGACGTACAAGGCAGCTCGTGGAACCGGCGAGCAGGCTGTCCCCGCGTGGCAGCTCTTCGCCGAGAAGGGTCGTTACGACACGCAGGCAATCGGCAAGGTGCCGTTGCTCTTCATCGGTGGCTACGAGGCGGAGACCAAGGTCGCCGATCTCACCAGCATGACCGTCGGTGATGGACTCGTCGTGCAGATGGTCACGGTCGGTGGCGTCGCCAACCGCCGTGGTCTCGCGAAGCTCGGCGCTGGAGCAGGTGAACACCTGATCTTCGGCTACGTGACTCGCGTCTTCACGGACCGCGTCCGTTACTGGTGTCCGAACCACCCAACCTTCAAGACGGTCGCCTAACCGGGACGCAATCCCGTTCCAACAAAGATTCACAGGAGAACAAGATGAGCGTCCCCGCAAGAGTACTGAATGACCTCTTCTCGGCCAAGCTGGACACGGCTGAAGGCAAGGAGAAGGTTGCATCCATGGGCTCGGTGTATATCCGAGACCGCCTCCGCGAAGTCTGCTTCGTGGACAAGATCATGCCGCCGGAGCCGGTCACCCGTGCCGACTGCCAGCGCTCGGTGAACCACGACACGCTCGTGAAGATCATCGACATCGAGCCGCAGAGCCGTGCGATGACGGTGACCTTCCGTGGTCAGCCCACGGCCCGCTTCATCCGCGCCCCGCGTGCGGAAGTTCCGTTCTTCACGATCTCTTCGGAGAAGTTCGAGAAGACGGAGCAGGAGCT
>JACCDR010873498.1_pt1 | contig 16520 bp, 22 predicted proteins | sample 7446431 | NCBI WGS metagenome assembly JACCDR01 (sample SAMN15323443, study PRJNA562643) | freshwater metagenome | isolation source: river surface water | place: USA:Blue River Watershed | collected 2017-08-17 | reverse complement strand
CGTACGCGGACCCAGCGTAATCACTGCGGAATAGCGCGACGTTCGCCGCACCCGCCTCCATACATGCATCAATAATGGCTTGATCGTGGCCAACGCGCTCGGCGAAGCGTTCCGCCCGAATCCGAGTTCGAAACACCTCCGCGGCTTCGAAGAGCGAGCCATCGCTACAGGTCAAGCCGGTGACTTTCCAGTTCGCATAGGCGAGGCGATCATCGACGCGTGCACGGGTGCCGTCGGGATCAGTGAAGTCCACGGCAGAACCAGGACCAACCGTCACCGCCTCAATCGGAACCACGACAGAGGTTGCGCCGCCAGCGACGTCGGTTTCTTCGGTAACGCGATAGAACTTTGGATTGGACCCGATAAGAAGAATGCGCGTCCCAACATAGATCGTGTCGGCGGGCCCACCTCCGGGGCGCGAGAGCGTTACCGTTCCCGTGCCACGAGCGTCGAGGATGCGAACCTTCCCGTATCGCTTGAGAGCCATACGCGTAAGGTCGTCACCATCGGCGGTGTGGAAGTTGACAGCGTTGAAGAGGTCCGTGTCTCGCTGCGATTGTCGCGACCAGATGATGGCGCACGGCCCGAGAAGCGATTCGTAGTCCGAGCCTCGAACGAAGTCGGCGTTCTTGTCGCCCGAGCCCCGCACGGCGGTGGCTCCCATGTCGAGGAATTCGCGGATGGTGAGTTCAGGAATCATGTGTCTGTCGGAACCTCAATCGAGACGCGCTCCACCACTTCACCGGTGATGAGCGTTGGATCAGCAAAGAGGAAGGTCTTGTCCTCAGCGATCTGGTGACTGGTCTTGATCGACTGAACGCGTGGGTCACGCAGGAGCTGCGCTGCGACCGAACCCTTCAACGTGCCGGCGAGGACGGAAGGACTGTCAACGAAGCTACGAGCACCCGCGCCGTACGTGGTATCCCACGGAAGATCACCGGGGTTGGTTTCAACTCCGCGGTTGAGCGCCTTCGTAACGTTGGCCGTACCGTCGACTTGATCAAGATCACCCGTCGACGCTTCGAGGTAGTCGGTACCGGTCCAAACCAGATCGACGAAGTAAAGAATGCGCTTCCGATCGCGAAGTGACGGTTCGACGTTCTCTTTCGTCGTGGAGAATCCCCACCGCATCTGAGTTTGCGATCCGATTGGGGTCGTGGATGCATCGGTCGCGGGAACTCCCTCCGCCTTGACGAGATAGAGAGCGCCTCGAACGATGGGACTGTCGAGAACGAGCTCAACGACGTTGGTGGATCCCGAAACGATCAGTGCAGCTTCGACGCCCGGAGCTGTCGTCGACTCGTCGGTTGCCTCAATCGAGTAGGCACCGGGTGCGGGAGCACCGAAGGCCCCTGCAGCCAGTGTGTTGCTGAAGACGAGACGAATACGTGTTTCGTGACGTACTTCGAGCGAAAGCAGATCAATGGCCATGGGTATAAGGAAGGAAGCTAAGAGTCAGGTTTGAGCTGAGGTTTGAGGATCGCGAGAGCGGCTGCTTGGATGACGTGGTAGAGCGATTGCGTCGTGTCGACTTGGTTGAGAGCGGCTTGCCGCTTCTTGCAGTCGTCACATGGAGGAATGCCGAGCGCCTTCGTGAGTGTCGCGACTCGATCACCGAGTTGCACGGGATGCTCAAGCTTGTTGAACTCGGCGAGAGCGTGAGCTTCGAGGGTTGGGTTGTTTGCTTTGCTTGCCGAATCGGCAAGACGCTTCCACCGTGCTGCTAGAGCAGCACGTCTGCGTTCAAGTTCTTGTTCATCCATGTCAGTCCAGTGGGCAATCGAACGACAAGAGATCGAGACCGTCGTTCAAGGTCTCGATGGCATCGTCGAGCAATGCGAGAACCGTCATCACCGCATCACCACCCGCCAACATGGCCGTCTTCAAAAGCGAACCAAGCGGAATGGGAATTGGGATCGAGGAGAGAAGATCGAAGTCGCAGCAAAGCTTGACGTTGATCCCCGGTGTAGGAATCGTGATGTCTCCAAGCAACAGAGACAGGCCGGGAATGTCAGGGATTCCAATCTTGGGAGCAGCAATACAACTCATGATCAATCACCCGTGGCCACGAGCACGGAAGGAGACTGCGACGCCGGGCCTGTACTAACCGGCACGGGAGTCGCCATCGCCGAAGCGGGAGCACCGAGGGCCGTGTTGTAAGTCGAACCCTTTCCGAGCTTGACGATGCCACCCGCAAGCTTGATGACAGGTGCACTGATGTTGCAGTACCCCGTAAGCGCTCCCGTGATGCTATCGGGGAGAGCAAGACCTGGGATCTGCATGCTGCCCATGTCGACGCGAGGTCCGCCCGCGGTCTTCATGTGGAAGCCGGTGATGTCGAGCTTGAAGCTTCCGTAGGGCGACGAGAACGCGACACCGGTGGGTGAGATCGTAAAGACGACGGACTTACCGTTCGGATCGTTGCCGATGTTGGTGACGATACCGACGGTGCCATCCTTCTTGAAGACGACACGACCTTGGCTTCCGTCGGGACCGAGTTGCACTGTTTCATCGGGCTTCAGGTTTCCGCCGCGCCTCGGCATCTTCTCAATTGCAGCAAAGATGACGCCGGCTCCAGGAACATTCTCTTGTCCCTTGGGAACCGCAACGAACACGCGCGTATCCTTCGCAGGAACACGACGCCCGTTCAGACTTGAGATGTGCGCGAGGATTCGATGGCCTTGAGCGCGCTTCGGATTGAGTGGCTTGGTGACGTCGCGACCTTCGAAGAGCTGCACGCGAACAAGCGTGTGACCATCGTTGTCTTCGTCGCCATCGAAGACGTAGTCATTCTCATCATCCCAACCAATCGAACCGTGAAGGATCTGCGCGTCTCCGCCAATCGCGCCAAAAAAGTGCTCAACTGTCATTAGTCAATCGTGATCAGGTTGTGGAACTTGACCTCAACCTCGAACCTGTCCGGGCCGAGATCGAGCTCAAGGCTCTTGATGTGGAAGATGACGGAGGCGAAGGCTTTGACTTCGAGGTTGGCGGCAATCAGCTTTGCAACGTCGGGGTCGTAGTCGAATTCACTCACGAGAAAGGCTGCACGCGCAGCTTCCGTCGGAAGCGAAAGAAGCTTGTCGCGGTTGATACTCGGATCCATCTCAATGGAGATCGCGTCGCCGGCCCTGAGATCAAAGATGTCGATCTCTCGTCGGTCTTCATCGCGACCAAAGAGGATCATCTCTGATGTCTTGAACGATCCTTGGATCTCTTGACGACTGCGTTCCTCATACGCATCGACGGCGGCCTTATCGAGCGCCTTCTGATCCGTGATTGAGTACATGTTGTACTCCTCGTAGTCGCCGGATTGTTCGTTCGCCGTAACCTCAGTACCACCTTCGCTCTTAGGGCGATGGGCACCCTTGTGACCTTTCAGTCGTTCGTCGCCAGGTGGAGGATAGAACGCTTCGAGGATGCGTCCTTGGAGTGGATCGAATGACTTGAGGAGGATGCCCTTGTTGGTAATGCTTGCATCCACTTCTTCTTCAAGCGAGTGGATGTTTTCGCCGTAGATGGCAGTCGCAGCCGATTCCTTCTCATAGTGCTCGGTGGAGTCCGTTACGACGCAGACATCCTTGTCGATGTACGAGATGAGGCCGAGGGATCCGATGCACCATTGCCACACGTCCCAGGAGCTTGCTTCCTTCTTGGGTTGCGGTTTGGCAATCGCATGGAAGCGCTCAGGTACAACCTGACCAAGCGTCATCTTCGCAATATCGTCGCGTGTAACGCGGAGATGATCACGAAGCGCTTCAACCGACGAAACGATCTTCTCGTTGTCCGGATCTTGCCATCCGGTGTTATCGCAGATGCGTTCCCAGATCTGTTGCAGCGTATCGGAGTAGCTCGGCATCCCCGACGACTTCATCGGCTTGTTGTGAATGAAGAGCGTCGTGTAGTCGTGGAACTGCAAGTCAACGACCCAACCCACGTCATGAAGACGACGCGTCGCCTTGGTGCAGATCCCCGTAAAGCGAAGATGCGCAACCTTGTCGAAGTCTTCCTTGTTCTCGTCCCAAAGCCAAAACGCGACACGAGCGTTCTTGAGATAGCGAGGATCTACACCGCCTTCATTCCAGCCGATGAGGATCGTCAACTCGTCCGCGACGAGGTGATTATTCTTGGTCCACTTCGCTTCGATGACCCGTGGTTGCAGCGTGACGAACTCGGTTCGACTGCCAAACTTCGGAACATCGAGGAGGGCAAGAGTCTTGGGCTTATACGTCATTGAACGAGATAGGACTCGCCAATCTCCGGCTTCTCGCCGTAGCGAATGCCATTGAGCTGGCGAATTGCGCTCGCCTTGTCAGCAGCGCCAGTCGCACGGATCGAGATCGACTCCCAGGTGTCACCTTCGACAGCGAGGACGAACTTGCTGACCTCGTTCTGCTGCGCGAGTTCAGCCTGACGAGCGAGACGATTGAGTTGGTCGAGAATAAGGAAGGTCTGCGTGTCGAGGTCGGCTTGATACTTCACCCACGCGATGTCGCTCTCCGCCGTGCGAACAAGCATCACGCTATCGATACCTGCATTGACTGCGGTGTCGCGAAGCTGAATGAGAGCGGTCCGCATGCCGGTGACTGCACCGCGAAAGTGTTGAAGGGTTGAGAACGACGCCTTCTCAAGATCGTCGAAGCGTCCGGCGAGCTTGTTCATCTCCGCTGCGGGGATGTTGAGTTGAGCGATCAACTCGTCGAGCGCGTCGAGAAAGTCCGTCGACATATCCGGCAGTGTTGGCTCTTGGAGCTTCTTTGAGAACGCCATCCAATTGCCGATCTTGGCCAGCGTGTCATCGGCTGGAATGAACGGCGTCGGAGATCCGCGCTTGTTGAGGTCGTCGCGGCGATCGATCTGGAGCTTCATCTTCCAAGCGATCTCGTGCTCACTCTCGCGAGACAACTCGAGCTCTTCGATGAAGCCGATGTACGAAACGATGAAGCCCCAAGCGATACGACACGTGCGCTCGGCGGATACGAAGTTGATCCATTCGTCCGCCATGTCATTCGCAATCTTGCCGCCCGCCTTCGTCATCCACCGACCCGAGAGCTCAGTGGGTTCCCAGTTCACACCGAAAGCGTGGCGAGTTTGCCTCGACGAGCCCGGATAGCGCGTCGTCTGAATGCGACTCTTGATGGTCTCCTTGATAACCGGCCCTTGGCGTGGACGACCGAACGGCGCGTACCAGCCATCAAGCTCCAAGGTCTTTCGGATCGACTCCGGACCTTCGATCTGTTGAAACGTCCACTTCATGTTGAGAATACCGGGTTGCCAGTCGCAGCCGCGACCTTCGGATGGCGCGCGAGCTCACCGATGAGATCCACCGTGCGCTTCGCGATGCGATTCGGATCCTGATTCGAGTTGACCTTGATCTCGACGTGGTGAACGTGAGTCACGTTGTTCGGGATCTTCCGCTTGTCGGCGTCCCGAATGTGTTCGGGGTGGAAGAACTCAGGGTGGAGCTTTTCCTTGGCAGCACCTGGAGTGAGGAGAGGCGAGTCGAGGTAGCCCCACTTGATTGCCCACGACTCAAGGATCTTGGCGATCTTACCGATACCCTCGGCCGCCGCGGCGAAAGCTTCAATCATCACACGAACCGTCGTGACAGCACCGTCTACAACCATAAGAAAGACAGTGCCGAGCAAGTCCGTCACCGGCTTGATGGCTTCAAGGAATCGAGTCCAAGCGTTGCCGACTTGACTCGCTTGCTTCGTGATGTCTCCGGCGTAAAACATGGCCGACTCGTGAAACGCAGATGTTGAATCTTCCATTGCGCCGATCGCGCCGTAGATCCCAACACCAAGAGCCACCGCTGCAGCGGCACCGATCAACGCGGCGGGACCGAGAGCGGTCAATGCCGCAGCGGCTGTTTCACCGCTTGCTGCACCAAGCATCGGAGCAAGGCCGCTTCCCGCCTTGAGGATGTTTCCTCCAACACCGAGCGCCATGGTTCCACCCTTCAGTGCGACCATAAGCTTGGCGAGACTGGCGATGTGCTCAAACGCCTTCGGGTTGTTCATGAAGTTCTCAACCCGAGTGAGAATGCCGTGAATGAGGGGAGAGGCTTGCTCCCAAACACCAACGACGCCGTTGTACATCGTCGTCGCGAAGTTCTTTACCGGCGTAGCCCAGTGCTCAATCGCATAGAGCCCCTTATGGAAAGCTACTTGGATGTACTCACCGAGCTTGTCGCCGATAGCCCGGTTCTTGGTGTTGGCGTTGATCGCCCAAGTATTGAACTTGTTCGTCGCCCACTTCACCGACTCAAAGAGCGGCGCGCCGATATAGGCAACTCCCTTACGAAGGTTGTCGGCCGCGGTGGACTTGATACCTGCCCAAGAGTTCGCGTGGAGCTCCTTCGCATCCTTCACCAACCTCTCCAACGCCTGCTCAGACATCTCCCAGCGCTTGTCTGGCGTGAGCTTGTTCCACGCCTTGGCATCCATACCGACGCCGAGACGATTGAAGAACGGCATACGATGACTCGCGGCACCTTCGAGGATGAGTGCCATCTCACGACCAGCAACGGCCATCGGCACCTTCAGGATCGCCGCAGCCGCCATCACGTTCGCGCTGTATCGCTCCATCTCGAACATGTCGTGTCCGAGGAGCGCACCTGGAGAAGCAAGCGTCGCAAGAATGCCCTCAAGATCCTTGAACTCACCAGGCAGCTTCGCAGCGTCCTGCTGCATGCGACTGAGAACCATTCCGGCTTCGGTGAGGCCTTGCCCCATCGATTGCACGAGACCGTTTGAGCTCGCAATCGCTGCAAGGGAGATCTTGGTGTTCTCCAACTCTTCGTTGAAGTGGAAGGCTTCCTTCACACCAACAGCCAAGCCAGCCGCAAGGCCGGCGCTGAGTGCTGATGCGGCGCCCATCCCAAGATTGAGCATCGCGCCACCGATCCCGTCGATGACGCTGCCGAATGCACTTGCGAAACCGCTAATACCTCCGCCAAGACCCGCGAACATGTCCTTCGCCTTCGCCTGCGTTTGCGAAAGCTTCACATTCATCTGATTCAGGCCCGACGCGGGCGCGTTGAAGTTCCCGTTCTGAAGGAACTGAACTTCAACTGAATAGGTGACGTCAGACACGTTAGGAAGGTCCCACGTAAGCGAGCTTCATCGCGTTCGAGGCGAGGAAGTAGTGGAGCTGCTCTTTCGAGTAGTCGGGGGTAATGATCTCGGGAAGAACCGCTCCCGTTGCGGCGTCCTTCACGATGGCGGAAGGACAGTTGTAGATCTTGGCGTGTGCTCGACCGATGGCTGCACGAAGTGAATCCGTGTTCCACGTGTTCCAGTCGGCCCGCTCATCGAAGTAGTAGCGAACGGCTTGCTGGACAGCGATGTCGATCTCGGTGGTATCGGCGAGGAAGGTGCCATCGCGAAGAGCGATCACCGCATCAACCGTGATGACTTGGCTTCGAATAGCTCCAACGAAAACCTTGGAGCCGAATCCAACTAGATCATTGTCGTAGACGCTTTGCTGAACAATGCCTGCCCAGCGTTCCGACGAGCCCCAGGATGCATCGGCGACGAGTAGAGTCTGCGTCCCCTGAACAGGATCATCGTAGACAACGAAGTGACGAACACCGGTAGCGGACAGAGCGCCGAGCTTCGTCGCAGCAGCGGTTGGTCCATACTGACCAATCGAATAGACACGGGCGAAGGCGCGTACGAAAGGATCGTCAGGACCCTCGGAACCACCGGCCGCCTGGAACTCCTTCACTTCGACGTTCGCAACGAGTGGAGGAATGGTGATGTTCTCAGCGATGCTGTTGTCGCCGAGGATGATGGGCTGGTTGGCGTGGGCACCAGCGCGGATGGCGCGGATGGGAATCGTCACGAGTGATGACGAATTCACATCGATGTGCGCATCAACAAGCGTCTCGTATTCAGCCCCGTCGAGCTCAATGCCAAGGACAGTGTACGCACCGCGTGTAATGCGCGTCCCCGCTGGGTAGTCTCCACCCGGAAAGACATTGTCGTCACCACGACCAAGCGTGACAGTCCCAACGGCGAACGTCTTGTCCGTCTCAGGCACCGCATCGAACTCGCTGGCGACGTAGTCAAGGAGAGCCTTCCCCTCTGCTGTCTTCAGACGACGCTCGGCAATAAGAAGAGAGGTGCGCTTGAGACTCATCGCGGCTTGGCCCCGAAAGCCGAGCACGGGATGCCAATACACACCGGAGCGAGCATTGAGATACGGCGCCGCGTTCGGTCGCTTCTCAATGATCTTTTCAATGACCGGAGCGATGATCGCGTCGGCTGTCGGAAGGATGATCTGGTCTGCCATCGCTAGAAACACGAAAAGGCCACCCGCGTAGAATGCGAGTGGCCTTGTTCAATCCTCGTGACGTAACTCCGGTGGTGTCGATGAATACTCAGTCTCGAGGATCTCCCCGAGTGCTCTCTCGAACAGAGCGAGTTCGAGAGCGTTCGGCTTGCGGCCGAGAAGGTCAGTGATGTTTTGGCGTCCGAACCGACAGAGGTAAGCGAGTCGTTGGAACTTGGCCCAAACGATCTCCCAGTATGCCGGGCTCAGCCCTCGGACAGCGGTACCGCTTTTCCCGTGATGGCTTCGAGCTCCGCGGGAATGACTTCGTGATACTCGCGATAGATCGCCTCAAGTGCGAGGAGATCCTTCGCGCGAAAGAATTGGGCGAGGTCTTCCATGGCTCCAGCCGAGACCTTCTTCCACTTCACCGCAGGATCAAACGGATCTTCACACGGCTCGGTGATCTCCGTGACCATGCGCTTCACGCCGTTGCGCCATTCGACTTTCTTCAACTCGATGAGTGAAGCGTCTTGCGAGACAAGCTTCGCGGCGCTCGTGAGGTTTTCTTCGACCTCTAGCGGATCAAGCTCGCGACAACGCACGGCCCGTCCACTGAAGCCTTTGCCCTTCAGATGGTATTGCATGTTCTCTCCTCAATGCGGAATGGCGCCGTTGACAGTTCGTTGGCTCGGCAAAGGGGAAGCGACAGAAACCCCTCGCGTCATGGCCTCACTGTCCACCGGCGTTGTCTGACGTCGCTCGTCTTCGACCCGCGAATCAATCGCCCCAACCGGCGTAGCGACGACGCGTAGGTGCGTCCTCACCAAGCCGGCGGGCGTTCTGGCGCTCTTTGCGACGCGCCTCTTTCTTCAGCGAGCGTTTCATCGCCGCCGAGTTCCAGCGGCTCACCTGCTCACCGCAGTGAAAGCCGCGCGTGCGCATTAGCCTTCGGGAGTCGGCTCGGGTTTCGGTTCCATTGGCGTATTGGCGGCGCGCTCACGCGCGAGTTCACGAATGATCTCAGCGGTGCGCTTCGCAATACGATCTGGATCCTGAGTCGAGATCACCTTGATCTCGACTTGGTGAATGCGTGGGTCCATTAGCCTTCCGGAGTCGGCTCGGGTTCCGGTTCCTCTTCAGGTTCCGGCGCGGGCTCTTCGGCCGGCGTGTTGGCGACCACCGCATCGGCGAGTCGCTTGCTCTGGGCGTCGAGTGACGCAGCGAGCGCGACGAGTCGTTGAGGATCCGCCTTCATCTGGCGAATCTGCGCGGCGAGACCGTTGAGCAACGTGATTGCCGAAGCAACCGCGTCGTTGTTCTCTTGAACTTCGCGTTCAAGATCTGCAAGTTCCTTTTCCATCGATGCTCCGTAAAAGTGAAAGTGGTAGTGGACGTGTTGGTGGATACGGTCGAACACGACCCGCTCAGATCGCAGGAACCGGCTTGTAGTAACGGAAGCGCATCTTGAGGTTCAGCATCACGGCCTCTTGTCGAGACGAGTTGCTGATCTTCATCGGGCCAACCTTCACCTCTTGGAGAAGATAGGCAGCGCGTGTTCCGTCACGGTGCTTGATCTGCACCGCCGCAGTCTGCTTGAGCGGAAGCTGGTTGTTGTCGTCAGCGTCTTGAGCTGCGATGTACGCAGCCATTGCTTCCTGATCGGTCTGGAAGATGTCGACAGTCGCCGTGTAATAGTTCGTGACCTTGTCGAGTCGATCACGGTTCTCACCATTGACGCCGTCTGCGTTTTCGGTCGCGTTCTCTTCGACGTCCCAGTTCTTCGCAGCCAGATAGACCGGCTTGTTGTTCTGGTAGAACTTGAGAACGACGTTTTGACCGCGGAAGAAGGGAATATTCGAAGCCACGTAAGTCGTCTTTCTTGGAAGCTAAGGGCTTAGAGAGTGGTCGTGACCTTGACGGTCTCGCCAATCTGCAGGCTGAAGAAGATCTTCTCCTGGTCGGAGCTGATCTTGACGTCCGCCGGGATGGTGAACGCGCCGTCATCGATCGACTGCGTGGTGTTGAAGTCCTTGAGAGGACGCATTCCAAAGTCGACGATGTGCGGGAGGTTGTTCGGGTCCGTCGACGCGTTGCGCTTCAACGTGTCGAGGAAGTCCTGAACCGCGTTGACTTCATCCTGTTGGTTGAAGTCGAGGTTCGGGCTGTCGATGTATTCGCGGAGCGAACTGACCACCGCCTTCGCGATGTAGTGCGCCATGCGCGTGCGCTTGTACTTGCGCTTCGCCGGATTGAGCGGAGCAGCCGTGACGACCGCTGCTTCGAAGGTGTAGCCACCAGTCTCTTCGCGTTGGAGCGTACAGATACCAGCGAGCTCGTTGGCGTAAGCCGCATCACCACGCGATGCTTCGAGCCGCGAGATCGAACTGTTCAAACGCTGCGCGTTGACGCTCTTCCACGAGAACGAAGTTGAAGGCGAGAGGTTCGCTGCAGTTGATGCAGCAAACGGTGCGGGAGAAACGAGACGTTCCGTACCGTCCACGTCATCGCGCTGGTAGGCCCAGCAGTCGATGTAGCAAACGCGGAAGGAGCGATAGTTCGCGACGTCCGTTCGGGCTGCAGCTGCAGTGATGCCGCTATTGCCGTTGATGAAGGAGATACGATCCGCAGTGAAGTCTGCGTGTGCCGCGAGACCAGCGTTGACCGCTGCGCGGAGCGAGTTGCCGGGGTCACCTGTCATGACGAGGTCGACCGACTTCTCACTTTCGAGAAGCGCGATGCCCTTGTCCGCCGAGCCTTGCGTTCCGACGTAGTCAGACGAAGCAACGGTGCCATCAGAGCCGCCCGTGAACGAGCCGGTTCCGTTTTCAGGACGGCCATCATTCAGTTTCGTGATCGAGCCGAGGAGCTTCATTCCCGCGAAGCTCGGAATCGTGTCGCTACCCACGCCAGAGAAGTTGACGTTCTCAAGCTTGTCGGTCGTCGTTCCGTATCCGCTCGTGATCGAGACAGACAGATTGAAGTGGTTCGCGTCGCCGTCCGTCGCCGCCGATACCGTCCATGTGACGGAGTTGCCCGCGGCACCCTTGTACTTCAGGCCCAACGTGATGATGTCTTCCGGCGTTCCTGCACCGTCATCCAACGTTGCTGCGGCGATTGCAGCGCCCGTTCCGAGGACGCGAACGATCTTGAGGACCGGCCATGCCTTGCCGATCACGGACATGTAGCCCGCACCCGTGCGGTTCATCCCGCCGGGGGCATACTTGTCGATGAAGTCACGAACGCCTTCGCTCGTGTAGAGACCCTCAGGTCCCCAAGGAAACTGTTCAACGATCGCAGCGACGGCCGCCCCGTCGGCGCGAACAGACGCGGGCGGTTGACGCTCAATTGCGTAGACCGCATGCCGAGTGGCCGCGGCCGTAGACTGGACGAAAAGCGACATTCTAAGAACCCTTCAAGAAGTGATCGGAGGGACGGAGGCGTCGGTGAGAGTTCCGTCCGTCTCCTGAAGCCGAAGCTGGAAGTTGATGACCGTCTGTCGTGCGGTGAGCGACGACACGGTGAGCATGAAGTAGGCGTTGCCTCGGAACGTGGCTCGGTAGAGCGAGCGGTTCACGGTGTCCGAAGTGTTTTCGAGATCAGGCTCGCTGAAGTCGAAGTCCGCGATTGAGTCCTCCCATCCGTCACCGAGGACGAGAGGAGTGCCGAAGCCGGCGGGCGTTGCGGCGAGCGAAGTGAGAAGAGAGGCCTGGCCTTGATGAAGAAACTGATCGAGGCGCGCGAGGATGTCATCGCGAACGACGTCCTTCGTCGCCCAGACGTCGAGTTGGAAGGGTTGAATGCACGCTGCGACTTGCCAGACGGCTCGGGTCTGCGTGTTACCAACGTTCGTCTTCTTCAGAAGCCGGAGATCAATGGGTGTGTCCCGACGACGACCAGCGGCAACGACAGTGATGCTCTTCTCGGGCTTCTGCTTGTCGGCTGCGGGCCATCGTGGTTCGACCGGTACGTCTGGAAGCTTGCTCTGAAGCCATGTCGCGAAGGCATTCGCCGCCGCTTGCTGGATTGTGACAGCCACTACTTCTTCAGTTTTGCGCGGACGTTTCTTCCGAGTCGCATTGCGATCACGGGCAGCGAGTCACGGACGTACCAATGGGGTTTCGTTCCCCAACGGCGGATCTGATTGGCGATCCGCATCGCGACGCGTTCAGGAGCATCGGTCGGGCTGTACTGTCCGCCTTTACCCTTGATGACCTCTTCACGAAGAAGGGCCTTTACGCTCTGAGCTTGTCGTCGCGTCGAGGGACCATGGAGATGAGCGCTTCGAATGTTGCGAAGCCCTTGCATCCCGCGAAGCTTCACCCAAGCGAGCAGCTTCTCGAAGTTAGGGTTGTGTGGCGCGCTTCCCTTCTCAACCGCCGCTGCGTGTGGCGCATCGACGACGAGCTTGGGAACCGCTCCGTCGGTCACCGCGTGTACTGAACCCCGGAGATCGCCGAAGGCCTTCGGAGCATTGAGACGGACATGCGGGACAGCATCCCGAGCCGTCATCGATCGCGCGGCGGTGACTCGACGTTGAAGGAGGTCGAGACGGCGCTGAATCATTGAGCGAAGTTTTCCGGGTGTGGTTCGGATCTCTTCGCTCATGGCGTCGTAGCTCGCCGTCGCAGAATGAGTTGCGACGTGAAGGGGCGATACGTGCGGATGTCGACGAGTGCGTATTCACCGGGATGCTCGCCGGTGATGACGTAGATGATCTCAACGTTGTTCGTCGTCACTACGGGAGCGAGGTCTTGCATCGTGTAGCCAATCGCGGTGTTGCCGCGAGGCGTAACGTGATCGACCTTGATGTCACCAATCTCGTATTGACCTGCAGAGGAGTTCACCTCTTGCGAAGTCAGATGACGGACCGGATAGATAGCGGGGAGTTCAAGATCGGAATCGACGAAGTCCCCTTCACCGACGCGAGGACCATCCCAGGTCCGCGTTCGTACGGTAAGTCTGTTGATGCGGATGCCGGTGACGTTCGAGGCGTATCGACGAGCACCTTCCGCAACGTGAAGGAGTCGATCGCGGAGAGTCATCCGAGCCCGAAGAAGCGCCCGTCTCCGTTGTCTCGCTTACCAAAGCCTCCGGAGAACGAGTCACCGAGGTAGCCTTGCGAGCCGAAGACATCCGAGTAGATCGGAACGCCCGTGATGATGCTGATGCGCGAGATGAACTGCCGACCACTTCGGCGGATCTCACTCGTACGCACCGTACCATTCTCGAACCAGATCTCATCGACGCGCTTCAAACCAGCACCTTCGGTGCCAGCTTCAAGAAGAACGGTCTCGATCGATTCGAGCTTTTCGAGTGCGCGCGCTACAAGGGTCTCCGCTTCCGGCGAAAGACGATCAAGCACGCTTTCGAGTCGCGTGTGCTTGTAGCGAAAGTGGTCCGGGTACCCGAGGTACAGACGAACCTGCGCTTTTTGCATGTCAGTCAGCATCGGATCCCCATAAAAAACAAGGGCCCCTTAGTTGGGGCCCTGGACCCGGCCGCCGAAGCGAACCGGGGGAGTGAATTACCCACCGTCGAATGAAGGATGGGGTTGTGGGTCGGCAGTGAGATCGGGCGCGAGCGTGAGGGCCAGAGCGGTGAACGACATGACCCCGTCGACGTCGATGCTCACGCTCGGGACGAGCGAAAGTTCGTAAACGAGGTCTGCCTTTTGATCATCAGTAAGATCGAGTTCATCGACGCCGGCCTCGATGAATGCGAGGCGAGCGGCGTTGTGCATCAGGCACTGACCAGTCGAAGTGACTTGGCTGCGGGACCGGACGCCATGTGAGCGTTGATGTCTGCCTTGAGCTCGTTGAGGAGCGTGTTCAAGGACGACTGATCCGCCGCGTCCGTTGCCGACGTCGTGTTCGTCTCGTCGGCGGTGTAGTGCTGCGCGGTAGCCGCGCAGTGCAGGTTGAACTTCGCCTTGATGTCATTCGCACGAGTAATCGCTTGCGCGAGCGTCGTGCACGGCGTCGTCGCCGCGAGCGCGTTTCCCGCCGCCTTGTGAGCGAGGAGATCGGCCGCGTGGAACGCATAGACCGTGGTGAGTTCATTGACGAGCGTGAGAGAGGTCGCGAGACTCGACGCATTCGCCGACGTCACCGTCTTCTCACTCTTGTCCATGTGGAAAGCGGACCCGGCGCCAACCTGCGCCTTGAGGTCATTGAACGCCGCAACAAGCGGCGCAATGACCGGATCCGTTGCACGAAGAGGCGTAGCCATGATTAGGCAACCACCTGGACGTTCTTACGGACACCGCACGTGTTGGGTTGATCGATGACGAGGTTGCCTTGCCAGAGGATCTCTGCCTTCTCGGCAGGACCCGTCTTCGCGAGCATCTCGTACTTGAAACCGAGCGGAACCGGACCGAAGCCGTCATCCGCCTGGACCGGACCACCAGCGGCCTCGATGAGTTCCGCTTGCGAGGAACTCGGGAGGTACTGGATCTCCACGTGATCCGTGTTGAGGTAGTAGATCGTTGCCGCCGTGCAGTCCTTGTCACGGAAGAAGACCGTGCCGTCGACTTCCAACGCTTGGAAGCCGAACTCAAGCTTCACCTGACCCTGGCCACCACGGACCGAGTCAATCTGTCGACGCGTGGCATCGAAGAGCGCGCCGACCGCGTTGAACACTGCCGGTGAGCAAGCTGCGATGTCCGGAGTCTCACCGCTCTTCTCGTAGATCTTGCGGAGATCGTCGCGAATGAGCGCGAAGCTGATCGCCGTCGCCGAGCCGGGGTCCACGACCGTCGATTGGAAGTAGCTCAGGTCTGGAGAGACCGATGTACGATCCATCGTCGCGTAGGTGTTGTCGTCGTCGATCGCGACGCCGAAGCCCGCCATGCGGGTGCCGGTGCCGGGGCCCACGTAACACTCTTGGTTGATCTGCGATGCGAGCTTGGCGGAGCCGTTCATCACGTGGCGCGCCCAGAGCTGGCGGTTGCCGAGCGGAGAACTCGACGTAGCCGCGCCGTCCATGGCGAGGTTCGTCACGTGGATGTTCGAACGGTAGAGCGCCCACGGAAGGAATGCGCTCGACTGCGCGTCACCACCGAAGTTGGTGGCGTCTGCGCCTTCAGCGTGGTTCTCCGCGAGTGCGCCGTCGCCCTCGGGTGCCCATGCGATGTTCTTTCCCTCGCCGGGAACGATGCGAAGCATCTTCAGCGTTGCGCATCGACGATTGATCTGACGAACGACGTCGCCGCGGAATTCTTGGGCGAGCGTAACGAGAGAAAGAGTAGTGAGAATATCGGCCATGTCCTTTATCCCTAAGAAAAGAAGCCCCTACGAGGGGTCGAAGAGGGGCTTCATGCCCCAAGGGTCATCGACGTTGGAGTCGTTCGAGAGCGATGCGCTCTCGCTCCGCCGCGCGTCGTGCCTTGTCGGCATCACTCGTGGCGGGTTTGCTGAAGTCGGTGCCGCCGGGGTTGGGTGACGGTCCGCGCTTCGGAAGTTGTGGTGCACTCGCACCGGAGTTCGGTGCGGGGAGGAACGGCTTCGCAGCGTCGCTCTTCAAGAAGTCATCGACTCCCGACTTGAGCGGCAATTGCTGCTCCTCGGGTTCGGCGCCGACGTACGGAGCCTTCGAGGTCTTGAAAAGGATGTTGCCGTTCTCTTCGACAACGACGCGACCTTCGACGACGAAGAGGTTCTTCGCCACCATGTCGAGGAGATCCGGTCGAACCTTGCCTTCAAGCGAGCTACGAAGCTCGGCGTAGGCACGGTCCTCACGCTGCTTCTTTTCAGCTGCAGCGCGACCTTCCCTCTCGGTCACAATCGTTTTGGTGAGATCTTCGATCTGCTTCGCCATCGCGAGCATCTCGGGCGTCTGCTTGCCCTTCTTCGGCGTGCCGCTGCTGCCTCCGTCATCATCCGCGGGAGGCGGAGGCGGAGGAGCAGAAAGCTTCTCAAGCACTGGCTTGAGAGCCGTGTCAATTGCACCGCCAAGCGAGCGCTTCAGATGGCTCGATACAGCGGCGTTGACGATGTTGCCGATCTCTTCGGCAGTGACGTACTTCGGTTCGGGCGGGGTCTGGTCGAGATCGCCCTCGGTCTCGTTCGGCATGAGTACTCCGTTCGGAGTCCACGCCGTGCGGGCTCCGTTGTGGTGCAGCGCTTTGGCCGGTGCGCCGTTGCCGGTTTTTTCTAAAGACGAGAAGGTCGGTGCGACCGGCGGTTAGTCCGGGCCTCCAGACCTTCTTCGTCGATAGTCTTTATGCGGCCTTCTTCGCGGGG
>JACCDR010656241.1_pt1 | contig 16522 bp, 18 predicted proteins | sample 7446431 | NCBI WGS metagenome assembly JACCDR01 (sample SAMN15323443, study PRJNA562643) | freshwater metagenome | isolation source: river surface water | place: USA:Blue River Watershed | collected 2017-08-17 | reverse complement strand
GCTTTTGGCTGGTTGGGGGCGTAGAGCGGGTCGCAGACGATCGGGTGGTGGATGGCCTTCAGGTGCACGCGGATCTGGTGGGTGCGGCCGGTCTCGGGCATCGCCTTCACGAGCGCATGGGTCCCGATCTCCCCGACTACCTCGTACCGGGTAAGCGCGTCCCTGAGGGTTCCCTTCGCCTTGGGCTGCGCGCTCCGGAGCCTGAAGTCCTTCCGGCTCCTTCCTATGGAGAACTCGATGGTGCCCCGGCGCTCCTTGGGCACGCCATGCACGATGGCGAGGTAGGTCTTCTTCGCCTGCCTCTCCTTGAACGCCTCCTTGAGGCGGGCGTGCGCCTCGTCGGTCTTCGCGAGGACGAGCACCCCCGACGTATCCCTATCGAGCCGGTGCACCACGCCCGGCCGCGCTATTTCGGTACCGTCCGCAAGACGCTGCATCTCCCCCACCCTCGCCGACGCCGGGTACGCGCGCGCGAACCAGTCGCTCACCGTCTCTTCGGTCGAGTGGCCATCGGGGTGCGTCATCACCCCTGCGGGCTTCGCGATGGCGACGATGCTGTCGTCCTCGTATATTACCGGGAATTCCATGCGCACACCCTAGCACGTTCCCTATATTCCGTGCCTGCGCTCGCGCGCGCCGTACGCTTCGAGGATCACGTCGAATTCCTCCTTCGAGAAGTCGGGCCACTTGGTCTCGGTGAAGAAGAGCTCGCTGTACGCCGACTGCCAGGTAAGGAAGTTCGAGAGCCGCTGCTCCCCGCCCGTGCGGATGATGAGGTCGGGATCGCGGAGGCCCGCGCTCCACATCGCCTCCTTGAGGCTCGCCTCGTCCGCAACGCGCGCGCGCCGAGCGAGGAGCGCGTTCACCGCAGCGAGTATCTCGCTCCTGCCGCCGTACGAGAGCGCGATTGCGAGAGTACCCCGCGTGCCGTCCGCGCTCTCCTCTTCGAGAGCGCGCATGGTTCCTTGGAGCTTCTCGGGGAACCGCTCGCGCTCGCCGATGAACCTGATTCTCCCTCCTTCCTTCCGAATATCCTTGAGAAGCGGCGGGAGCGCTTCCTCGAATAGGTCCAGTAAGTAGGAAACCTCTTCCGGGCTCCGGTTCCAATTCTCCGTAGAGAACGCGTAGAGTATGACTTCCTTCACCCCTGCGCCGTACGCCCACCGACAGACATCCCGGATTTTCTCGCTTCCTTTCCTATGCCCTTCGAGCGTCGGGAGTCCGCGCTCCTTCGCCCAGCGACGGTTTCCGTCCATGATGATACCGATTGCGTGGGGCGCGTTAGTCGCCATAGGTAATGGTGAAGTCCGTATAGGCACCGGTTGCGGTACTCCACCGCGGCGCGACGTCGTCCACGCGTGCGAGGAGCGGTCCCTTCCGGAGCTTCTCGAGATAGCGCTCGAGGGAGGCGCGATCCCCTTCCGCGACTACGCGCACGGTCCCGTCGTTCATATTCTCGACTTCCCCCACGAGCTTGAGGCCGCGTGCTTTGCGCTGCGCGAAATCCCGGTACATAACCATCTGCACCTTCCCGGATACGATGGCCTCGAGGCGCTCCTTCATATAGATAGGAACGTAGCATGAGAGCTAGAGGTTGCTTCAAAAAAGACAGTAAGTAAGGTACTGTAGCCGTACCGCACGTAGGCGGACTATACGCGCGCTTAGCTCAGTTGGTAGAGCACCCCGTTTACACCGGGATGGTCGGGGGTTCGAGTCCCTCAGCGCGCACAAAACGAAGGAGCCCTGCACGGATGTGCGGGGCGACTGTCGTTTTGTGCGCGCTGAGGGACTCGAAGGACGGAGGCCGCGAAGCCTGCGAAGCAGTGGCCGAGTCGGGGTCGCGCATGCTTAGCGAGGCTACGAGCTTAGCAAAGCGTGACCGAGTCCTCCATCGTCTACCAAGCCAAGAAGGCCGCCGGCATCATGCCGGCGGCCTTCTATTGCTTCGATAGTGCGCATGAGAGGACTCGAACCTCCAAGGATTGCTCCATACGCTTCTGAGGCGTACGCGTATACCAATTCCGCCACATGCGCGTGAAGACGTTATAGCATGACCCCACCTGGAAGCTCGCTTCGCTCGCGCATCGGCCACGTATTGCTAAGCATTCCGCTCCAAGCATTCGCGGAATACTAAGATACCTGGCCTGGCCTCACCGTCCTCGCAAAGCCTCAGACATGTTCCGGCTTTCGATTCCGGACAGGAGGCGCATGCGCCTCCTTGTGAGGGCGCTCATGGCGCTTCGCTTATGGGTGCCCTCACCTGGAATCGAACCAAGATCAGCGGCTTAGAAGTCCGCGGCTTTATCCATTAAGCTATGAGGGCCTTAGTACCGTAGCGGAGCTAGAGCGACGGGTCAACGAACCGGTACTCGCTCTCGAATCGCGTCTCCTGCCGCTTCCTGTCCTCGAAGACCTTGCGCACCGCATCGAGCGACGCGGTATCGAACGCCTCGGCCGCCGCAGGCTCCGCGAGCGCCGCTCCGTCCTGCACCATCCGGAAGAGCCACAGGTTCCATGCGGCGCTCATGAGCGTGAGCGCGAGCGTGAGCGCGAGCAACGCGAGCCAGTCGCGGCTCGGGTGTATGCGCTCGCCATAGGAGAGCTTCTTGAGGAGGGGTCCGAGCGACGAGAAGGATTTCATATCGTTATGGCGCGGGTGCTTGGGTCGCTTGGGTACCGATGGTGAAGGATGCCGCTGCGGTCCACGCGCCCGGCGAGACGGTGTCGAACGTGAGGCCCGTAATGCGGCTGTCGTACGGTCCGTATTCTATCGCGCCGAGCGTGCGCAGCACCGCGTCGAACGAGCCGGTTATCTTCGTCGAGAGCGCTATCGTCCCCCGCCCCGTTCCCTGCTCGGCCGAGACCGAGACCACCTCGACGGTCGCGCCGAGCGCGCTCCCGGTTCCCTCGAGCTCCTCGAGGAACGCGACGACGTCGCCCGGACGGATGAGGTACTGCCGTACCGTCGCCTCGTCGGCGGCGAGGTTCTGGAGGGCTTCCTTCGCGGCGATGACGCGCGCGGAGTCCGCGGTCCGCTCGCCGAGCTCTATATTGAGCGCCTCGGATCGCGCGCTCATGGCGCGTACGCCTGCGTACCAGAAGCCGTACGCGACGCATGAGCCTACGAGGAGCGCGAGCGCTAGGGAAAGCTGTATCAGGGTGAAGCGTCTCATGGCTTGAACGAACCCGTAAGGGTGATGGTGAACGGTATCTCGCGCTCCTTCGCGTACGCGCTTATGGGAAGCTCGGTCGTATCGATAAAGGGCTGGTCCGCGAGCATCTGCTCGTAGGCGCGGAGCGACTCGCGCGAATCCGCCACGCCCGTCACGGTCATTTTCGCGAGCGCATCGCCCGCCGGCGGCGCGTACGAGAAGCCGGTGAGCCGGACGCCCGCATGGCCACGCTCGACGATGGCCGCTATCGCGGCGGATGCGTGGGGCGCATCGCCGAGGCCCTTGAGGTACGCGGCGTCGCTCGTGAGCGAGGCGATGCGCTCGCTCACTTCGCGCTCCTCGCTCCCCGCGAGCGACTGCTGGAGCGATGCGATGGAGGCTTCGCGCTCCGCTACCTGGTTCCCGAGGAAGAGATACGTCGGCAAGAGGAACACGCCGTGGGCGAGCGCGACTACGGTCAGCATCGCGACGCCGACCACGGAGAGCCGCAGGAAGTAGAGCTGCAGCAAGGAGCGCGCCCTATCGCGCGGCAGGAGGTTCGTCAGGTCACGCATCATGGTCACGGAGCGCGAGGCCTATCGCCGTCGCGTACGCAAGGGATTCGAGGTAGTCCAAGGGCGGGAGCCAGTGGTCGCGCGACGCGAGGTTCGTGAACACATCGCCGAGCTCGACCGGCACCTTGAGGCTCGTCTCGAGGAACTCCGCGAGCCCGCGCACGGTGGCGTTGCCGCCGATGAGGATGGCGCGGGATACGGGCTCGTGCGCCGTGCCCTTGGCGGCGCGGGTCTGCCAGTAGTCGAGGCGACGGACTATCTCCTCGCGTATCGCGGACACGGTCGAGAGCATCGCCGCCACGTACTCATCCTTCGCGTCCCCGGTCACGAGCCCTTTCTCCGCCTTGATGCGCTTCGCCTCGTCCTCGGTCACGCCGAAGTGCTTCTGCACCGCGAGCGTGAGCGCATGGCCGCCGATATCGAGCGTCGTCGCGAAGCGCGGGACGCGCTGGCTCGCGATGGCGAGCTTGGTCGTCGTACGGCCGATATCGATGATGAGCACCGTTTCGGGGTCGCCCGCCTTGAGGAGGGCGCGCGGCACGGCGAACGTCTCCCCTTCTATCGCACGCACGCGCACGCCCGCATCCTCGAATGCACCAAGCGACTCCTCGACGACGCGACGGGCGTAGCCGATGCCGACCACGGGCGTCATCTCGTGCGTTGGGCCTGCCGCCGCGAGGTCGAAGACGACTTCGGAGGGCGGGAGCGGGACGTACTCGTCGAGCCGCTGCTCTATCGCGGTACGCCACTCCGCCGGCGTCTCGCCTCCGGCTTCCGTCTCGAACAGGTAGCTGCGGGCTTCCGAGAGCGCGATGTTCGCGAACCGGACCTTATGCTTGCGCGCGAGCGCCTGCACCGCCGCGATGACGGCGGCACGGTCCGTTATCTCGCCGCTCGTGAGCGCGCCCGCGGGCAAGCGCTCCTCGCCGAACGCGACGAGCTCGAGGCCATGGAGCCGTTCCTTGAGCACCGCTATCTTCACGCCGCTCGCGGACACGTCGATGCCCGCCGTCGGGAACGCGAGGTACCGCGGCGGCGCGAGCTCTATGCGCGCGAGTCGTGAAAGTGCGGACATATCGTACGCGCAGTATACCGCGCGCCTCTCGATGAAGGGCGCTAATGCGCGCTCGTTCCTGGGGGTACCTCCCTATCGGGCGACAGGAACGCGAACGTATCGCCCTGCCCGACGGCGAACAGCATGCCGTTCGATTCGAGTCCCTTGATGGTGCGCGGCGCGAGGTTCGTGACGAACGCGAGCTGCCGCCCGACGAGCTCTTCAGGCTCGTTCACGTAGGCGCGGATGCCCGACACTATCTGGCGGGGACCCGCCTCCTCCCCGAAATCCACCGATAGCTTCAGGAGCTTGTCGGTCTCGGGTACGAGCTCGGCCGCGCGCACGGTTCCCACCTTCACCTCGACCTTAGCGAAGTCGTCTATAGAAATGCGGGCATGCTCCTCTGGAACGATGTCGGCGGCGTCAGTCATGGGATCTGGAAAGATAGCTCGTAAGTATGAGTGCGGCGGCGGATGCGTCGACGGGACTCCTGTCCTTGGTCCGCACTCCCTCGAAATCGCGTTTCGCTTCCTGCGTCGTGAGCATCTCGGGCTCGAACGCGACCGTGAGCCCGGAACGGCGCTCGAGCAGCAGCGCGAACGCTTTCGCGTCCGCGGCTACGGCGTTCTCGTTCCCGGCGAAGTCGCGCGACTCCCCCATCACGACGGCCTCGACTCCCTTGCGCTCGATGAGCGCGAGCACTTCGTCGATGAGCCGGCCGTCGTTCGGGAGGATGCCGTGCGGGAAGCCCATGGATCCGCCCTCGTCCGAGAGCGCGAGCCCGACCTTCTTGGTGCCGAAATCGATGGCGAGATACCGCATGCCGTAATCCTACACGCCCCTATGCATGCGTGCTACAGTGCAACCGCTTGGGAGGAGTGGCAGAGTGGTCTATCGCGCCTGTCTTGAAAACAGGAGTGTCGCAAGGCACCGTGAGTTCGAATCTCACCTCCTCCGCCGCAGTGAAGAATGGCGGTTCGCGCATGCGCGAGTGCTATCATTCCTCTATCTATGGCGCGCGCGGTGTTCTTCGAGTGGGATGCGGAAGGATACCTCTTCGAGGAGAAGAGCGCCGATTGGTATTGGGCGCTCGGCATCATCGCGCTCGCGGGCGCCATCGCGAGCGTGCTGTTCGGGAACGTGATACTCGCCCTCCTCATACTCGTCGCAGCGAGCGTGCTCGCCCTCTCCTCCCTCAAGCGCCCGCGCGTGCATCGCTTCCGCGTCACGGATGACGGCGTGATGGTGGACGATAACCTGTACGCGTACGACCGCATACTCACGTTCTCGGTCCTCGAGTACCTCGACCCGAAGCGCCCGCCCGCCCTTTCGCTCCGCACCACCTACCCGCTCGCGCCGCACCTCCTCCTCCCCATCGAAGGCCACGACCCGCTCGATATCTACGAGTTCTTCGCGGAGCATGTCGAGGAAGGCCGCCATGATGAATCGGTCGTCGACCGCATCATCGAGCTGCTGCGCCTTTGATTTAGGGGAGGAGGTGCGGTAGAGTCGTTTTACGCCGCGCGCCCAGTACTGGATGCAGGCTCGCTCTCGCAAGCGGCTCTATAGGAATAGACCGCTTGCGAAAGCCTCATTCCGGAATCAAGTGAATGCAGACATTCCTTTGTTCCTACATTCGGCTCTCGTCGTTCAATGGATAGGACGCAACCTTGCGGAGGTTGTAATGTTGGTTCGATTCCAACCGAGAGCACCAGATTGGAAAAGCGCCCTTCGGGCGCTTTTCCTATTTCTCAGCAAGCTTGCGGGAAAGTACTTGCCCAATCGCCAGTAACTCCCGTTGTATGGCGGTAGATGAGTAATGGATATTACATATTCCATGGAAGTTTCTGCGATACTCCTTCCGCCTTCCGGACCGCGGCTTTGTGTAAACCTTCCAAAATTGGGTGACGGGAATTTGCAGCTTACTTGACCAGAAATTGATCGTCTCATCTTCGGTATGATACGCATGTATTTGAAGCGCGACTCGAAGTCGTTTTTCATCTATCAGGTAGTGGGTGCGAAGCAGCGTAAGAAAAAGCAGCACGAGATCGGAATCGGTATTCGTAAACTTAAAGTTTCCTATCTGTTTCCCACCTTCTGCCCAATAAAGCATCGCGAGTAGGGTTTTTCCTATTGCTGGATTTAAGGTATCTAATGCCTCGCCGAGATCATGAGCTGCCTGAAGTGCCGCAGATTCACGGATACTCTTCTTATTCTGGATTGCTGCTACTGCAGCCTTCCGCGCTCTTTCAAGATGAGCCAGTTGCCTTGATCGATCAGCCACCTTCCCACATGACGCCACCCAAAGCGAGAGAGTGCTTTTTGGAACACCCATCTCATGCCTCACATCTTCATAGGTGCTTCCTTGATTGACCATCGTGAGGGCCCGTTCTCTTTCAGCTTTTGAATAGCGGCGATTCCTCATTAGTTCCTAGTATATAGTATATTATCCACTGGAGAGTACTATCTATGTACATATTTATGCGAGCAATAAATGATTCGGTGATATCTTTTCCAAACAGCTCCCATAGCTCAATGGATAGAGCGCAGGCCTCCGAAGCCTGAGATCAAGGTTCGATTCCTTGTGGGAGCACAAAAGGAAAAGGCCCCGGGATATCCCGGGGCCTTTTCCTTTAGGCGTTACGCCTTCGCGCGAGCGATGGCCTTCGCGAGACGCGACTTCTTGCGGGACGCTGCGTTCTTCTTGATGACGCCGGTCTTCGCCGCCTTGTCGATGGCCTTGTAGGCCGCCGAGAGGGACGTCTCCGCCTGCTTCACGTCCGTGCCGATGGCCTTGCGGACCTCCTTGGTGGTATCCGCGAGGACGCGCTTGCGGCGAACGTTGAAAATGCGCTTCTTGAGGGATGCGCGGTGGGCCTTCTTTGCCGACTTGGTGATTGCCATACGTAGTGCGGATACTACGCCATTCTCGGGATATGCGCAAGAAATGCTAGGATTACACGCATGATACGGGAAATACGCGGGACCGTGGCGGGCATCGAGGAGGACGGCGCCGTCGTCGATGTCTCGGGTTGGGGCGTGCTGGTGCGTCTCGCGTCGACCGCGGACCTGTCCGAAGGCTCCCCCATTACGCTCAAGACCTATCTCTGCGTGAAGCAGGATGGGGTCGACCTCTACGGGTTCCGGGACGAGGCGGAGCGCCGGTTCTTCGAGCTCCTCGTCTCGGTCCCGGGCGTAGGCCCTAAGACCGCGCTCGGCATATTGCGGAAGGCCCCGCGCGAAAGCCTCGAAGGCGCTATAGGCTCGCGCGATCTCGACTACCTCACGCGCGTGATCGGGCTCGGGAAGAAGGCCGCGGAGAAGCTCATGGTCGAGCTTTCGGAGAAGGTCGGGAACGGCAGCGCGCCCGATACGGACGATGGCGAGGTGTTCGACACGCTCGTCGCGCTCGGCTACACCGAACGCGAGGCCCGTGCGGCGCTTACCCGCATCCCCGCCGACATCACCGGGAAGGATGCGCGCCTCAAGGCGGTGCTCTCCGCGAAGCGATAGTCATGTATACCGTACTCAACGCGCTCATCGGCGTCCTGAAGCGGCTCCTTCCGGCCGCGCTCGTGCGCCCGCTCCTTCCCTTCTATCACCGCGCGCTCGCCTTCGCGCTCGCCGCATCCTACGGCTTCCCCGCAAAGCGCCTGACCGTCATCGGCGTTACGGGCACGAAGGGCAAGTCCTCCGTCTCCGACATGCTCTTCACCGTGCTTCGCCACGCGGGATACGAGGCGGCCGTAGCCGGCACCATCCGTTTCGCGATAAACGGCGAAAGCGAGCCGAACCTCTACAAGATGACCATGCCTGGACGCGGGTTCATACACAGCTTCCTCGCTCGGGCGCGCGCTCGGGGCGCGAAGTTCGCGGTCGTCGAGATCACGAGCGAGAGCGTACGCCAGCATCGTCATCGCTACCTATTCCTCGACGCGCTCATCTTCACGAACCTCCAGAAGGAGCACATCGAATCGCATGGCGGATTCGAGAACTACGCGGCGGCCAAGCTCGAGATAGGAAAGGAGCTCGCCCGCTCCCCGAAGCGTCCGCGCGCGATGATAGCGAACGCGGACGACGAACGCAGCGCGCCGTACCTCGCGCTCCCGGTCGAGCAGCATGTCCCCTTCTCGTACGCGGAAGCGTCCGACATCGTGCTCGGGCCCGGCACGGCCGCATTCACCTATAAGGAGGTGCGTTTCTCCCTCAAGCTCCCGGGCAGCTTCAGCATCATGAACGCGCTCGCAGTCATCAAAGCGGCGCATTTCGTGGGCGTACCGCTCGAAACCATCGCGGAAGGACTCGCGTCACTCGAGCGCATACCCGGACGCACCGAGCGCATCGACGAAGGCCAGCCGTTCCAGGCCATCGTCGACTACGCGCATACGCCGGACTCGCTGAAGGCGCTCTACGAGGCGTACCCGACGCGCCGCATCTGCGTGCTCGGGAATACCGGCGGCGGACGCGACACCTGGAAGCGTCCCGAGATGGGAAAGATAGCGGAAGCCTACTGCGAGGAGGTCATCCTCACGAACGAGGACCCGTACGACGAGGACCCGCGCGCCATCGTCGACGCGATGGCTGCGGGCATGGAGCGCGATCCTGCCATCATCATGGACAGGCGCGAGGCCATCGCGTACGCGCTTTCCCGCGCGAAGGAAGGCGATGCGGTGCTCATCACCGGCAAGGGCACCGACCCGTACATCATGGAAGCGGACGGCGTGAAGACTCCCTGGAGCGATGCGCAGGTAGTGCGCGAGGAACTGAGGAAGCGCGGATAGCCCCTGCTATCATGGGCGCATGAAAGGAGACGGCCTTTTCTTCCTCGGCATCATCGCGTTCTTCTTCATACTCTGGTATGTAAGCGGCGGCCCCACGAAGCCTATATCGTTCGCGGGTCCCTATATCACGCCCATCACGGACGTGGATACCGTGCAGGAAGGCTACGGCGACGCGGATGCCGGCTTCGGCACGAGCGTCTGGGGAAGCATCATGGGCATCGAGGACCGCGTCGCGCGCATACAGCGCGAAGCGTCCGATATCCGGGCGTACGGCACCGCTTCCCCGCTCGCGGGCGCAGTCCGCGTCTCGCCGGGAAGCGCGAGCGACGAGGACCCCGACCGCGAGTACGTGGTGCTCGCGAACGTGAGCGAGAAGCCCGTCGCGATAACCGGATGGACGCTCGTCTCGGGCGCGACCGGCAAGAGCGCACGCATACCTGAAGGCTCTCTCCTGCCGCGTATGGGTTCGGTGAACCAGGCCGCGCCTATCGTGCTTGCGCCCGACCAGGAAGCCATCGTCGTGACCGGCGACTCGCCTATCGGCATCTCCTTCCGCGAGAATGCCTGCACGGGCTACTTCGAGGAGCGCCAGGATTTCTACCCAACGCTTACGAACGCCTGCCCGGATGCCGCGGACGAGTTCGACCGGTTCTACGAAGGCAACGAGCTTCGCGACGATGCGTGCTACGAGCTCGTCCGCGACACCCCGTCCTGCACGCGACCGAACGAACGCGGCACGCGCGTCTCGAACGCCTGCAGCACGCTTATCGATAGCTATCTCAGCTACAACGGATGCATCGACCATCACTACCATGAGTCGACCTTCGCGGGCGACACCTGGCGCGTGTACCTCGACTACGATAGACGAGGCGACCTCTGGAAGGAATCGCGCGACGCTATAAAGCTCCTCGATGCGGAGGGAAAGACGGTAGACCTCTATACTTATTAATCAGCTCTTGAACGAGTCGATAGCGCGTTGGAGCAGTTCGCGTTTCTCAAGCGATTCCTTCCAGAAGCTATTTGACCGCTTTCCGTTTATCCGCACCTCGGGAGAGAAACCAATCTCCTGCTGAAAGGTGCTTAGGTTTTGCTTTCCTGAAATAACAACCTCGTTCGGAAGCTCTATGTGGGATTCGATTCCGAAGTAACTCAGAATCTCCTTAATCAATTCGAGTATCGAGATATCCTTCTGGTACCCCCGAATCCTTCGCTTGTTTTGATGCGGCTTAAAGTCCATGCACCCCTCATCATCGAAGAATGCGCGAAGGAACTCGCGCTGAAGCTCTGGCGGAAATCCTCCTATCTCTAGAGCTAATTCCTTTGACTTTCTCTTCAAGAACGAGGCGAGCGCGACATTGAAATAGCTAATGCGATGAACTCCCGTATTCTCGTTCAGTCTGCGGTTTGGCGGAAAATCATAGATATTCGCCATGAGCGTTTCCACTCGAGCTATCAGTGCCTCACTTCTATTGCTGTATTCGGTGATACCGTGCCGCAATCCCCCGTCGAACATCAAGTGCGCGACGAGCAACGTCAGTTGAGGGGTCCATGCATCGAACGCAAGGAACGGCTTTTCGCTTTTACCTTTCCGAGCAATCGCGAACGTGCGTATACGCGCGCCCGAAGCGTCTCGATACGCCTGCATCCGCACGGGGCTCAACGGTATGTCTCGGATATGGGCGTAAACAGAGGTCTTCGGCCGGCCGGTAATGCTCATTATTTCCGTAACCGAATAGTCCAGCTTTCGCAATGCAATGCATTGTTCTTTGAAGGACATCATGTCCGCCCGGGTGGACTCGAACCACCAAAACCTTCTCCTTAAAAGGGAGCTGCTCTACCGATTGAGCTACGGGCGGGTAGCCTTCGCATAGTAGCAGAGGCAGGTTCCGAAGCCTATTTCCCACACAACTTCTATCGCAACGAGAGCGCGAACCGCTCGAGCGACGGACCGAGCGGCAAGTCCCCCGAGCGTGCGTCCGACAGGAGCTCGATGAGCGCGAGCGACAGGTCGCGCGCGCCATCCCTTCCCCATTTCGCGTTCCCTTTCCGCATCATGTCGCGCGCCTTCCAGTGGAGGAGTCCGTGCACGGCTTCCGGCGCATCGCCCGCGCGCTCGGCTTTCGCGAGCTCGAGCCAGAGCGCACGGCCGTCCTTCGCGCCAAGCGCGTTCACGAGCGCGCTATTGAATCCCCGGTCTCGCTTCGGCAGCGCGTTCTCCGTGAAGACCTTCGCCGCCTTCGCCTCGAGCTTCTTCAAGCGCGCCGCCGGGAGCTTCGGCGCGAGTATGCCGATGGGATTATCGGACGCAGCTAGCGCGTCGAGGAGCTCGAGCACCGTCTCCCCCGCTGTCTCGTCGGCGAACGGATCATCGATGAGCACGAGCGATTTCGCGAAGAAGAGCCCCTGCGCTCCTATCGCGTCATGGAGCGAGCGCTCGGTTATCTCGCTTCCTTCGAGCCTCAAATACGCGGCGTCAGGCGCCTTCGCGCGCGCTGCCGCCACCCAGGCGAATGCTTTGGCGCGCGCCTTCCCGACATCGGTTCCGTGGAAGAGGTAGATCATGCGAGCGGCTCCATCTCGCCCCAATTCGGGCCCGCCTTCGCTTCCGCGATGATGGGCACGTCGTTCGCGAGCTCCTTCGGCATCGCTTCCTCCATGACCGTCCGTATCTTCCCCGCGAGCTCCTTCACGCGCTCCGTGCGTATCTCGTACACGAGCTCGTCGTGCACCTGGAGGAGGAGGTGGGCAACCTCGCGCGCGCCCATCCCCTTCAGCATCCGGTCGCATTCGACCATGGCCTTCTTGATGATATCCGCTTGCGTTCCTTGGATGGGCGCGTTGATGGCCATGCGCTCCGCCTGCGCCCGCACGTACGGGAGAGGCGACTTCATCTCCGGGAACTGGCGACGACGGCCGAACAGCGTCTCTGTGTACCCGTGCTTCCTCGCGTACCCGCGCGTCGACTCGAGGTACTTGGCGAGCGTATCGAACGTCTCGAAGTACTCGTCGTAGAATGTGTGCGCTTCTCCCGTCGTCGTCCCGAGCTGCACTCGGAGCGCGTTCACGCCCATGCCGTACAGGATGCCGAAGTTGATTATCTTCGCGCGTCGGCGCATCTCGCTATCGACGTCCTCGGGCGCGACGTTGAACACGGCCGCCGCGACCTCGCGATGCACGTCGCGACCGCTCCTGAATATCGCGCACAGCTTCTCGTCCTCCGAGAGTATGGCCGCGAGCCGGAGCTCTATCTGCGAGTAGTCGAGGGCGACGAGCGTGAACCCGTCGCGCGGGATGAACGCCTGGCGGATAGCGCGTCCGCGCTCGGCACGGTTCGGGATGTTCTGGAGGTTCGGATTCGCGCTCGCCATGCGCCCCGTGACGGCGCCCGTCTGCAGGAACTGCGCATGGAGCCTGCCATCCTCGGCGATGAGCTGCGGTATCGCCTCTATATAGGTGGAGAGCAGCTTCTGGAGCCCGCGGTAACGGAGCACCTCGCCCACTATCGGATGGAGGTCGCGTATCTTCTCGAGCTCGGACTCCTTCGTCGAGCGTTGGCCGGTGGCGGTCTTCTTCTGGCCCTTCGCGACGAGCCCGAGCTCGTCGAAGAGGACGTCGCCCAGCTGCTTCGGGGAGCTGATGTTGAACTCATGCCCTGCGGCTTCGTATATGGACGCCTCGATGGTCTCGAGCTCGGCGCGGTATTCCTTCCTCAAGGACTCCAGCGTCCTGGGGTCGACGCGCACGCCGCACGCCTCCATATCCATGAGCACCCCGACCAAGGGCTTCTCGATGCCCTCGTACAGCTCCTTGAGGCGACCGGTCTCCTCGATGCCCTTCTCGAGCGTCGCGTACGCATCATCGAACGAGCGCGCTTTCGTATACGCGAGCACGTCGTCGAGCGACGGGTTCGTGAAATCCGAGCACAGGAGCCAGAGCATCACCTTCGCCTCGCGCAAGCGCGCCTCGGGTATCGCGTCCTCGTCCTCTTCCGGCTCGTCCTCCGGCCACTCCCCTTCGTCCGGATCCTCGCCGGTGCCCATGAGGAGCCGCGCCCGGGGTTTCAGCGACCTGAACCCGAGCGCATCGAAGAGCGCGAACACCTGCTCGAGGGAGACGGTCTCGAGCCAGGGCTTCTCCGGAAGCGAGAACGCGATGGGCGCGTCGGTGCGGATGATGGCGAGCGACTTCGAGAATCGCGCATCCTCCTCATGCTCCTTGAGCAGGTTCACGATGCGCGGCTTGATGCCCGCCGCGACGAACGCGGACTCGTCCTTCTTGAGCGCTGCATACAATTCATCCACGGTCCCGAACTTCTGGATGAGCTCGGTGCCCGTCTTCTCGCCGATGCCCGGTACGCCCGGGATGTTGTCGGAAGGGTCGCCGCGCAATCCCTTGTAATCGGGAATGAGTCCAGGCGCGAAGCCGTACCGCTCCTCGACCGCCTTCTCGTCGTAGAGGATGGTGTCGTTCAAGCCCTTCTTCAGCGTATAGACCTGCACCTTCTTCCCTTCGATGAGCTGCATCGTATCCATGTCGCCCGACGCGATGATTATCTCCATGGACGGGTCGTCCTTATGGAGCTCGACGATGGTGCCGAGGATATCGTCCGCCTCGAATCCCTCGCGCTCGTATATCGGCACCGAGAACGCCTTGAATACGGTGCGCGCCGACGTGAGCTGGGTCACGAGCGCATCGTCCGTCTTGGTACGCGTCGCTTTGTAGCCCTCGAACGCCTCGTGACGGATGGTCGGCTTCGGCAAGTCGAAGCACGCGATCATCTGGTCGGGGCGCAGGTCGGTCGCGATGCGCAGCAGCATAGAGGAAAGGCCATAGAGAGCGCCCGTCGGCTCCCCGCCCGGGCCCGTGAAGTCCGGGAGGGCATGGTACGCGCGGTGGATGATGGCGTGCGCATCGAGGAGCACGATGCGCGTCGTTCCTTTGGCGGCTTTCTTAGGCATAGGAAATGGTGCGCGACCCGTCGGGGAGCGCGGTGAGCGCTAGGGCGACGTCCGCGCGAGGGAGCCCGTCCGCGACCATTTCCGGCCACTCGAGCAGCACGAGCGTTCCGGGCTCTTCCATAACGGCATCGAACGCGAGCGGGGCGAGGTCCTTCCCTTCCGCGAGACGGTACGCGTCGATATGCACCAAGCGCGAGAAGGCGCCTGCCTTCGGCAGCGCATAGGATTTCGCGAGCACGAAGGTAGGGCTCGTGACCGGCTCAGTCACTCCGAGCGTGCGCGCCACCTCCTGCGTGAAGGTCGTCTTCCCGGCGCCGAGCTCCCCCGAGAGCGTCACCAAGGTAGCGCGGCCGTCCGCGCGCGTAAGCGTGCTCGCGAACGCGCGAGCCTCGGCGAGGAATGCGGGCAGGTCGGGAAGCGCTTTTTCCATGCGGTAATTGTACCAAGGCGCGTTCCCGCGCGGTATGATGCAAGCAATGCCCGCTCATTTCGATACCGACGCCGAGGACGCGAAGCTCGCCAGCATCCACGAGCAGGAAGAGGAGGACCTCGCGCGCGTCCTTTCGGAGAAATACGGTATCTCCTACACCGACCTTTCCGTCGTCCCCATAAGCGTGGAAGCATTGCGCCTCATCCCCGAGAAAGAGGCCCGCGAAGCGGAGGTCGTCGCGTTCGAGAAGACCGGAAAGCACGTATCCGTCGCGTTCCGGAACCCGAACAGCGTCCCGCTCGCGCAGGTGCTGCATGCGCTCGAAGCGCAGAGCTTCATACTTACCCGCTTCCTCGTATCGAAGCGCTCCATCGAGCGCGGCTTCAAGCGCTACGAGGAGCTCTCGTTCGCGCGCGAGAGCAAGACAGGGGTGCTCGAGATACGCGGCGAGGAGCTCGCTACGCTGCGCGAATCCATCACGAGCCTGTCGTCGCTGCGCACGGAGCTCGACGGCATCCTCGCCGAGGGCGCGCGGGCGCAGGTGTCCCGCGTGCTCGAGGCGGTGCTCGCGACCGCGTTCGCGCTCCGTGCGTCCGACGTGCACCTCGAGCCGGAGGAGGGTTCGGTACGGCTGCGACTGCGGCTCGACGGGCAGCTCACCGACGCGTACTCGTTCGATGGGCACACCTATCGCCTGCTCGCGTCGCGCATCAAGCTCCTTTCGGGCCTGAAGCTCAACATCCACGACCGCGCGCAGGATGGACGCTTCACCGTGCCCGCGGGCGGCGAGGAGGTGGAGATACGCACCTCGCTCATCCCGGGCGCGTACGGCGAGTCCTTCGTGATGCGTATCCTCGACCCGAGCATCCTCGGCGTATCCTTCGAGAAGCTCGGGGTGGAGGCAAGGCTTCTCGAACGCCTCAAAGCGGAAATAGTCCGACCGACCGGCATGCTGCTCGTCACGGGCCCGACCGGCTCAGGGAAGACGACCACGCTCTACGCGTTCCTGCGCCATATCCATACGCCGCAGATAAAGGTGGTCACCATCGAGGATCCTATCGAGTACCACCTTCCCGGCATCGTGCAGACCCAGACCGATGGGAAGGACTACACCTTCGCGTCCGGACTGCGCTCGGTGCTGCGCCAGGACCCGGACGTCATCATGGTGGGAGAGGTGCGCGACGCGGAAGTCGCGGACGTCGCGGTGCAGGCCGCCCTCACGGGGCACTTCGTGTTCTCCACACTACACACCAACAACGCGGCAGGTACCTTCCCTCGCCTCGTCGATCTCGGCGTGGACCCGAAGACCTTCGCATCCGCCGTTTCCGTCGCGATGGCGCAGCGCCTCGTGCGCACGCTCGATCAGGGCGCAAGGAAGCAGGTTCCCGCTACCGATGAGCAGAAGCGTATGATGGAGCGCATCCTCTCGACCGTACCCGATGCAAGCCTCCTCCCCGCTTCCCTCGACAGCCTGTGGGTGCCAGACCCGAAAAGCGAAACGCAGACCGGGTACCGCGGACGCACCGGAGTGCACGAAGCGATATTCATGGATGACGAGCTGGGCACCTTCCT
>JACCDR011180798.1_pt1 | contig 16528 bp, 16 predicted proteins | sample 7446431 | NCBI WGS metagenome assembly JACCDR01 (sample SAMN15323443, study PRJNA562643) | freshwater metagenome | isolation source: river surface water | place: USA:Blue River Watershed | collected 2017-08-17 | reverse complement strand
TTTCATTCATCTCAAGTATTTGAATGCTATCAATCTGAACGAAACGCAAGTAAGTAATACCACTGTAGAAGAGTTAACAAAGATGAAAAGTCTAAAACATCTCTATGTTTGGAAAACGAAAGTAGAAACCATTTCCGCCCCGAAAGACAGCCATACTGTGCAGATTCTTATGTAGTAATTTTCTAAAAAATAACCCGATAGCTCTTGCGAGTATCGGGTTATTTTTACTACCTATTTTTCTAACCTCAATAAGAGTAATAAGCTATTTATCAAAAAATTAGTTCAAATCAAAGCGGTCTAAATTCATTACTTTTGTCCAAGCAGCAACAAAATCTTTGACAAATTTTTCTTGTGAATCTTGGCAACCATATACCTCAGCAATGGCTCTTAACTCTGAATTTGAACCAAAAATAAGGTCAACTCTTGTACCTGTCCATTTTACCTCACCCGTGATTCGGTTACGGCCAACAAATACTTCTTGGTCATCAGAAATGGCACTCCAAGTTGTACCCAAGTCAAGTAAATTAACAAAGAAATCATTCGTCAAAGCTCCAGCACGATTGGTAAATACACCATGAGAAGATTTATCCCAGTTCGTATTTAACACCCGTAAACCGCCAACTAAAACCGCCATCTCAGGAGCAGAAAGGGTCAATAATTGTGCTTTGTCAACCAACATTTCTTCCGAAGATGTGGTGTATTTTTTCTTTTTATAATTACGGAAACCATCAGCAATAGGCTCAAGTACAGCAAACGATTCTGCGTCTGTTTGGTCTTGAGAGGCATCTGTACGACCTGGTGTAAACGGCACACTCACGTCAATACCAGCATTTTTAGCTGCCATTTCGATACCTACACCACCTGCCAATACGATGAGGTCGGCGATTGATACTTTTTTGTTGCCTGTTTGGGTTGTATTAAATTCTTCTTGGATGGCCGTAAGTGTTTGTAAAACTTTGGCTAGTTGGGCAGGATTATTAGCTTCCCAATAACGTTGAGGCGACAAACGGATGCGTCCGCCGTTTGCTCCACCACGTTTGTCTGACCCCCTAAAAGTCGATGCCGAAGCCCAAGCTGTACCAACCAACTCGCTTACAGAAAGCCCAGAGGCAGCAATATTAGCTTTTAAAGCCTTGATGTCGTTTTCGTCAATTACCTCATAATCAACCGCAGGGATGGGGTCTTGCCAGAGTAAATCTTCTGACGGCACTTCGCTGCCTAAATAAAGGACTTTAGGCCCCATATCACGGTGTGTCAATTTAAACCATGCACGGGCAAAAGCATCAGCAAATGCTTCTGGATTTTCGTAGAAATGTCTTGAGATTTTTTCGTAAGCAGGGTCAAGCTTCAATGCCAAATCTGTTGTAAACATCATTGGAGCATGGCGTTTGCTGGCATTGTGTGCGTCGGGAATACTGTCTATGCCAGCATTATTGACAGGCTTCCACTGGTGAGCACCCGCAGGGCTTTTAGTTAGTTCCCATTCGTAACCAAACAAGTTTTCAAAATACCCATTGCTCCATTGTGTTGGGGTGCTAGTCCAAGCACCTTCCAAGCCACTCGTGATGGTATATTCGCCATTGCCTGTGCCGAAGGTATTTTTCCACCCCATGCTTTGCTCTTCGATACTTGCGGCGGCTGGTTCTACTCCTACATATTTACTTGGGTCGCCAGCACCATGAGCTTTACCAAACGTATGTCCGCCAGCAATCAAAGCTACGGTTTCTTCGTCGTTCATTGCCATACGACCAAACGTATCACGAATATCACGAGCAGCAGCCAAGGGGTCTGGATTACCATTGGGCCCTTCTGGATTGACATAAATCAAGCCCATTTGCACCGCCGCCAAGGGGTTTTCTAGCTCTCGGTCGCCCGAATAGCGTTTATCATCTAGCCACTTACCTTCTGTACCCCAATAAATATCTTCTTCTGGCTCCCATACATCTGCACGTCCACCACCAAAGCCAAACGTTTTGAAGCCCATTGATTCTAAGGCACAGTTTCCTGCCAAAATCATCAAATCTGCCCAAGAGATTTTTTTGCCATATTTTTGTTTAATAGGCCACAACAACAAACGAGCCTTATCTAAGTTGCCGTTATCAGGCCAGCTATTCAAAGGAGCAAAACGCTGCGTTCCTGCACCAGCACCACCACGACCATCGGCAATGCGATACGTACCAGCACTATGCCAAGCCATTCGGATAAAGAACGGCCCATAATGACCAAAATCGGCAGGCCACCATGCTTGTGAGGTAGTCATTAATTCAACTAAATCTTTCTTTACTTCATTCAAATCTAACGATTTAAAAGCTTCGGCATAATTAAAATCTTTGTCCATCGGGTTCGATAACGCAGAGTGCTGTCGAAGAATATTTAATCTCAATTGATTAGGCCACCAGTCGTGGTTTCTTGTACCGCCTCCAGCACTTTGTTTTACTGGTGCTGTTGCACCGTGATGAAAAGGGCATTTGCCTTCTCCAGTTGAACCATGATGTGATGAAGATGAGTAATGTTCCATTGGTATTGGTTTTAGAATGATGTATTGATAAATGTTAAGATGTTGTCGGCTACAATTGCCCTAGCAAACTACGTTGAGATGAATAATTAATATTAATCAAAATTTTTGTATTATTCGTTGATTCGATGTTAAAATTACGATAAATAAAAATATAAGTCAAATTGATTGTTTTGATAATAATATAGATATAAACTATATATTAGTAATAAATACTTTCGTACCTATCTCAACGACTATCATTAATCACTAAAAATCAATATTTTATCTTCTATCTTCGGGCAGCCATCAATAACACAAAATACAAAAAGGCTTTGTCGAAATACATTTACGAGAAACATAAAATTATTGACTATGCGGTTTTATTGGCTATTTCGCCCAATCACCTCAACAAATGTGTTAAAAGTACGCTAGGCAAGTCGGCACATGATTTATTAAACGAAATGCGCTTACTCGAAGCCAAAGTACTACTCAAGCAAACAAACCTGAATGTAACTGAAATTGCCTATAAGATTGGTAAAAATGAAGTGAGTGATTTTGTCCGTTTTTTCAAAAAGCAAACAGGTATTACGCCAAGTGAATACCGTTTATTAAAATAAACTAAACAAATAGTAGTATTATTTAAAGTTAAAATAGGTCATAAATTTATAAAAATCTACCTTGAGGTCTTTTGCTTACGAAGTTATTTCGCTATTTATAAAAGATGAGAATGGTATAAAAAATAGTGCTTTTTTGCGAATAGTCTGATATTGCATAGTTTTAGCCGTTAATTGCTAACAAATGAAAGGATTCTGCTTGTTAATTTTGTAATAAATAATCTTGAATTATAACAATTTTAAATATGGCAAAGAATCCTCACTATTTTTCTCACTTAGCTCACGTAGAAGTATTGACAACCGACTTAGCTAAATCTGTTGAATTTTTCAGAGATGTAGTTGGTATGGACGAAACAGGAGCAGAAGGCTCGTCGGTTTACCTCAGAGCTTGGGGCGATTATTATCATCATACCTTAAAACTTACCCAAAGCGAAAAATCGGGGCTTGGTCATATTGGCTGGCGTGCCGATAGCCCAGAGGCCCTCGACGAAGCAGCGGCTTATCTCGAAAGCATTGGTGCTGGATTAGGCTGGATAGAAGGCGATTTAGGTCACGGGAAAGCTTATCGTTTCAAATCTCCAGATGGCCATATCCACGAAGTATTTTGGGATGTAGTATGGTTGCGTGAAACGGGAGAAAGAGGAAGCATCTATGCCGACCGCTACGCCAGCAACCGCCTCAAAGGAGCAAATCCAAGACGCATCGACCACGTGACTTACATGGTTGCCAAAGGAAAATATGCCGAAGAAAAAACCTTCTGGTCGGCATTGGGCTTGAAAAACCCCGACGAAATCAGAATCAACGACGATATGCCACCAATCGGTGGTCTTTGGACAATCGGCAATTTGTCGCACGATGTTGCTATTTTTACAGACCCCAACATTGGTGAAAACGAAGGCGTACTCAACCACATTTGTTGGAATGTCGATAGCCGTGAGGAAGTATTATTGGCCTTAGATTATTTCATCGAAAAAGGTTTCAAATCAGTAATGGGGGCACCTACCCGCCACAAAGCAGACGAAGGCTTCTTTATTTATATCATCGACCCAGGCAGTGGTGTTTTGTTTGAATATTACGCTTGTGCCAGATTGGTTTTTGCTCCAGACCATTTAGACGTACATTACCTAAAAGACAACCCGAATGATGCTTGGGGCTCGGCTAACCCATTTGCCGAAATGGGCAAAGGTAAAAAATTAGGTCTTACCGACGGTGTAGTAAAACCTGCAGACGTTTAGTGATTGGGGATTTTTGATTTGGGATTGTGGATTTTATATTTTAGAAAAATAACTCTTATGTTCATGCTGAAAAATCAATGAAACTAAATCAAAATGACACAAAAAGAATTACAAGACAGGCATAAAGACTTATGCAATTGCGATTATAAAGTTTGCTGAAAAGTTACCAGATTCGCTTGGTTTTCGAGCCGTAAGAAATCAAATTGTCAGATGTACCCCATCGGCGGTGGCAAATTATAGAGCAGCATGCAGAGGCAAGTCAACCGCTGACTTCAAGTATAAATTAGAAATTGTAGAAGAAGGATTAGATGAAACCCTATTTTGGTTAGAATTCACAATTGGCCTTGATGACTCGAAGAGAGATTTAGTTACCCCGCTTTGGAAGGAAGGCAATGAATTATTAGCAATCATAGTTTCAAGTATTAATTCAGTTAAAAAGAAATTGAAAAAAAATGATTAGGATGAAAGGATAAAATCCGAAATCCAAAATCCGAAATCTCAAATCACTATGTGGCATTATTTTCCTGGGCAGTATATGCCCTCATATCAAGTAAATAGAGCTTTGACCCAAGCCCATTATGGCGGTGGCGAATTTGCCGAAATTTTAGAAGTAGCAGGAGAAATCGACCCAGCAGACCGTGAGAGTTTCAACCGTGCGTGGGTGAAAATGGGCGATAAAGTCTATGAAAAAGCCGAAAAATATGCCCAAGAGGGCTTTCCTGTTTCGGCTCGACGTACTTACCTGCGTGCCTTTAATTACCTCAGAACGGCAGAGTTTTTTATGACGTTGCGTGACGACCGTAAGATTCCATATTATCTCAAATGTCGTGAGGCATTCATCAAAGCCATAGATTTGTTCGATGAACGTCCTATAACCGTTGACATTCCATTTGAAACCGGGCTGGCGAACCAGTCATTTTTACCAGCCTATCTTTTCAAACCATCAGGCGTACAAAATCCGCCCGTAATGGTTATGTTTGGAGGGCTAGATAGCTTGGCCGAAGAGCTTTATTTTGGTATTGCTCAACACCTCAATGAGCGTGGCATTGCCATGATGGCTGTTGATGGCCCAGGGCAAGGAGCTTCGTTAAGGCTAAATCATATTCATACACGTTATGATTACAATGTGGCTGGCTCGGCGGTGTTAGATTACATCATCGAGAACTTGGGCGAGCATGTCGATACTTCTCGTGTAGGAATTGGTGCCGTTTCTATGGGCGGATACATGGCCGCTCGTTGTGCCGCTTTTGAGCCACGCTTCAAAGTTTGTATGATTTTCGGAGCGGTGTGGTCTTATTATGATATTTGGAAAAATCGCCCCGACAACCATCCTTTGGCCGAAATTGTGATGCACATTGTTGGTGCTGATAACATGGCAGAGGCACGAGAACGCCTAAAAAATTTCACGCTAGAAGGTGTAGCCGATAAAATACAATGTCCTACCTATATTCTTCATGGTGAAGACGACCGCCAAAATTTCGTAGAAAATGCCTACAAAGTAAACCAAGCACTTACTTGCGAACACGTCATGGAAATCGTTCCGAAAGAAGAAAGCGGTTCGGCGCATTGCTCTGTTGATGATTTTACGAAATCATTTAATATGTACGATTGGGTGGAGAAAAAAATCAAAGCCTAACACTATAGACCTTTCGTAATAATTGTTCAGTTCAGAGAAAAACATTTTTCTCTGAACTATTCAAACGCTCCAAACTCCAACTATTATTACAAACAATGGTACAACAAATCAAAAAGGGGATTACTTACGCAGAAAGCAAGGAAGCAGACGCTAAAGTAAGAGCTTTAGTAGAAGAAATGTTAGAAAACATTTCGACCAATGGCGATGAAGCTGTAAGAGCTTATTCGGCAAAATTAGACCACTGGTCGCCCGAAAGTTTTCGTCTTTCCGCAGCACAAATTGAAGCCATTGTCGCTTCATTGCCTGCACAAGTAATCGACGATATTACTTTTGCCCAAACGCAAATTAGAACCTTTGCCGAACACCAAAAAGCAGCCCTCAAAGACATAGAAGTAGAAACCTTGCCAGGTGTATTTCTGGGGCATAAAAACATTCCAGTCAATTCGGTAGGTTGCTATGTACCGGGGGGGCGTTATCCGATGGTAGCCTCGGCACACATGAGTGTACTTACGGCAAAAGTTGCTGGGGTAAAACGGGTCATTGCTTGTACGCCACCCATCAAGGGCGAAATTCCTGCGGCTACTGTTGCCGCCATGCACATGGCTGGTGCCGACGAGATTTATTTGATTGGCGGTGTGCAAGCCATTGGTATGATGGCACTAGGCACCGAAACCGTACAAAGTGTAGATATGCTCGTAGGGCCAGGTAATGCTTATGTTGCCGAAGCCAAACGCCAACTTTTTGGTAAAGTGGGTATCGACCTTTTTGCTGGGCCAACCGAAACTTTGGTGATTGCCGACGATACGACCGATGTAGAAACCTGTGCCACCGATTTGCTAGGACAAGCCGAGCATGGGCCTACTTCGCCAGCCGTTTTGTTGACCACCAGTAAAGGCATTGCCGAAGGCATCGAAGCCGAAATTCAACGACAATTGGCCGTATTGCCCACAGCAGACATCGCCAGTGTAGCGTGGAGAGATTACGGGCAGGTAATTCTTTGCGATACCGTTGACGAATTGGTTGCTGAAGCCGACCGCCTTGCCAGCGAACACGTGCAAGTGATGACCGAAAACCCTCGCTATTTCCTTGAAAAAATGACCAATTTCGGGGGCTTATTCCTTGGCGATAAAACCAACGTAGCGTATGGCGATAAAGTAATTGGAACAAACCACACCTTGCCCACCAAAGAAGCGGCTCGCTACACAGGAGGCTTATGGGTTGGTAAATTCCTGAAAACGTGTACGTACCAAGAAATTCGCACGCCCGAAGCTAGTAAGCTAATTGGCGAATATTGCTCACGCCTTTGTGCCATCGAAAATTTTGCTGGTCACAAAGAACAAGCTGATTTAAGGGTAAGAAAATATAGCTAAAGGGAATGGTGCTGTACGAAAGAGGGTGAAAGTCAGCAATCAAGTTGCCTTAGCTCAATTGCGTACAGCACCAACGCTAATCATGGATATGAAACAGAACAATGCCAACCATTACTATATGCAACCAACGGTGTTAGTCACAGGAGGAGCAGGCGAAATAGGTTTTGCTATTTGTAAAAAATTTGCCGAAAATGGCTTTTCTGTGATTGCTACCTACCATAGCAATGCCACAAAAGCAGAGAAGCTATTGGCCGCATTAAACGCCATTACAAATTCAAATGAGGCATCGCCTAACCATGCTATTTTTCATGCTCCTAGTACCGATGCCCAGAAAGTAAATGAACTAAAGACATTTATCGCAACGAGATACGGGCGTTTGGATGTACTGGTCAACAACGCTGGCATTACTACGCCAGTGCCGCACGACGATTTGGAAGCACTGACTGACGAATGGATTGACAAAATTATGCAAACCAACTTCAGGGGCAGTTTTGCGATGGTACGAGCCATGAAAGAAGCCCTTATCCAAGCAGCTACGCTTACTCAAGCACCAGCCTTGGTTGTCAATATTTCGTCGATTGCAGGCATTTTTGGCATTGGGAGTAACGTAGCCTATTGTGCTTCAAAAGCAGCCCTCGATTCTATGACTCGTTCTTTGGCAAGAGCCTTAGCCCCCAACATAAGGGTTTGTTCAGTTTCGCCTGGTTTTGTAGAGGGAGAATACACCAAAACATTTGACCCAGCATTTTTAGCTACGCAACGCAGTCTAACGCCTTTGGGTAGGTTTGCTACAAGTAATGATGTGGCTAATACCGTCTTAGCATTGGCTCAAACACTCACCTTTTCAACAGGTAACATTATCACTGTTGACGGAGGAAGATTATTAAAATAGTACCCGACTATCCAATTTATCCATTTTTATTTATTCCCAATAACAAACAACTATGAAAATTATCGACCTTTCTGTAACTATTTCAGAAAAAATAAAAGAACCGCTCCCAACCAAAATTGTGTATGAAGACCACAAAGAAGGAGCAAAAAAGATGGGAGGAAAGCTTTTTGAAGGCATCCAAGGAAACGTTTTCATTGAAGGAAACGGCCCCGCAGGTGAGTTTCTTACCGTCACGAGCCACTGTGGCACGCACGTAGATGCTCCCTACCATTATTTTCCCACTAGCGAAGGCAAGCCTTCTCGTACCATTGATGAAATGCCACTCGAATGGTTTTTCAATGATGGCGTAGTGCTTGATTTTACCGATAAACCCGATGGCTATATGTTTGAGCCAGAGGATTTACAAGAAAAACTGGCAGCCATTGGCTATACGCTCAAACCGCTTGATATAGTACTGATTCGTTGTGATGCCGACAAGCGTATTCATGACGATGATTTCGTAAAAATCCACGTAGGAGCATCCGCCAAAGCAACCCATTGGCTTATCGACCAAGGTATTAAAGTGATGGGAACAGATGGCTGGGGCTGGGACATCCCTTTGCATTTACAAGTAGAAGACTATAAGGCAAACCCAAGAGATGGGGTGATTTGGCAAGCCCATTATGTAGGAATAGAAAAAGAATATTGTCAAATCGAAAAACTAGCAAACCTCGACCAATTGCCTCCTTTTGGTTTTAAAGTGGCTTGTTTCCCTGCCAAAATCGAAAAAGCCAGTGCAGGTTGGACACGCGCCGTGGCAATCATCGACTAAACGCCAGAATTATACACTGATAGACCCATAACAGAACGAACGTACCCATGACCCTCGAACTGGTAACACTTGATATAAAAAAAGGTGAAAATGCCGCTTTTGAAACGGCTTTAGCACAAGCCAAATTGGTAATCGCTCAGGCAAAAGGCTTTATCAATATTACGGTACAAAAATGTATCGAGCAAGACAACCGATACCTCTTGCTTATCAATTGGCAAACCCTCGAAGACCATACCGTTGGCTTCCGAACATCCGAATTGTTTACCCAATGGCGTGCTTTGATAGGCCCATTTTTTGAAACGCCTCCCTTTGTTCAACACTACCATCTTGTATAAAAAAATTGAACAATCTTGAAAATCACTGATTCAAATGACACAGGTCAAAAATATCTTAGTTGTGGGTGGCGGCATCGGTGGACAATCGGTGGCGATTGCCTTGAAAAAAGCAGGCTATGAGCCTGAAATTGTTGAATTGCACAAAGAATTTAATGTATATGGTGTAGGGATTATCCAACAAGCCAATGCACTCAGAGCATTAGATGCCATTGGCGTTGCTGATGAAGCCATCAAAAGAGGCTCGCCTTATGGCAAAGTAAAATTGTGTATTCCAACAGGACAACAAATTGGAGAAGCTGGCACGCCTCCCATAGGTCGTTTTCCTAGCCATAATGGTATTTCCCGCCGTATTTTACATGATATTCTTTTTGAAGAAGCCCAAAAAATAGGCGTAAAATACCGCATGGGGCTTACTGTAGAGCATATCGACAACCAACCCGATAAAGTAGAGGTTTCGTTTACCGATGGCACAACGGGTACGTATGATATATTGATTGCTTCTGATGGTATCAACTCTAAAGTTCGCTCATTAGTTTTTGGTCAATATAAACCCAACTATGTGGGCTTGTCGGTTTGGCGTTATGCCTTTCCTCGACCTAAAGATTTGGATACAGGCTATATTTATTTCGGTAAAAAAAGTAAAATCGGCATTATTCCAATGACCGCCGATGCTTGTTATATTTTCTTAAATTCTGCCGAAGGCGAAAATCCATATATTCCAGAAAATGAATTAGTTGACAGATTAAAGGCACACATGAAGACATTTCCTGTACCAATAGTACAAGAACTTGTTGAACAAGTGACAGATGCCAAGCTAGTCAATTATCGTACCCTAGAAACGCTCAAATTGCCTGCACCTTGGTACAAAAACAGGGTAGTGGTTATTGGCGATGCAGCCCATGCTACCATTCCGCAACTAGGCTCAGGAGCTGCGTTGGCCATTGAAGATGCCGTAGTATTGGTTGAAGAACTACAAAAAAATACAACTGTCGAAGAAACCTTTGCTCAGTTTATGTCAAGACGTTTACAACGTTGTCAAATGGTAGTTGAGGCTTCTGAAACCCTAGGACAATGGGAGGTGTTGGAATACACAGGACAAGCATTACCCGAAGGAGCAAACATGGGTGCTTTGATGGGCAAAACAACGATGGCATTAACCGCAGAAATCTAAAAAAAGCAATGAAATTAGTTACATTTTTAAATACCGCACAAGAAAGCCGCATTGGTTGGCTTGTGGGCGAAGCGGTGGTAGATATGCAGTTGGCAAACGCCGAGCTTCCCACCGATATGCTCACTTTTATTGATAACCACGAAACGTACTTCGAGCTTATCAAAAGTTTAGGCGAAGTAACGCCCCACTACCAATTATCGGAAGTAAAGCTATTAGCTCCTCTGCCCAATCCTCGTAGTTTTAGAGATTATATTGGCTTTGAAATGCACATGCAAAATGCCTCTCGTTCTTTTGGGCATATTATTGGGTCGGCTTGGTACGATATGCCTATTTTTTATTTTACCAATCATCAGGCTATCTATGGCCCTAATGATGCCATTAAACGTCCTACCAAAGAAACTAAAATGGACATAGAGCTTGAAATTGCTTGTATTATTGGTAAAAAAGGTAAAGACATCAAGGCAGAAGAAGCAACGCCTTATATTTTTGGCTATACCATTTTTAATGATTGGACGGCAAGAGCTATTCAAAAAGTAGAAATGCAAATACCACTAGGACCACACAAAGGCAAAGATTTTGCCAATGCCATTGGCCCTTGCATCGTCACTGCCGACGAAATGAATCAGTACCGTATTCCATTCGATGAATCAGTTTTTACCGACCCTATTCGTGTACCTTCAGTAAAAGGCGATAGATTCGACATCAAAATGACCTCTCGTATCAATGGCACAACCATTTGCGAAGGAAATTACAAAACGGTTTATTTTAATTTTGAACAAATGATTGAAAGAGCTTCCGAAAACAACGTAACCTTGATGCCCGGCGACATACTTGGCTCTGGTACTGTTGGTTGGGGAAGTTTAATCGAAAATAACTTTTCTGTTCATCGACCCCTCGAACCCGGTGACGTGGTAGAGCTGGAAATCGAAGGAATTGGCGTTTTAGTTAATACTGTTGTATAGCAACAAAATTGTTGTTTAATAAATTGGGAAAGGTAGATTCCTGTGAGCTAAACGCAAGTTTAATTCACAGGAATTTTGTGTTTATTGGAACAAATTATTATTTTAAGAAGTCCACAACTGCCTGATTACGAGTGGTAATATGCTGTTTTAAAGTGCTTAGGGCATTGGTATAGTCGCTTGTGTTTGATAAATAACTATAAGGTGAAACCTCCTGGCTCACGGCAGTGCCAATCAAAGCATGGTGTTTGTCGATGATAGTACTGATTCTACTGGCTTGAAAAACATCGGTATTAAAAGCTTTCATATATGCTTTATATTGAGCAAGATAAGTGGCATCATTGGCTATGTAATACAGCAAAGGCCAGCTACTTGTTACCTCTGTCATTGCCAATGATACAGCCTTACTTCCTTGGTTGGTCGAGCTATTCCCCGAAGTACTTTGCATCGACAAATTAAAATCCCAAGGAATCCACTTGATTTGTCCAGTCGCTTTGGGCGTGTAGAGATAATAATTGTGAGCCATAGCACCGTAGGCATCCCAATTGACAATCGTATTATTAATGGCTAAGTATTTAAGAAAATGATTTACGTCGAAGGTTTTTTCTAAGTTAGTACGCCAAGTCGCTGGGGCAGTCGTGCGATTGCTGGCATTAAGTGCTGCGACAAAAGCCTTTACATCGCTGTAGTCGGCGGCGGTTTCGTTATTTTTTTTCTCAAATTCTGATTCTACAAAAGAACTTAATTTCGATTCTGGCTTATAAATATTACCATCATCTGCTGTAAATTGCTTGTCGGTCATGGTGTCGTCAATTACTTCGACCATCGTATAAACGCCACAATATTTTGACCCACTACCAAAATTGATATACAATTTGTAAAATGCTGTTTGAGCCGCAGGAATGCCCGCCTCTCTAAAAATATCCGAGGCTAATTTATCACGCATCAACGAATTATCTCCCTGACCCGGCGAAAAAGATAATTCTTGAAAGCCATAAAAACGTTGGTTTTTGATGGCTGGATAATCATCTTCAAATTCATCAAATTTTACTCTAAAAGGCAGTTTGTAAATACCCGAGCCCCAAGCATTCGACAAACTAGAGTTTCCTTTGAGTCGAAAGCCTACTTTGTACCATTCTTTCCCATTAAATTTGAATGAAACAGGCACATAAATAGGGTCGCCACTAATCAAGTCTAGGGCATTACCGCCGCCAGCACCGCCTGCTCCGCCACCAGGAGGTGTACCGCCAGCACCACCTGCTCCACCAGTATTTGATGACCTACTACCAAAAGCATAGCCAGCTTTTGAAACCATGTCGGCATTAATAGCCGACCAATCGCTTGCACTAATACTTATTTCAATTGTATTAAGTTGATTTTGGTTAAATACAATATCATAATTAGGTGTACCTTCTTCGTGCGTTGTGGCTGTCCAGTCGGTCAGACTCGAACGCTCGATGGTTTCAATAGTCGATTCGGGTGTTTGTTTGCAAGCAACTACGCCACTAAATACAAACAATGTCATAACAATGATAGGGATTTTCATACTGGTTTGGGTTTAAAATCAATCATAATAACTTTAAATACCATGACCTACCAAACCCCTATTTGTGTTGTCTAAAGCATCTACTTTGTAGATAATATGACCTTTTTTGTATAGCAATGTTGCGTATTTAGGGCGTATGTTGTATGATTTTATATAAAAGTTGATGAAGTGTTTGAAATTCTTCTTGCGATAAAGGCGTTTGGCTCGACAAATATGCAGGTACAGTTGAGGCTTGTATTTGTAAGCTTTTTCCTTTTTCTGTCAAACTAATGATTACATTACGTTCGTCTTCTACCGACCGCTCACGGGTGAGCAGTCCCATCTCTTCCATACGTTTGAGCAGAGGCGTTAAGGTATTCGATTGTAAGTATAAACGCTTGGAAATTAGACTTACATTGACCTTATCGCTCTCCCAAAGTACCAACAAAACCAAGTATTGCGGATAGGTCAGGTCGAGTTCTTTGAGTATGGGATGGTAGCATTGAGTAACTAAGCGAGAAGCCGTATAAAGCGGAAAGCACAATTGCTTGTCTAGTTGTAATGCACTAAAGTTTACAGCCATTTTTTACAGTATTTTTTGAATATCTTTTTCAATCATTTCTGGCTTATCAATGGGAGCATAACGTTTGTATGGCTTTCCATTTTTATCAACCAAAAATTTCGTAAAATTCCACTTGATACTGCTCCCAAGCAAGCCTCCCAATTCTTTTTTCAAGTATTTAAACACAGGATGGGTGTTGTCGCCATTGACATCGCATTTGGCTGTAAGCTGAAACGTAACGCCGTGGTTGAGTTGGCAAGCTTGTTCTATTGTTTCGTTGGTTTCAGGTTCTTGTCCCAAAAACTGGTCACATGGAAAACCCAATACGACCAACCCTTGGTCTTTGTATTTTTGGTGCAAGGCTTCCAAACCCTCAAACTGCGGTGCTAAACCGCATTTGGTAGCAGTATTGACAATCAAAATGGCTTTTCCTTCAAAATCGGCCATAGCGATTTCCTTGCCTTGTGGCGTTTGAGCTTTTAGTTGATAAAATGAAGTATTCATAATTTATCGTTTAAGATTAAATCGTTTACGATACAAATATATATAAAAATGTATTACCATCACAGCAAGCACATAAAATAAATAGGAGGTAAGTATCAATGCTGAATTGTGAGCGTTGAGTTGTGTCTTGTCCTTGCCTAAAATAGCTTGCTTTTGAAACTCCGCACTTATCCTTGCAGGGTTTTCTCCCAAGGTTTCGTTTTTAGAGGTAAAACAAAACACCCGTTTACTCATTTATGGGAAAAAAAGGTGTTTTACCCATAAATAAAATCTATTTTTGAAAGAGTGATAAGGATTGCAGTGTTTATGGTATTAATAATTAACGGTTATCTGTGTAACCGTTAACTGTTAATTGTTTACAACGGATAACAGATAACGGATGACAGATAACGGATAACAGACAACCAAATGAAAAAGATGTACATTCTATTATGGCTGTTGCTCCTCTGCGAACAGCTTTTGGCCCAAAATAAGGGAATGGTGCCCGTAGGCAAGCAGTTACCTGCTGGAACAGAACGGCGATTGGCCTTGGTCATTGGTAACAAAAACTATGTCTATGCTGGTCGGCTCAACAATACGCACAACGATGCCGACGATATGGCAAGAGTTTTACAAAACCTTGGCTTTGATGTAATCCTGAAAAAAGACCTCAGTATGGTTGATTTCCTGAAAGCCATAGACGACTTTGGAACAAAACTAGGACAATACAATGTCGGTTTGTTGTATTACAGCGGTCACGGCATACAATACCAAGGTGAAAACTATCTCGTACCGATAGATGCCAAAGCCAATGCCGCCGAAGACATCGAATATACCTGCGTAAAGTTGGGCAGGGCAATGGCAAAGATGGAAGGAGCAAAACTGAAAGTATCCTTGGCATTTTTAGATGCCTGTCGGAACAACCCTTTTCCTTCCAGTAGCCGAGCGGTTGGGCAGGGTTTGACGATACCCAACAACCCACCAGGGAGCTTTGTAGCATTTTCGACAAGGGCAGGAAGTACGGCAGATGACAACAGCAGTGGCAGAAATGGTTTATTTACCTCGGCATTATTACAAAACTTACCTCAAGCGAATATAGGCTTGCGAACGATGATAGACAACGTGATAGAGACGGTTGCTCAACGCTCTGGCAACAGCCAAATACCCGGTCGCTATGACGAGCTACGGGGTGATTTTTATTTTGTATCAGATAAAAATGCCCCATCTCCATTATCACCCGCTCAAGATATTGTTCCTGTAACACCGCCAGTTGTGCAAAAGAAACAAAATAGTTTTATGAGTTCTTTACCTAAGACGTTTATTGGGACTTTAAAAAATACTACATACGGGGCTTCATCATCTACTGAGATGACATTTAGCATTACCAAAGAGGGTAATGTTCGTTTAACTGGGCATGGAGATGATAGAAATATTTTTGGACGGTGGGATTTGACTTGCAAAACGAGTAATATTGATTATGATGAAAATTATAGATTTGAAGGGATTATTGATTTGGGTTATGAAAAAACAGGTCTTCCTCCTGATACAAAAGCAACTATGATTATCAATCTTGTCGTTAAAAAAGATGGGATAGAAGGGAAGTGGATAGTTGGTGAAGCTCCCAAAATTATGGCACAAGAGGGCTACTTTTACCTACATTGATATACATCTATCATACAACATTTCTCCTTAGTTCTTGTTAGAATTATTTCTAATGAGCTTAGTGTCAGCAACAAAACGTATTAAGGTAAAAATATAAGATTTGTTACTAACGCAATGTTTGTTAGAGAAAACAAACCAACAAAGACGAAGGATAATTCAAAATGCACAATTCAGCATTCATATTTATTCCATCATAAAACATCATAAATCATGAAAAACATCCTAATCCTCATCTTTTGCTTTAGTTGGGTCATAACATTAGCCAAACCAAATGACATAAATCCTTACAAAAAAATAGCCTTAGTTATTGGTAATGCAACTTATGCAAACGGTATTCAGCTAAAAAATGCCATCCATGATGCTGATTCTATGGCCATTGTGCTTAAAAAATTAGGCTATGAAGTTATCAAAAAAACCAACCTTAGAAATATTGAGCTGAGAAAAACCATTGCTTCATTTAATGAAAAACTCTCGTCGTATTCAGAAGCTTTATTTTATTATTCAGGCACGGGTTTAGTTTACGAAGGACAAGCTACGCTTATCAGTATAGATTTCAAAAATGAGGCATTTACCGATGAGTTGACACTCAAGGAAGTTTTTACCCAACAAAATGCCAAGAGAAGTGATTTAACCAAAATCATTATTTGGGATTCTTGTTTGAACATCGTAGATAAAAGTGTTGCTACTTTAAACATCCCTCAAAGTAGCAACAGTATTTACTTGTTTGCCACTTCCATTGGAGAAACCGCTTCTGATGGTAATGGAAGCAACGGATT
>JACCDR010803512.1_pt1 | contig 16532 bp, 12 predicted proteins | sample 7446431 | NCBI WGS metagenome assembly JACCDR01 (sample SAMN15323443, study PRJNA562643) | freshwater metagenome | isolation source: river surface water | place: USA:Blue River Watershed | collected 2017-08-17 | reverse complement strand
GCTTAGGGAACTCTTCCGAGATCACCGTCGCGCCCACGCCTCCGAGAACCGCTTTGATAGCGTCTACCTCCGCAGGGAGTTTCTCTGGAGAAACAGCGGGAACGATGTGGTAACCCACTTCGTAGACAGTGCCTTCTGTCTTAACCGTTTCTTTAGTCATTTTTAATGTGACTTAGCTTGTAAATTACTTGTTTGTAAGCCGTTTCTTGGCAGAAACTTATGTCCAAAGCAAGTCAGGACAGAATACCAGAAAACGGCCTAAAAGCAAGAAAAAAGCTCCGACTTCTTCGGAGCTTCATAAAAATTGCTAACCTCCTAAAAAGATCCACATTGCCTCGCGCTTGAAGCGCGAGGCTAGTGGTTTCACCCACGGAGGTCCAGCACTACATCGTGGGATTCGCACTTCAGGTATAACATGTCTATAAATTATGACAACCTAGAGACCGAAGAGTTTGAAAGCGTTGTTTACGAGCTGTTTTCGTCCCTCATCAAGTCCTAGCTCCTTTATCCCAACTATTTTATCAGCCGTGTGCGTGACAAAAGAAGGTTCGTTACGCTTCCCTCTTTCAGGAACCGGTGCAACATACGGACAATCGGTCTCAGACATAATCCGGTCGACAGGTGTCGCTTCGACGAGCTCTTTATACTGCTTTGCAAATGTAACAACGCCTGTATATGAAAGATAAAAGCCAAGAGCCAAAAATTCCTTGGCATCTTCTACTGATCCGGCGAAAAAATGGGCGTCTCCACGAAGCTTGTCTCCATGCTTTAGTTTATAGACCTTAAGAATATCGAGAACGTCTCGATACGCATTCATTCCCTCCCCTGAACGAATATGGAGCATGAGTGGCAAATCAAGCTCAAGAGCGAGCTCTATCTGCGCAATAAAAGCATCACGCTGTTTTGCGATTTCTTTGGGCGTTTGCTTTCGATAATAATCGAGCCCGCATTCGCCAATTCCTACAACTTTCTTGCCACCCTGTTTAATCAGTTCTCTATAAAATTCTGGATTGAAACTTTCCCCTCGTGATGTAAATCCTTTCGATTCGTCACCAAGCTCGTCTTTGTCATGAAATGATGGATTTACATGAATCGGATGGAGGCCAACGATTGCGTAGACTCCCTCAGGGAACTCTTTTGTCATATCAACAGCCTTCTTTGATGTAGCCTCACTTGTACCAATATTAATCATCCATACACCAGCATTAAGCGCTCGAGATACGACCTCGTTTCGGTCTGCATCAAAAGCGGTGAAATTGGTGTGGGCGTGTATATCTATAAACGTTGGTCTTTTCATAAAATAACTCTATCACTTAAAACTCTTTCTGTGCTCGAGAATCCATTTTTCAGGAAACCATATCTTGCGTAGCTCTCCCACTAGAAAAAAAGAACCCGTTGCGAGGATGCAGTCGGCTTCGCTCGCCTCTTTTGAAATCAAATCGTATGCTTCGGCAGGACTCGGAGCTGTTTCGATCTTTACTCCTTTTTTTGCATGCTTTGTGACCAGAGAAAGGACAGCTTCAGGATTAGCCAACTTTCTTTTTGAATCACCTGAACCTGCGATAACAATGGTATCTGCAAGCGGCACAATTTCAGGCAACATACGGACACTGTCTTCTGTTATGCTGCCCATCGAGAATATGAGATGGAGTTTTTCGTAACTAATATCTGAAAGATTCTTACGCACACTCTGCATCTTTATCCGATTATGTGCCCCATCAAGGATTACCGTAGGAGTGAAAGAAACCTGTTCAAACCGGCACGGTAAAGAAACTTTCACGGCTTCATCAAGAATCTTTTTTGAAACACCCAAAGACGCACAAACAGCACTGGCCAAGATTTCTCCCTGCTTATAAGCATCACCCCGCACGGGAACAGCGTGAAATGTTGCTCCTTCATCCCGGCACACCTTTTTGAAAAGAGAGAGAATTTTTTTCTTTTTCTCACCGGTAAAGAAAAGGCTTCCTTTCTTTATAATTCCTGCTTTATCAGAAGCTATTGCTTCATATGTTTTGCCGAGAATTTTAGTGTGGTCGAGATCGATGTTGGTTACGACCGTCGCTTTTGGATGTTCTATGGCGTTCGTAGCATCATATCGACCACCAATACCAGCTTCAATTACCGCCCACTCACATCCCTCTCTTTTAAAATAAATAAGTGCAATAACAAAGAAAAGTTCAGACGCTGTCGGTTTACCATACGAAGACTCCGATTCTATAACCTCCCTTACCTCATCTACAATATCCACAAAATCAGCCGGTGAAATGTAAAACTCACCAACCCGTATCATTTCAATCGCGGCGGTAACATACGGCGAAGTGAAAAGCCCCGCTTTCTTTCCATCTCTCACCAACAAAGAATGCATAATCGTCGATACAGTACCTTTCCCTGCCGTTCCTGCAACATGAATGAACTTCAAACCTTTATCTGGACGACCCACTTTCTCTAAAATATATTTCGTCCTTCGGACAAAAATATCAGGTGAACCTGCCTTCCCCTTCTCAACCGACATATTCGAAAAAGACTCTATATACAATAGAGCCTTTTTGTACCTTTCTATTACTTCTTCGCTTTTTGAGGTTTTAAGCAGCATGCCGAGACTTTCTTACCTGATCCGCAGTAGCAATCCTCGTCTTTCCTGCAACAATTTCCGGCCTTCTTTCCTGAATCGCACACACACGCTTCGTCCAGTTTTTTTGTATCTATTACAGCTTCCATGGTTTAAAAGTTACGCTTATAAGTTCTGCACATAGTAGCATTTTAGCCTGGAATTAAAAGCCCCTGTCATTATTTCCCATTATGACAGGGGCGCGCGTGCCGAGCACTTACGAAAATCTTTCCCGCGGACGTAAGTTGCACCTCAGGAGTATACCAATAGGCCAGGAAGCTCGGTGAAAGTAGCTGACTGTTCGTAAGTATAGCGCTAGTCTTTGCGGAGGAAAAGCGGTGCGTCGGGCATTTTATTTTCCCTCACCAAGGTGTCGATTGTCTTGGCTGTTGCAGGCATAATTGGAGCAAGCATGTCTGCGATAACCAAAAGATTATACATAAGCCAATAAATAGCCTCTTTACCCGCAACAGGATCAGTTTTTATAAGCTTGAATGGCTGCTTTGTTTGAATTGATCGATCGGTCTCTCCAATGAGATCCCAGATAGCGTTTGTTGCAGCTTGAATATCGAAAACCTCGAGAGCTTTCTTGTATTTTTGTACGAACACGTTTGCGTCATCAATTCCCTGACCGCTCATGTACTCTTTCTCATTAAGGATGATGCCATTCGATGTGGCCATCTTCATCACACGCGAGACTAGATTTCCAAGACCATTGGCGAGCGCTGTGTTGTAGGTCGACTTGAGCCTCTCTAGAGTAAACGGCGAATCCTCAAAGGAACCGATTTCCCTGCAAACGAAATAGCGTAGTGCGTCGGTGCCGTATTCATTTATAACATCAACAGGATTCACCACATTGCCGAGCGATTTAGACATCTTTACTCCTCCCTCACCCGTAACAAAACCATTAACCACAACAGTGTGAGTCGATGGCAAATCTGCAGCCAGAAGCATCGCCTGCCACATAACCGACTGGAATCGAGTGTTGTCCTTTCCGCAATACTGCGTCGGCGTTCCGTTCTTCCAGAATTTTTCAAATGCAGCAGTATTATCTGGCCAACCAAGCGTCGAGATATAGCTTGGAAGTGCGTCGAACCATACATACATCACATGCTCTGCGTCCCCAGGAACCTCGACACCCCACGGCATCTTTGATTTGAGTCGAGAGATACTAAAATCTTGCAATCCCCTCTTTATAAATTCTTTAACTTCATTAAAACGAAAATCAGGAACTACCCGGAATTTTCCGGAATCGTAGAGGTCGAGAAGCTTTGGACCAAATTCTGAAAATTTAAAGAAATAATTTTCCTCTTCTCGGATTTCAAGTTCTCGCGCAGGGTGAATTGGGCAACGACCATCCACAAGCTCGGAATCCGTTTTTGCCTCCTCACAGTTAACGCAGTATCGAGTCTTGTAATTCTTCTTGTAGATGTGACCGTTTTTCTCTACCCTCTTCCACACTTCGATCACAGCTTTCACATGCTTATCATCAGTAGTTCTGATGAAGTTTATCTCTTCGCTTATACCCAAAAGCGGCAAAAGTTTTTTAAAACTCTCAGCGTACTCGTCAACATACTGCTGCACGGGCTTTCCAGCCTTAGCAGCCGCCTCGAAAAGCTTTTGTCCATGCTCGTCTGTACCTGTATTTTGGAACACTTCAAAACCAGAAAGCCTTTTCCATCGTGCAATGACATCTGCTCGAACAAATTCGAGAGCGTGGCCCATGTGCGCCTCGGCGTTTACGTACGGGAGCGTGGTGGTTATATAGAAAGGCTTTTTCATAGATAGATATAGACTACGGCCAAGAAGGACAAAAGTCTAATATTTCATTCATCCTATACAATTCACTCTATAACTCAATCGCCTTCGGGTGCTTTCTCTCCTTTTGCATATCGTCGATTATCTCAAGAAGCATCGACGCGACAGGAACCGAAAGGATGATACCGAGGAAACCGGCTAGTTTGAATCCAACCAGGAGCGCAAGAATAACCATAATCGGAGGCACTCCAACGATTTTCTTTACAACCAACGGATAGATAAGATGATTTTCAAACTGCTGGATCATGAGGTATGCGCCCGCCACAAAAAGTGCAGCTGTTGCACCGGTATCCACATAGGCAGCACCCACCGCAGGTACCGCTGCAATAATCGGACCAAACAAAGGAATCGTTTCAAGAAACGCCGCAAGCACTGCAAAGAGGAGCGCATTCTCAACTCCAAGCACCATAAGACAGAGATATACGAGAAGCCCGACAACAAGCGCGAGAATAAGCTGTCCCTGCATCCAGAGGCCGATCTTTGTCTGTGTTCGCCTCCACAAATCGACAACGTAATCTTCTTGCTTTGAAGGGATCACCACGCGCAAAAACTTTTCGATACCATCTTCTTGAACAGCGAGATAGAACGAGAGCACAACGATAAGAAAGAATGAGAGGATGCCTCCAAAAACAGAACTCGCAGAATGAACAAAACCTGCTGATACTGCGGTAATCGCTTCATTAATACTTTGCACGGCACCTTGAATCGAGAAATCTTCAGTTATTGGAGTCCTAAGAACTTGCTGAGAAGCCTCTATTCCCTGCGCCATAGTTGTCGCAACCGCCTCTGTGCGAACAGTTGTGTCTTCATCGAGGGGATTCCACAATGAAGATGACTCGAGATACTGTGGCACGGAGCTTAGAAACTCGGAGGTATCCTTAAGGAGTTGTGGAACGATGGTATAGAAACACCCCGCCAAAACACCTCCGATTATGGCGTATACGAGAATAGCCGAAAAAACACGATACACCCCTTTTTTCATAAACCAACGAATCATCGGTTCAAGCGATGAAGCGATGACAACCGCAGTGAGAACGACGAGAATAATGTCTTTGAGAGTGAAAACAGCAAAAGCTGCGATCACGAGGAGTATCGCTTTGGTTATGGTTCCAGTCGTTATTTCTATACGAGTTCCAGAGTCCTTCATGGCTTCATAATACTACGGAAAACGATTATGCTCTCGATGTATATACGTATCTGGGGATAGAAAAAGCTCCACAAAATGTGGAGCTTTAACGTTAGACAGTCAGTCCGGCGACTTTATCGAGCTTTTCTTTATCTATTCCCTTTCCGATTGCAGCCACTGTAAGTTTGTTGTGATCAAATATTAGCTTTGAAACACGCAGAACATCTTCGGCGGTTATTGCCGCATATATTTTTTCAAAATCTTCCGGCTGTTTTATATTCCCTTCAACTGTTTCTTGTTCAGCGAAGTATTCACACACATCATCAGAAGTCTCAAGCGACATAAGCCTGTGCGCTCTCATAAACTCTTTTACTTTTTTAAGCTCAGAATCGGGAACGAGTTCAGTTTTAAGACGATGAGCTTCTCCGAGAATCGCTTGAACTATCTCAGGAACCCTTTCATGTTTTGTGCCTGTGGAAATAACGAAACCCCCAAAACTCTTGTACGTTATGTGATTTGCACCCACGTAATATCCAGAACCCATTTCGTCACGCAGTTTTGAAAAGAGTCTCGAGCTCATTCCACCTCGCAAAATATTTTTAATAAGCCGAGCAGTGTATCGATCAGGGTTTGATCTATCAAATGTTCTCCACGCCATAATAATATGAGCTTGATCGGTGTCTTTTTCTATAAGAAGCGTTTCAGGGGTAGACTGTCCTCGATCACGGGTGAGGAATTCTGCAGCAGGAAGCTCCCCAGATAGATCTGAAAAGGTCTCTTTCGCCCACTCGAGCACCGTACCCTCTTTTACCCCTCCTGCGACTGCAACAACAACATTAGGACCTGTGTACTGTGAAGCGCGATACGCAATGAGTTTGTCCCGAGTGATCGAACCGACCGTCTCCTTAGTTCCCAAAACATCGCGTTCTGCCGGCTCGCCCTTATACATATGTTTTAACAACGCATCACCAAGCCTCTCCTGAGGATCGTCTGCATACATATCAATCTCACCCATGACGACACCCTTTTCTTTTTCTATTTCCTTTTCTGGAAACGTAGAATTCTTGAAAATATCTGCGCAAATATCAGCGATTTTATCGAAATGTCTGTAATCGGCTTTTGCCCAATATCCTGTCATCTGCTTTGAAGTAAAAGCATTGTAAACCGCGCCAATCGAATCGAGTTCATATGTAATCGAGTGAGCTGTCGGCCTCTTTTGCGTTCCTTTAAAACACATATGCTCAAGGAAATGAGATATGCCGGAGTCTTCGGGCTTTTCATAGAAAGAACCTGTAGCAACGTTAATCATTACGGTCACCGTGGGATTATCTTTCATAGGTGCGGTTATAACACGCACGCCGTTTGGAAGTATGGTTTTTTTGAATTGCATAGAAATAAAGTAATACGTTATATCGAACTAAGGTGTCTCTATGGAAAATTGCGGCTTAAAAGCCGCAATTTCGCTATTTACCGAGCTTCTGAGCAAGGTACGAGGTAAGCTCCTCAAGCTCAACTGGCTGCTGTTTACCCGTATCACGATCACGAACAGTAACAGGAGAACCATTCTTTTCTATCGTGTCGAAATCGATAGTGACACAAAACGGCGTACCAATTTCATCTTGTCGTCGATACCTCTTTCCTATTGAACCTGAAGCATCATACTCGACTGCGCCAAATTCTTTTTTGAGAACCTTATAGATCTCCTGCGCCTTGGCAGTAATAAGTTCTTTGTTTTTGAGAAGTGGAAATATTGCAACTTTAACAGGAGCAACCGATGGTGCAAGTTTGAGGAACACACGCTTTTCCCCCGCGAGCTCATCTTCACAATACGCTGATGTAAGAACCGCAAGCACCGTACGATCTACACCAAACGAAGGCTCGATCACATGTGGAACGAATCGAGTTTTCGACTCCTCATCGAAATACGAAAGATCGACGTTTGAAACAGCCGCGTGTGCCTTGAGATCGAAATCAGTTCGATATGCGAGACCGTAGAGCTCTTTTCTGCCAAACGGGTAGTCGAATTCAAAATCGATAGTTCGCTTTGAGTAATGAGCGAGGTCTTCTGGCTTTATCTCAAGTTCATGAACATGCTTTTCCGCAAGACCTACGTCTTTGGTAAACGCCTTCACCTCCCCAATGAAATGATCGAAAGATTCTTTCCAGTTTTTAGGATCAACAAAATACTCAATTTCCATTTGCTCAAATTCACGAGTTCGGAATATAAAATCTCGCGGTGAAATCTCGTTTCGAAACGCTTTACCAATCTGTGCCATACCAAACGGAAGCTTCGGATGCATGGTATCGAGAACGTTTTTAAAATTCACAAACATTCCCTGAGCAGTTTCAGGTCGAAGATATGAAATAGACGCTTCGTCTTCCATGGCACCGATGTTTGTTTTAAACATCATATTAAACTGCCTTACATCAGAAAGCTCATTGCCATCTGGACTCTTAATCTTCTTCTCTTTGATCGCTGCTGACATAGCATCAAGAGACATTCCCTTTGGATCAACACCTGCGTCTTCGAGTAAATGATCAGCGCGGAATCGTTTTTTGGTCTTCTTATCTTCAACGAGAGGATCAGCAAAACCAGCTACATGTCCTGATGCCTTCCACACGTTTTGATTCATCAAAATCGCAGCGTCCATACCAAACATGTCTTCCCTATCAGTGACAAACCGCTTCCACCAAATATTTTTTATATTATTTTTGAGAGCTGCTCCGTATGGACCATAATCCCATGTACCCGCAAGACCTCCATAAATTTCGGATCCTTGAAAAATAAAACCTCGCCTCTTTGCCAGAGCTATCAAATTTTCCATCACTTCATTCTTTACTTCGTTTTTCATTGATTTCTGTTTTATTGTCCGACCGTCTCGTCTCCAACTTTATAGATTAAGTCTCCTGAAATTCTTGTGTTCACAGCTCCAGCCAAAGTCTTGATCGTAGCGCCAGTAAACGAGTCGAGCCCTGTTATATCTGCCGCACTTATGAGCTCTGGAGCAGTACCGACCTGGTTTGCAGATGGCTTGAGCTTTACCTGAAACGCAACCTGTTTTGCACCAGAACCGATATCTGCATTTCTCGGCACTGTCCCTGCAAGCCATGTAATACCGCCTCCTGTTGGGTTATAGCTTATGTTGGCGTCGGCAGGGATAGTTACACCCGTCCACGAGACATATGGAGGCAACGTAGCAGTTACTTTCGCTCCGGTGATATTATTCGAAGTATTGGTTACTGTCCATACTATTGTGTATGTCGTCTCTTGATCTACTCGTGGAGGAATCGGGCCACTGTTAGTGATTCCACCTTGAGAATAGAAACCTCTCGAAGAAATCGCTAGGTTAGATACGAGCTTTACTGATCGAGTAAGGGCTGTCGAAATCTCCGTCGAGGCACCTGTTACGTCGATTCTATCTCCACTCGCCGAAACACTTACGTTTATTATCGGATTAGCGATTGACTGTCCTGGCGTAGCAGCAAGAGATTCAAACCCAAATGTCACACGACCATCGCTTCCCGGAGCAATTGTGTCGAGCCCAGGAGTCCTTCCCGCCTCCCAAATAATAGTGTCTGTAGAGGAATCGTAGAAACCATCCTCAACTTCAACCGAAGACCTGTCGAGCGCGTTACCTGAGAGTTTTGCTTCAATCCTGCCATCTGTAATTCTATTTGCACTGTTATTAGTCCAGATCACTTCTGCTCGGATAAGCCTACCTGGCACGGCAGAAAGATCTTTTCTTTGTCCATCAAACGCGAGATCGAGGCCGAGAAACGGCTTTTCAATTTTAAAGACATGATCGCGCGAGATAATAGTAGTCGCAATCTCACGCTCATTTTCTAGACCTTGAATACCCACATGAGCTTTTATCGTCCTATCTTCTTCATTTTGACCTTCGGTTGTGGCCTTCAGACGTATTGTTCTTTTCGCTCCCGGAGCAAGATCTCCAATGCGCCAAATATTATTCCCATATGTCGGTTCAGGCGTTGATGAATCGACAGTAAAACCAAAAGGATAATCCATTGAAAGGAGGAGGTTTTTGAGAGGTAGAGTGGAGTTTGAAGATATGGTTACGACCACATCGCTCGGTTGTCCTCCGAGGACTTTATCGAGAGCTTGAATAGAGACAAGAATCGGTGACGAAGAGATGGTTGTAAGAAAGCTTTTCTTTTTTTGGAACGTAGCGTTCGAATCTGCTGTGCCGTACTCAACCGAGAATTTTATCTCGCGCTTATCGCCCTCCTGCCCGAACACGAGAGCTTTAGCGGATTCGAGAGCGTAACCCTGAGAATCAACCGAGCCGATATCATATCGTGTTTTGGTCAAATCTTTTGCTGGATCAAGAGGATCTTTTGTGCCTGCAGGATACTCAACAACAAGGCTCACATCTTCAATAGGTGTCGAATTTTTGTTTTGAACGGTGATATTGAGAGGAAGCTCTTCTCCTCCACCGATAGAAACAGGACCTTCAATGAGGATATCGACATTATTAACCGAGACGAAGTTTTTTCCCCAAAAAAGAGTGTACCCTGCAATGAGTCCTGCGATAACAAAAAAGAAAAGTGCGATTAAGAACGCGTACCCATATGTCTGTCGAAGAGTCTTCATATTCTTGTGCACCAAAGCATCATGGCCATCGCTCCATCCATCAGGCACAGTAGCATTAGGTTCATGAATTTCATGACGGCGAGGTTCACCGTATCTATCATCTCTTGAATAAAGACCCTTCTTGAGCCGCTCTAATGGGCTCTTTTTCTCGTTCTCGAACATAGTTACTAGATTATATCATGCGTGCTTTACGCTTTTACTACGTTTCTAAAGAGGGTTTCGACGTCGACTAGAGCTGAGTTTCTTTGAGGGCTCGATTAATCTCTAAAATCGCCTCCCTCTCGCTTTTTCCTTCAAGAGATTTCTTATCGAGATAGCCCAGGGCGTCAAGTATAGACGCGAGAGCCGATGTCTCTGAAACAGATTCATCTTTAAGGGATAAGAGTGCAGCGAATAGCGCATCGTTACGCTCTTCCCCTTGAACAAGCCTTCGGGTGAGATTAAGGATACGAGCCCGCACACGAGCATCAGACATTGGAGCAAACTCCTTTTCGGCTCCGGTGATCCTCCACACCTCCCTACCTCTCACCAGAGAAAATGTGGCGAATGAATAATCTTCCAGGTTGTAACGAAGTTTTGAAACCAAAAGCCTCACACCCTGAGCTTTTCCTTTAATCAGACCAAAATCTTCCGTGTATATCGAATATGTTTTAGAAGCCTCACCTGAGGGCGCGCTACCAAGGATAAATCCGCGAGTTGTATAGACAGCGTATGACACGGGCAAATTGTACCAAAGATTCTCCTTGCCAATATCGCTATATTCATATAAAAAAGTATGAGTGCTCTTTAACTTCAACTCATATTAATAATGAAACCTGACACTTCACCACAAGGAATCCTCCTCGTTCTTTCAGGACCGATGACGTGGAATAACCCTGAACTGGTTCTCGAGCTCAAAAAAAATGGGTTTAAAGAAGCTACACCGACTTCGTTCTTACCCCTACTCAAAGCGGGCGAAAAGCTTTTGATCATCACCGATCCTAATGGTCTCATGCAACTGCTTCATCATGGAGACGAGTGCGTTGCGCCAGCAATCATAAGCATCTTCGTTGATGCACCTGATGCTGTAATCATGGAACGTGTGCAAAAAGCAACACCCTCCCTCACCCCAGAAGACACTGCCTCGACTACGGTTCGGATGAGGACGGAACGTTCGAAAAAGAGCCTCTACAATACAGTCGACCAAAGTTGCTGCGGCAAAGTGAGTTGTCTTGTAGCAAAAATTGCTACCATGGTCCGTCGGCGAGAAATTGAGATTGGGGCCATGCGGTAAAAGTTTCTTTCGGCCCGCGCTTACGCGCAGGCCTTTTTAATTCCATAAAAAAGCACCCTTTCAGAAGGGTGCTTTGCGATCCGTAAGGTGGATTAAGCCGCAAGAGCGCGATCGCTCTTGTCGTAGCCTTCGAGGCTTGCGAGCGTGAGGTCATTGACGACTTTCTCCCATGAACCATTCGGGTTACGCTCCTCGAACCACTGGGTCGTGGTCTTCGAACCATCGACCGCAGTCGAACAGTAGGTTACGACTCCCGACTGGAGCATTTTGATGAGCGCCGGAAGCGTCGCTCCACCAAAAACAACCTTAGCCGGCCGATCGCAGCGATCGTTCTTGAACGCGTCGCGACGAACGATACGGATCACCGGATACCGCGCAGCTTTCTGTTTGGCCAAGTCCCAGTAGGACTGATAACCCCAGACCGACACGGTGGTCATATGTGGCGGGAGAACGAACGCCACCCGAGCGTTTCCTTGCGGAAACGGGATGTGCCCCATCTCGAACACCGGACCTTCGTCGCCGACGGTGATTCGCCGGGAAGCTTCAATGCGGAAGTGGATGTCGCTGCCGCCGCCATCGGGGATGATAAAGCCGTAACCCTCGGAGACTTTGAAGAAACGAACGGTCCCGAACTGGACATTACGGTTATTGATTTGGGTATTCATCTTTCAATCCTCAATTCTTGTGGCAGGTTTTGTTAATTGCCATATCTCTAGTCTGACCGACTAAAGATAAGTAAGATATGAGGCACTAGTACAAGTATACCATAAATAACAGTATTGTCAATATACAAAAATACCCCTATTTTAAGGGGTATTTTTATCTACTTCTTTAGCCCTATTCTGAACTTATATCCTTCAATAGCGAGCTCTGGTTTGTTCTGAAGATCCGCATACTCGACACCGGTTACGAGAGTCACTCTCTTAACATCATGAATGAATTCCTTTACAAGTTCCTTGCCCTTTTCATCTGAATCAAGGAGAAGCGCCACCTTGTCCCCCACTGTCAGATTTTCCGCTTTTCGCAATTCTTGAACTGCGCGAATAAAATCTCGGATGACACCTTCTTTTTTAAGCTCGGGCGTAACAATCATATCGAGCTCGATTCCCTTTTCAGCAGAGGTAATTCCATCTATAAGAAACACTTCCTTAACATTCGTCTCATCTTTGATGATTTCATGAAGCTTGTCCCAAAGTTTCGGTTTTGGTCCGTCGTGCTTGATCGTAAGTCGAGAGAGAGGCTGCCTGACGGGAATCTTGTTTGACGCTCGCTGCATGTGAGCCGCAGAAGCATTCAATCGAGCAAAGCTCATTCCTAGAAGAACATCATTGTTTACCGTTCCCGCCTTTGGCCAATCTGCCAAATGAACACTTTCTGGATCATTCTTACCCTTCATCTCGCCATAGAGATTCTCAGCGTAGAAAGGAGTAAACGGCGCCATTAATTTTGAAAGAGTAAGGAGCACGAATCGTGTGGTCGCGAGAGCCGCCGCTTTATCAGCGACATCATCAGACTTAAACCTGTCTCGTGAGCGTCTCAAATACCAGGTAGAAAGATCGTCTACGAAGTCACGAATCGCTCGCGTCGGCTCAAGTAACTTATATGCATCCATCTTTTCAGTTGTAAGGATGGTGAGTTCATCGAGCTTTGAGAGAATCCATATATCGAGAAGATTCGTTGAATTTGGTCGAGAAGCATCTACAACACTCTTGTCAGCGTAAATCGAATAGAATGCGGTGACGTTCGTAATCATGTTAAATACCTTCTTTACGATTTCGTCGACGAATTTCTCATCAAAGTTTTTTGAATCGCCCGGCTGATTAACCGAGTACATAAAATATCGGACAGCGTCGGCGCCGTACTTCTCTATCATGTCCCATGGGTTTACCACGTTACCGACAGATTTCGACATCTTCTTGCCTTCTTTATCGAGAATATGACCGAGGCAAATAACATTCTTGTATGCCTTCCCCTTTCCGAGAAGCACACCTATCGCATGGAGTGTGTAAAACCATCCGCGAGTCTGATCGATTGCCTCTGAAATAAAATCAGCAGGATATGAAAGTTTTCGATCACCAAAGAATCCTTTGAATTTTTTATCGAAAGGATAATGGTCTTGCGCATACGGCATCGCACCTGAATCAAACCACACATCCATTACTTCTTTTACACGACGGAACTCTTTGCCACCCTTAATGAGCATGACCTTGTCGATATATGGTCGATGGAGATCAAGTTCGTAGTTTTCATCATGAGGAAGATATGAAAATGAGAGCTTGTGCATTTCGCCAGGCATCTTGAAACTTCTCCGGCTATCGTGGAATAGCCTGTCGATTGATGGTTTGTTTTCGATACCATCGAGAAGAGTGTTGAGTACTGCACCGTGGCTTATGATAAGAATTTTCTTTCCCTCATATTTCTTTTCGAGGTCATAAAGTGCACCAAACGCACGCTTTTTTACATCAGCAGCCGACTCCATATCTTTAAAGACATGCCCGTTTCGCACCATCGATTCGGTTTCCTTCCAAAGCTTTCCCTCCCTCTCTGAACCCACACGGAACTCACGAAGCCTCTTGTCGTACTCAATCTTGTTTGGGTTGATGCCCAGAGCATCTGCAATTATTTTTGCAGTTTCTTTTGTTCGCAAGAAATCAGACGCGACGATTACATCAATCTTTTCTTTTTGGAGTTTGGCCGCAGTTGCTGTTATGTCAGCTATACCCTTATCAGTAAGATGATATTTGTTGAGCTCCTCTGAATTTGAAATACCTTTTACGTTTGATTCTGACTGACCGTGTCGCAAAAGCGTGTATTCATTCTTCTGCTTCTTAGCATATTTCTTTAGCGTATCGATCGAATCAACAACAAGCCTTTCTGAGCCATCTTCGGTCTGCCAGATAGGCAAAGGAGTTCCCCAGTATCTCTCACGGGAAATTGCCCAATCCTTAACGTCTTTGAGCCACTCGCCAAACCTTCCCTCTTTTATATGAGCAGGTTCCCAATTGATTCCCTCATTTTCTTTTATGAGTTTCGACCGTAGCGTAGACATGCGGATATACCACGAATCTCGCGCAAAATAGATAAGAGGAGTCTTACACCTCCAGCAGTGAGGATATGAGTGCTCGTACTTTTCTTTTTTGAAAAGAAGTCCTCGATGAGCAAGGTCTTTGATGATGTCGACCGTGGTCGCTTCGTCTTTAACAAACTTTCCAGCAAAAAAACCTGCATGCTCGAGATAGTTTCCCGAATCGCTTACAAGGTGATGCTTTGGAAGACCAACCTCAGTACCGAGAGCAAAGTCATCGGCTCCGTACATAACTGCGGTGTGAACAATTCCTGTACCGTCGGTCGTTGTCACGAAATCTGCGGCATAGACCTTGAACGCTTTATCGAGTTTTGGTTTCTCGCTTTCAGAGAGATTGTCTTTAAGGAATGGGTAGAGTGGTTCGTACGAGAGATCGAGCAAGTCTTTACCCGAAAGCTTCCTTATAATTTTTTTCTCTACCTTATCAGCAAAAAGTTTTTCGACGAGTGACTCTGCGAGAATAAGAACTTCACCCCCGAGCTCGAGTTCGAGATACGTAATACCACCTCCAACTGCAAGCGCCACGTTACCCAAAAGCGTCCACGGAGTAGTCGTCCAGGCCAAAAGATAGGCATTCTCCCTTCCCTTTACCTTAAATTTCACATACACAGAAAGGTCTTTTACATCTGCATACCCTTGCGCGAGTTCATGCGATGAAAGACCAGTTCCACAGCGCGGGCACCACGGTACGACACGATAATCTTTGTAGACAAGTCCTTTGTCGTTTATTTTTCCTAAAATCGACCAAACGGATTCTATATATTTATTCTCATACGTTATGTACGGATCCTTTTGATCGACAAAGTAACCGATACGGTCGGTAAATTTCTGCCACTCATCAACATACTTCCACACATTTTCTTTACACTCTTTGTTGAACTGAGCTATGCCGTACGCTTCAATTTCTTTCTTTGATTTAAAACCATGAGTTTTCTCAACTTCGAGCTCTACAGGAAGACCGTGAGTATCCCATCCTCCCTTTCTGCGGACATGAAAACCTCGCATCGTTTTGTATCGAGGAATGGCGTCTTTAAAAGCGCGAGCTTCTACATGGTGAATACCCGGGCGACCGTTTGCTGTAGGAGGTCCTTCGAAGAAAACAAAGTCTCCTTTAGGAGCTGGTTTTTCGAGGGTTTTATTGAAAATATCGGCCTCTTTCCAGAATTTGAGCGTCTTTTCCTCATTTTCGACAAGTTTTGTCTTTGGTTTAGTTTCCTTTGGATCCATAGGTGGATTTAGATTAGCAATTTTTAAGGGTTTTTGAAAGAAAAGCTCGTACCATGTTGGTACGAGCTTGAAAACTACTTCCTTGTCAGAATAAGATCTCCTGGAATAAGGAGTCTGCCGTCTCGCTCAAGAACAACCACCTCAAAACCCTTGTTCAAAGGCATGAAAGCCACAATCAGTGGAAAGTCGTGCGCCGATCCGAATAGATTGGTATTGAAACAGACAAGGATGTGTCGCCTGGCGTATTCTGGGTACTTGGCTATAAAGCTGATTGACTGATCGATATCTGCGGGAATCGAGTTGCGGATACGACGATTTGGATTGTTCAGAAATCTACCGACACTCATTTCCTTCTTTATAGTATCGACCCGAAAACTACCAACTGAAACAATCTTTGCTCTCGGATTGCGAGTGCCGAGAAGGATCCTGTCTTCCCCTCGTATATTCGCATCTGCGGCTCTCCGCATTCGCGTCATCGAATCGTCATAATCAAGCGAAAAATCGTTGGGTTTAAACCTCCTCGATGAAATTTCAAAAACTTCCCCAAGGTTTACAAGGCCCGAGCGTGCTGGTAAGGACATAAGTATTAGAAAAACTGACTCTGGATGGAATTGTATCTATTTATAAGGAGAAAGCAAAAGGCGGGGCGCGCAAAGCGCGCCCCGCCTTTTCTTTTACATCTTTTCCGGCACTTTCATTCCCAAAATTTTCACACCATTCTCGAGCACTATACGAACGCACGCTGTAAGAGCGACTTTATGCGGAGAATCAACATCATCCTTC
>JACCDR012188632.1_pt1 | contig 16538 bp, 42 predicted proteins | sample 7446431 | NCBI WGS metagenome assembly JACCDR01 (sample SAMN15323443, study PRJNA562643) | freshwater metagenome | isolation source: river surface water | place: USA:Blue River Watershed | collected 2017-08-17 | reverse complement strand
CTTGTCGTGCGCCCGTGCGTTGAACAGCGTATTAGCGGCGAGTAGGGCAATGTCGGTGCCCTTCATGTCTAGCTCGCCCTTGGGCAATCCCATTGCCTCCCTCGCAAGTCTCATGCCTTCCTTGAACGCTTCCGCTACGGTCATGGTGCCCTCTCAGTAGGTGCCCACTTGCACAGTTTCCAAGTCGTCCGGCAGTCCGTGCGGCCATGCGAAACGCAAGTCTTCTTCGCTGTATTCCTCCCTGAAATGCCTTGGCTCTCGCCTGCCGTCTGCGCCCCTGTCCTCGTAGGTCAGATAGTTCTCTGTCCCCTTGTGACGGACGTTGTAGATCGGCTTTTTCCCCGTTCGTGCCATCTGTCCCTCTTCGTAGTAGGGGGGCGATTGATTCTCTCACAGCTTGACGATGCGCCCGTCGTATTCCATCCAGGCGGTTTCCATCGGGATAAACACGGTCTGCCCGATGCGCCCGCAGTCCTTCACGACAAGGCTCTTGCCCTGTTGCTCGTTGTCCCGATCCGGCCAGCCGTCCACGTCCACGACGACGACAAAGCAAGCGTAACCCTGGCGATTGCCCTCCGTGTCCTTCTCCTGAACCACTCCCTCGATGTAGCAGTCGGTGCGGCCCTCAAAGTCGTAGGAACGGATGCGGTCCCCGACGTTGGCCTTGTTCTCATGCTTGAACGGCATCGTTGTCTCTCGCTGCTGGGGGTTTTGTTGTTCCGGTAGTGGGGGGCGATTGATTCTCTCAGTCCAGCCCCAGCGCTTCCACGGCGCTCGTCAGGTCGGCGTTGTTCAACTCGGCGCAGTAGTCCCGAATGGTCGGGTTGCCGCCGCCGTTGCTCCGCATCTCCCGGCGAATCTCAATGCAACGGTCCCCGCCGATGCGCTCCATCAACTCCATCTCTACGGCGTCGGAGTCGTGGGCGTCCAGAAGAATGCCCGTCAGTCTCTCCCGCTCCGCTCCCGCTGGCGTCTGTCGCATGGTGCCCTCGTTTTAAGTTTTATCAGTCTCGTCACTTGAGGGGGGCGATTGATTCTTTACTGCATCGTCTCGCCCGTTTCGGCGTAGAAGATATCTTCCGGCTTGATGCCGTGCTTCTCGTAGAGCTTGCGCATCCGCTCCGCTCGCTCCTGTTGTTCTTCGGCGTCTGCGGGCGTCGTGACGCTGACGATGACGGCGTGAACGTCAACGAGATGCCCGTCCTTGTTCCAGCGTAGCGTCAGGCGGTTGCCTTGGAGCGTAACGCCGAACCACTCTCCCAACTTCTCCCGCATCTCTTCCAGGGTTTCGGCCACTGGTTGCGGGTGTTCCATCTCGTATAGGTCGGCCATGTTGCACCTTTAGGGGGCGATTGATTCTCAGATAGCGGTGAGCCAAGAAGCGAGGAAACGGTCTTCCTTACCGTCGTCAAACTGGACGAAATACCAGCCGATCCCGTTGCCAGGGACACAGCTAGAGACTTCGCCCTCTCTGCCGTCGTTCGTCCTCACCCGCTGACCTACTGCGAATTCGTAGACCATGACTCTTTCCGCCCTTTGCTCCCGGTGTTTCATCTCAGCGTATAGCTCACGGTCGCCAGTATCGGCGAACTTGTTCCACAGTTCACCGTCGCCCATCTCGCTAGGCATTGTTGCCATTGATTGCCGCCTCTAGCTTGTTGGTGGCGTCTTCCACCGCTTCGGCGGTGTTGTTGCCGGTGCCGTGGGCGAGAATCTGATGGATGGTCGGGCTGTCAGGGCGCTTGTCGCTGATCCAGCAATGTTGAACGCCCATCGTGTAGGCGGGATCGGTGACTTCCACCAGTAGCCCATTCTTGCGAGTCAGAACCATTTTTTTCCCTCCCGTCGTTGTCCTCGCATAGAGGGGGTGATTGATTCTCTAGTACCATTGTACCGGGGGTGGGGGAAGGCGTCAAGGTGAGTTTTCGTTCAGTATAAAAGTTAAAACGACAAAGGGCAGAGGGGTTAGCCTCTGCCCTTGCCGTGCGGGGTTGGGGATCAATCCTTGTAGAGATGCCCGGCGACTTTCGCCAGGATGAACACCAGAACCGGGATGACACCGCCGACGATGGCGGCGAGCCAGACGAGTTTATCGGTGTGCTGGGCGCTGGCGAAGGCGTTCAGCCCACTAGACAGGACAACCGCCAGGACGATATAGCGGTCTGCCCAATCCTTCGCCTTGCCATCTCCGGCGATGCTGGCGACTTCGCACGCCACCATCCCGAAGTCGATGCCGATGGCGAGCAATGCCGCCAGGAAGATCGGCGAGCCGGTCAGGTGGGCCAGCGCTTCGGTGCAGTGCCACACCGACAGCAACAGGACGAAGCACGCCACGCCACCGACGAAGAAGGCGATACGCTGCTTGAGCGTGTAGCCTTCCGGCTTCTTCTTGGCCTTCGCCTTCTCCTTCTTGGCCTTGACCGGAACGACGGCGGGGGCGGGGGCCGTCTCGCTGGTCTGCTGGGCGGCGTCATCCGCCACCGGGTCAACGAACTTGCGCCGACGGGGCTTCTTCTCCTTCACCGGGGGGGCGTCAGCCTCCACGGTAGCCACGGCGGCGGGAAACAGAGCCGGGGGAAGCGTCTCGTCCATGTTTCTCATCTCTTGAGTTTTGCGTTTCCGTCTTGGACACCAGAGGGGGGCGATTGATTCTCTCAGCCGATCCTTGCCGCCACTTCTTCGGGCGTCATCCCGGCGTCATACATCGGGCGGAAAACCGCCGTCTCGCCGCTCTCGCCCTTGGACAGTTGCGCCAGGGTCAGCGCCTTGCTGGTGTCGCAGCGCCGCTTGACTTCCTTGATCCAGTCGTGGTAGATCACTTGTTGCCCTCTTGTGTTGTGTGTTCCGGTAGTGGGGGGCGATTGATTCTCTTACTTCGGGGGAGTGAAGTTGGCGTGAATGCACTTCACGCCGTGCGCCGCTTCCATGTCGGCAATCTTCGCCTCCATGCGCTCCCACTCCGACGACTTGAAGAGGAATTGATCGTTCCCCTCACTCATCGGGTTGCCCTTGCGCCCACTCCGCAGGACAAGGACGAACCCGAACCCCTTGCGACAGATGAGATGCTTTTCCACTTACTGCCCTCTTGTGTTGTGTTCTGTCCAGGGGGGGCGATTGATTCTCTCAGCCGACGTTGCTGATCTTCACGATTTCGGCGTCGGCGTCCTTCTCGCTGCCGGTGAACTTCGGAACGCCCTTCCAGGCGCTCGCCTTGTCCTCGCCGTGCGTGCCGGTGATGGCGACGACCATAAAGCGCCCGTCGCCAAGGTTGACCTTCACCAGCCCGTTCGCTTCCGCCCGCTTGCTGTCGTGCATCTCTTGCCCTCTGCGTTTTTAAGTTTTATCCGTCTCGTCACAGTAGGGGGGCGATTGATTCTCTCAGTTCACTTCCAGAATGCGGGTGCCGGTCGGACCAGCCCACTTGTCCGCCATCTTCAGCACTTCCTGAAAGGCGACTTCATCGCTGCCGGTAGCGCTGAAGTCCACCGTGAGCGTTACCGTCATCGTCTGCTTGTCGTGGTCGGCAGGGGCGGCGACGATGGCACGGATCAGGTCAAGCAATCGCTGCGGGTCTTTCTCCCCGTGCATGTGGAGAACCTTCTCGATCTCCCCCAGAGATTGCCACTTGGGGATAGTGACCTTCTCCTCTTCGGTGATGGGAGGCATGGTCAGAGGCAGCGCCGGGAGGCTTGCCGGGTTGATCTTGCTCCGGTGACTGGCCGGGCGCTCGCTGCATTCGTGAATGTTGCTGGCGGGCGTGTTGAACGGTTCGCCCTTGCGGATCGCTTCGGGGTAGTGGGGGAAAACCTCATCCCCATTGCGCCGCCGGAAAGGCAGGTCATAGGTGCCCCACTCGCCCACCATAGCGATAGGGACAACGACCATGCGCCCCTCTCGGCGCTCTGCACGAAGGCGCAGGAAGGAGTTGCCGCCGTTGCAGTAGTGGACGATCTGGCCGGGGGTGAGGGCATTGTAGAAGGCATCGGAACGGGCGAAATGCTTCTGTAGCATCTGCTCCGCACGGATCGCCTGCCGAATCTCGCCCTCCGCAAACTCCCGACGATGCCCGGCGTGGTCGCTGTCGTAGAACTTGCCGTCGATCTCGATGCGCTCGTTGACGACTTCGCACAGGTAGACGTTGCCGCCCGTCTTCTGCTTCACTTCCCAGAGCGGATTGCTGTCTGCCATGCCATAGCGGAACTTCTGGCCGATCATGGTTGCCTCGCCGGTTGGTGTTTCGTTGTCTGCACAGAGAGGGGGCGATTGATTCTCTGGTTTAAGTTTTATACTGGCGACCACTCCCGCCATTCGTCCGGGTCTTCAGGGGGCGAGACGTAGCGCTTAGGCTTGCCGTCCCACCAGTCTTGCCAGTCCAGCGCCCACGTCCAATAGTCTTGTTCGGCATCGTCGGGGCAGGGGCGAGAACGCCACCAACGATACCAGATATCCGCCAAGTCCTGCAATCGCTCCCCGTAGCAGAGCGGATTGATGCCAAGGCATTCCGCTGCGGTATCGGGGAAGACACGAACGAAGAACCTATAGCCGTCGTGCGTGACGACAGCTTGCGGACCGAACAGTTCATGCGCCCGTTCGGTGAGCCGCAAGTAGTCGTCAACATGGGGCGGTCGTGCCAGCGGCTTCATGCACACTTCTCAGGGGTGATTGATTCTAGTCACAACAGCCGGGCGTGGTGCAGCGCTGTAGGTGCGTCATTCGCTTGGCGCACTCTGTCGGGTTGTCTTCGTGGACGCAATGCGTCTCCCCCTCATCATCCCGCCAGCCCTTGACGAGATACACCCAATAGCCTTCCTCCGTGCTACGTTCGTCGGAGACTTCGGCGATCAGGTGAGCGTATTTCTTGAGAGGGCGAGGGAGGTTGTCGGGTGCCATGTCACCAATCCCCCAATCGGTCTTTCAGGTCATCGGAGAGGGATTCGCCAGCGCCGGGAACTTCGTCCTCATCCCCGGCGTCGTCGTGCCACGTCGGAGAGGGCGGCGGAACTTCCTCCACGATGGGGCGCTCCACGACTTCGGCGATGGTGATGGATAGCGGGTTGATGGCGCTCTCGCTGGTGGCGTAGGCTCTCGCCTCTTCCAGCGTCGGGAATTCCTTGAAATAGGATTCGTGGCAGTCTTCCCGAACGGCGACGATGAACGGCATTGCGTGCCCTCTTGGATTTAAGTTTTAGTCGCACTCCGCTTCACACTGAGCGCAGTACTCTTTCTTGGGCGGAACGACTTTGCCGCAGCAAGAACAGGTCGGCGGGTTGAGGCGAGCCATCTCGTCTTGCTCCGCTCGCTCGCAATCCCCACACTGCGATTCGCCGATGGTCTTCGGCTTGCCGCAATGACAGGTAGGCGACTGGCGGCGCTCGTGCGCTCGTCTCTGATACTGTTCCTCTTTGTCAGGATCGTAGTCGTAAGGCTCTCGCATCGTGTTCCCTCTTGTGTTGCCTTGAGAGGGTGATTGATTCTACTTGTCGTAGGGGTATTTGCGCCCCTTCAACGCTTCCGCTTGGCGGTTGTCGGCCACTCTCAGCCCTTCCAGAGCGCCCGGTAGCGTCGTGGTGTTGCCTTGGGCGATCAGGGCAGACAGCATGACACGAACGGCGTAGGTGCCTCTGCATCCATCCAGAAAGAACTTGATGCCCTCGTAGTCGTCGGCCTTCAGCCGGGCGACAACGTCTTGCACTTCACGGGTGAAGCGCTGTTGTCGGTCTTGCTCCAAATCCTCCTCATCGGGGCGGGGTGGTCCCTTGATCATCTCTTCGGCTCTCCGATATGGCGCTGGACGATGACATTCACGTTGAGGTTGTCGGGGATGACTTCGGGCGTGTGCTGGTGAAGCGCCACCATTTCGGCATCGTCGGCGTTGCGTGCATCCACGGTGCCAATGTAGACGCCATTCATCCACACGTCCCACTTGACAGTATCCAGCCCGAAGACGGCAGCAATCATGCGGTCAGTCTTCGGGCCGAAATCCCGGTCATCTCGCAGGCACATCGTTCGCCCTCTTGTGTTTGCTTTCCACTGTAGGGGGGCGATTGATTCTTTAGACCGACAGCGCCGTCAGGCAGTTTTGCAGATTCCAGAGCAAGCCGGTTTCGCTCACCGGGGTATTGCTCAACTGCCCTTCCAAGCACGTCCGAACCGCCGTCCTGACTTCGGGCGAGGCAATCGTGATGACTGCCACAAGGGGCGTTGCCGACTCTGCGAATTCCTTCCGCAAGTCCGCTTCCGTGCGCTCGTTCTCGATCACTGGCATCAGACTGCCATCAATGGCACGGTAAAAGTAGAGAAGCAAGGTATTCCCTCCATCCTCCCGCCGGGCGAAGGCGGGAGGATTTAAGTTTTAGTCGTCCGGGGTGATGGAGAGGCAGCGCACCTCATACACCTTGATCGTCTCCCCGTCGTAGCGGGTGCCGTTGCCGGTGTAGCTGTAGCCGGTGCTGTCGTTGTCGGCGTCTTCCCGTTCGGCGTCCATGTCGTCGTCGGACACCTGCGCCCACTCGCACTCATCCACGAAGCGCTCTTCGGCATCGGCGGCGTTCTCGCCCCGCACGATGGCGACGGGCGGGTCAAAGCAGTCCTCCACATAGCAGAGGAAGAACTTGCCTTCCCCGTCCATGTTCACGCCGGTTGCCTTCTGGTGCTGCGCCGGGCCGTTGTTGAAGGCGTTCAGGAACGCCAGCGTGTCCATATGCTCCGCACCGACGACGTAGCGCCGATTCGGAACGGTCGGCGACTGGAAGACGGCGTGCAGAATGTTGATGGTGCCAAGCTGCATGACTGTCCCTCTTGGGTGTTAGGTGCCCTTGCCCTTGTATTCTACTCTCGTTTGCCCTTCACGTCAAGGGCGGGTGATTGATTCTCTCAGCCAACGTGGGTGGCGGTGTCGTTTTCAATCCGCACGACGTTTGATCCCGTCATGAACAAGACTGCCGCCTCAAAGTCGGCTGCGGTTGCGTCCCTGCCCGACTCCCTCAAATCAGGGATGAGGGTTTCTTGCAGGTAGGCAATGAATTCGGCCTTGCTCTGTTCCATGTTTCCGTCTCTTGGGGGCGATTGATTCTCTTACTTCATGTAGTAGGTCGCCTGATCCGTGGCGCTCTGCATCTCGTTCTGATGCGCCAGGAGCAGCGGGGCGACACGGTGACGATACAGGGCGATGGTGAACTGTTGCTTGTATCGCTCTGCCTCTTCCTTGCTGGTGAAGATGAGCGCCTTTGACAGTTCGCTTGAGAAGGAGCGGTCAGGCGTGGCGTAGCTGTAGCTCTGCCACGGCAAATCGCCCCCCATGCTGTCGGTCTGGTCGCTGGGCTTGTAGATGACGAACAAGTCTGCGATGGTCATTGCTGTTCTCCTCGCAGGGAGGGGGCGATTGATTCTTTAAGTTTTAGAAGTCGGCCAGCCCGTTGAGAACGCTGTTCGTGGTGAACAGGAGAACAGCGTAATACTGTCCCGACTGCTTCAGCCGGTCGGCGTAGGCGTAGGCATCGCCGTAGGTGTTGAACCATGCGAGAACGCCCTTCTTGGCCCACTTCGTTTGCTCGTCGGGCTGATCGTCCATGCGGCACAGCACTTCCCAGGCGCTCAACTGGAAGATTGCCACACCGTAAGGCGTCTGCCCCAGCTTGGGCGGCTTGCCGCCCCGCTTGGCATTGGGCACACGGTTGGCAAACTTGGTATTGCTGTGAACGGCCATTGTCTTCCCCTTTACTCGTCCATCATTTGTCGCCACGTCTTCACAGGGGAGGGGCGATTGATTCTCTCCAGCATCCCATACCAGTAGTCTACGACGTGCGCCATGCCGGGCGACTGGCGCACCATCGTGGCCCGGCGACTGCGGAGAGTGTAAACGTCAATCGGTTCGTGGTCGGTGAAGCCGAAGAAGCGCCGGGCGTTGGTCATGTCGTCCACGTCGGCATCGTAGGGCAGAGCGGTCGCCTGCACACTTTTGACGACGGCGGGGCGGTCACGATGCATCGCCCCGTAGTAGAACACGCCGTTTTCTAGCACGCCCATGATTTGCTCCCGGTGAGGGTGGAGACTTTAAGTTTTATCCTCACCAAAGGGGGGCGATTGATTCTCAGAACAACAGGTAGACTTGCCCATCCGCCTTGATTTCGGCGTAATCGGCATCGTTGCGGTGTAACTGGTCGGCGATGTCGGTTTCCCAATTCTCCATGCATTGCTCGCCGTAGTTGGTGAAGCGCCACTCTGCGCCCTTGCCCTTGAACTTGCGCTTGCACATATCGGAGGCGGCGAGGCGGGCACAGACACGCACCCAGATATCGCAACATTTCTGACCGTCGCTGATGTCGGTGCGGGCGAGGATTTCGGCGGTCGTGATGGTGCGATCCGGCCCGGTGCCGTCAATCAGGAGGGTGAAGGCATCGCTTGCGTTCATCGTCTGTTGCCCCTTGTGCTGGTGATTGATGCTCACCATTGTCGGGCGATTGATTCTCTGCTGGCGGTGGCGTGCCGGAAATCTCCCAGACGAACAGCGCACACCCTGCACAAGAGAGGGCGCAGTAGAGGCAGAACCACCAGGAAAATCCGCCCTTCAGTTTGTAAACGCCACACCAAAAGCACAGCGATAATACCATAAACACAGCCATCCAGCCAAGGTCAGACGACTTGCGTTTACGGAACACGCTTCATGCCCTCAATGACAGCGTTGACACGGTCAACGACAACCTGACAGGCGTTGCTGATGGTCTGCCTGTCGTGCCCATCCAGAACGCACGTCAGGTCATGCTGGATTTGCTCCCGCAGGCTTTCCAAGTCCTGCACAGTCGGGGCGCTGCCGTAGACTGCCACGACACACGGCTTGCGGCTGGGGGCGGTCTGCGAGGCGTGCCGCATGGCCTCTTCCCTGCCCTCTTCGGTGGCGGGGAACATGCGATGGGTAGCGACCGGCCCCTCGTCGTCGTCGGCGAGGAGAACGTGAACGTAGCCGGTGACACGGTCGGCGTGCTTCATCTTGCCGCCTTCATACCGAACGTCTTCCCTTGCCATTTTAAGTTTTACCTCTGGGGATGCACAAGAGACAGGCGAGGAAGGAGGCTACCCGAACCACCCCAGCGCCCAGGGTCCAATACGTCCAGCGCTGGTGTGATCCTAACCCTTCTGATTGGAGCAGAACTTTTGTCCCGCCCCGCCTGTCATCTGTTCGGGGTGATTGATTCTTCAGATGGCGTGGTCGGTGATGAGGATGATATCCCCGTTCTCCACGATCACGTCAACGATACCGCTGGTGACGTTGCCCCCTTCGCCCAGGTCGGCGTGTTCCACCCTGATCGGGCCGTCCGGCAGGGAGGCGAGGCGCTTCATCACTTCCGCCTTCGTCAGCACTTTCTCGTCAGCCATCGTCGTTCCTCTGATGATTCAAACACGGTTGCCGGTGGCTTATACCCACGACGGAGGATTTCCCCCGAAACCACCGACCATTACAACAGGCTGGCTCACCTTACCGTGATTGCTGGGAGTTACCCCAGCAATTTTGGGGGATGATTGATTCTCAGGAGCAGTCAATGCCGTCGGCGCTCAACTCCATCACCAACGGCTCTCGCACGTTTTCGGTTATCTCCACGAACAGCGTAGCGATCTGTTGCCGCCGCTTCTGCGACAACGTTCTGTCGGGCGAATGCTCTTGCATCTCGCCATGATCGGGGATCATGTTGCGTAGGCGAGTGATCAGCATGGACAGGGCGATTTGCCGATTGGTCATGGCTTCACCCATTGGTAGACGGAGGTTGCGCCGCCTTCGTAGGTCAGCGTGAAACCGTTGTTGTCGGCGGTCAGCCCCTTCGCCTTGGGGAACGTCATCCACAGGTCTTTCTTGTCGGGGCGCTCCTTGTCCGGCGTCATGAACACGCCGTTGGTCTGCACGATGGAAACGGTGTAAATCTCATTCACCGGCCCCCGTGCGTTGCTGACGTGCAGCAACCGTGCCCCCTTCACCATCCGCCTCTTCCACTCTGCCAGTGTCATCTTTTTTCCCTCGCTTTCACCTTTGGGGGGTGATTGATTCTCTTGTGGTGTGAAGAACCGCTGTCGGGCGGCAAAGGCATCGCCCATTTGCGGGTATCGGTTTTTACCTGTCGCCGGGTCAGTCTCGTAGCGCTTGCGCCTCATGATTTCGGCCTCGTCCAGATGGCGTAGATGGCGAGGAAGAAGACGCCGACAGCGAAGACGACACAGAGGATCGGGATAGCCGCCCCAATGTTGCCGCCGTTGTCCCACATCCACTCATCCAGCGCCTTCTCGCCTTTGCTGCGATAGACGATGATCGCCTTCTCTTCCTGCTTGCCGTTCATGTTAAGATTTAACCTCTTCGTCCAGTTGTGCCCTATTGATTCTCCAGCGCCGCCCGTGCTTGTCCCTGCCGACGATCTTGCGGGACGTGATTTCCACCAGCGTAACCGGGCTGATGGTAGGGTCATCCACGCCTTGCAGGGTGAACGTCTGGCCGATGGTGAGCGTGCGGTGATACTTGCGCACCGCTTCCCGCCACTTGGCGCATGTTTCACCGGCCAAGTCAAGGAATTCCAGAGGGCAATCATACTGGTAGGGATGCACAGATTCCGGCATCCCGCTCTTGTAGCCCCAGCCGTAGCCCTTCTGATGCGTGAGTAGGTAACAGACGATTTCGGCGTTGTCGGTAGTGCGGACGATAGCCCACAGCGTATTGCCGACGACTTGGTGAAAGAGCGTGTGAAAGCCGGGGCGGGTCTTCGTCAGTTCCCGCACGATATCGGCCTTCGTAGCGTCTTTGGTAAGATCCCATCCCATTGTTCAGCCCTCAGTCGTTCGTTGTTCTCTGCACAGTGGGGGGGCGATTGATTCTTTTACTTTAGCTTTGTGAGGGGGACACCATTGACACGGACGCAAGTAGGATCGGGGATGAAGTCAACGGCGATGATGAAAAACCCCTTCCCGGTCCATTCGTCAATGGTGTCCTGTATCTGTTGCTCGCTGGCGATTTCCTTGTAGGCGGCGGTGCGCTTGCCCTCGCTGATGTAGCGAAAGGCATACCAACCGGGTTGAACGAAATGCCGTGCCATTGCTCAGTCCTTTTTGTGGTTTTCTGGCGTTGCCGCTTGCACGTCTTGCTCAGGGCACACTACGGCAATCTGGTCTTGGCAGTTGCGCCTATGGCTGTAGCGTCCCAGGATCGGCCAATTGTCGTCGTTCTGGCTCGCTGGGATGCATGCGCAACGTCCGTTTGGCTTGCGAACCATCACCCATCCAGCCCCCGCAATCAACTCCTCTGGTTTCTTCTCCTCTGCTGGTGCCGCTGCCGCCACCTGCGCTTGAGGCTTTGTATCTGGGGCGTGGTCAGGGGTTTTTACCGGCCCCTCTCCCATCATATCCTTGCCCATGTCGTCGGCAAGGGTGTTCTGCTTGTTTTTCTGCTTGTTTTTCTGGTTTTTGCCCTGACCCATGCCTTGCTTGAGCATTCCCATCATACCCATCATCATATTACCCATAACTTCTCCTAAAGAGTGTGTATATGGGTATTATAGTGAGGTTTTAGGGCAATTTCTTGTCCCACAATTCGCAGCCCACGAAATAAACCGGGGGCGTGTGGAACTTGAGTAGCCAGAACACGGTGATTTCGTAGGTCAGCGCCGTCACTCCGACGTTGCGAAGTGGCCCACCTTCGGCCACTTCTCGCTTGATGATGGGTTTGATGCGGAACATGCCGCCCTCCGTTTAAGTTTTACACCACCTTGCCGCAGAAGGTGCGCCAGTCGTCCCAGAGCATGTCACCAACCCGGATCAGGTCGGAGGCGGGAATGCTGGGGGTGCGCCCAGCATTCGTGCGGATCGTCTGGATGATGGCACAGGCGAACATGCCACGGTGCCCATTCCCTTCCTCGCCGTCCACGTTGCCGGTGTTGTTCCAGCAAATCTCAACCATGATCCTGACGGCGTTCTGCGTGTCGCTGCTGGCGGGCAGGTTCAGCGCCACCAGAATCCCGTTCGTCGTCTGGCGGGCCGCTTCGTTCATCGTCATCGTTTAGTCCCCAGGTGAGTTTGCACTTGGAGGGGGCGATTGATTCTCAGCCCAGGATGAGAACTTCCTCAACCTTCTCCGTCTCCTCGCCTTCCGGTTCGGCGATCTGGTGCGTGTCGTGGTAGCCGCTGAACTTGACGTTGGCGTATTCGGCGCTCTTGATCGCACCGACTAGCACGGTGCGCCAGTGGTCGCCAGAGGGGTAGGAGAAGGCGACTTTGGCGCTGTCGGGGAACTCTTCCAAGTAGGCTTTCAGTTCCCCCACCGTCATCGTGTCCAAGTTGTTCGGCACGGCAAGCATAGCTCTGGTGTCCCTCAGCCAATCGGCGTGTTCGTCGGCGGCGTCATCGTTCTCGATGATATTCAACGCCAGTTGCAGTTGTTCCCGCATGGTAGGCATGTTTCGTTCTCCCTTCACTTCAGGGGGGCGATTGATTCTTCAGGGTTTGCTCTGGAGGAAGGCGAGCAGTTGGTTGCGGCTCTTGTAACTGCCCTGCCGCTGCTGGCCGTCCTCGCTCCACACGACGTATTCGCCTCTGGTGTGGCGCACTTCCAGCTTGCCCCGATGAGGCGTCGTCACCATGACGGCGGGGATGCTCCACACCAATTGAACGTCTTTCAGGTCTTCGATCAGTGAACCAATCGCACCACCCACGTTTCACCTCGCCTCAGTTTTAAGTTTTAGAACGGAAGATCGTCCAGGCTGTCCATAGCGATGTTCGTCGGCAGCGGCTTGTAGTTGCGCTGGTGCCGCTCCCGGTATCGCTTCTCGCCCTTCTTGTTCCACCACGAATGCCAGCGATCCACGATCTCGTCGCCCGGCATGGGATCGTAGGGCAGTTCCTTGATCCAATCCCAATCCCGACTCATGCCAGGATAGAGGCGGTTGACTGCCGCTCGCATCCGCCCGTATAGCGTCATGTAGTCCACTTGCGTTCCTCCCTTGTTCACTTAGGAGGGGTGATTGATTCTTTGGGCGACTTGGGTGATGTCGTGGTAGTCGTTGGGGTTGGGGATGTCGGTAGGCTCGTCATAGCCCACCGGATCAACCTCCCCGCTCTCCCTGACGCCGTGATAGGTGATCTTCACCTTCTCGTCATCGGCCAGTTCATGCATCGCCATGACGAAGGCAAGGGCATCAACGCCCCCGCCCGTAATGGCTTTATGAACAGCAACCACTTGCATTGGGCCGTTGGCAAGGTGATTTAAGATTTTGTCTTTCATGGTGCCCTCAAAGACACGGTTGGGGTAGGGATGGTGTTTCATTGGCGACTCGCACCAGAGCAACCGTCTTGCGTATTCCCTCCCCCAGCGCTGCTAGGAAGGGGCAAGGCGTGTTGTGTATCTCTTGCTTCAATGTCTCCCATCTACGCTACACACTACCCCACAGGGCACTAGCTAGGTGCCCTGTCCGTGTTCGCTCAGATACAGTAGTCATCGGGCGATTCGGTGATGCGCCGATCCTTGACGCAAGGGATTCCCTTCACCATTTCCCGATGAACGATGCTCTCTATCAGTTGCACCGCCGTTTCCGCTGCCTGACGGCGCAGTTCGTTCGCATGGTAGATCAGCGCCAGCGTGCGAGCGATATCCGCCGCTCTGCTGGGATCGTCAAGCAAGGGGATTTCCAGCCGCCGAAGCGACTCCAAATCCAAGTATTGCATCGCCGATCCACGGCAACAGTGATTCGCCACCTTCTGACGCACTTCCCGCAGGTTGAGGTAGGCGAACAGCAAAGCCGGATGCACAACCTCCACGCCATCATACAGCCGACACGTCACCAGCCCGTTTGACGGCTGATAGACGCCCTTCACTTCGGGGAACAGGCCGACCTTGCTGGCATCGTTCACCAGCAATAGGTCGTTCGGTCGCAGGCGATACTTCTCGCCCTCTGCGCCGACTTGCTCGCACTTCTCCAAGTCAATGCGCTGCGGCAGGATGTTCACCGGGCGCACCATGCACACCTCGCCCGCCTTCATGCGATTGCCCGTAGGCGTTCGGAACAGGGTAGACACTTCTCCCAGAGCAATCGTCTTCAACATGACTTGTCCTCTTGTGTGTTGTTCACCTTGAGGGGGTGATTGATTCTCAGGCCAAGTCGCTCGGTCGCTGCACAAAGGGGGCGGGCGGGAGCGTGACCGGATGACGGACATAAGCGCCGTCGTGCAGTTTCTTGCTGCCTCGCTGCGTCTTGCTCATGCCCTTGAGGATCAGGGCGAGCGCTTCGCCTTCGGTGTCGCCCTTCTTCTTGGCGTCTTCCAGGCAGAAATCCACGTCGCCATCGTTGACGTTGCCGTCTTCCATAACGATGTGAAGAGCGCCCCATGCCGGGTTGCGCTCATGATACGCCTTGAAGCGTGCGATCAGTTCTGGCGTGATGGTTGGCTTTGCCATGACCGTGTTCCTTTTTAAGTTTTAGAAACGGCAGGGGCGGATCGGAGTTGCAACTTCGCCCGGTCCATGCGGCTCTGCGATGCCGTAGCTATCCCAGACGCTTGACCTGTCGGTGCGATCCGCCCCTGTCGTGTATCAAACACAATGCGAGTAGTAAGCCATCCCCGATACTGACTTTGGAATCGTCAGTGGCTCACCCTCCTCTGGGTTCTCTTCCTGTCATTCCTGACAGTAACCCTACCACCCGTCCCGCTCGTTGTTGTCTCATGCTGCCCACCGGCTTCACCGGCGCTGGCATGAGTCCGTGACACCTGGCCCTCGCATTGTTTCAAACACGGGACAGACAGGGGAGTTTCCTCCGTCACCCGAACGGCTACATGCCGCCCGCCTGTCTGTCCCGTTCCCCCCGCTTACAAGTCTGGTGAGCGTTCATCACGTTGAAGGTAGTGTTTGTAGGCTCTCCATGTTGGGCAAGCGGGGTTTTCCGTTGCTCACCCTTGGGGGGTGATTGATTCTCCTGCCTTCTCCTGCCGTCGTCGGCGATACCACGCCCCCAGCCCGATCACGCTGGCGCTGCCCAGCATCACGATTGTGGACGGCTCCGGTGTGGCGATTGGCGGGTCATCGGGCGGCAGACCGACCAGTTGCGTGCGTGCCCCGACGTAGCCCGTTCCCCCGCTGTCAGGGAAGTATTCCAGGGCGAAGCGCCAGCTACCCGGATCGTTGCCCGCTCCGCTGTTCAGCCGGTTGACGCTGGCAATGGTGGCGTCTGCGGCGTTGTTGAACTGGATGAAGAAATCCAGCATCTCCAGCCGGTTGTTCGCCTTCTCGCCGATGCCTTCGTCAAAGGTGCCAAACCCATCGAACTGCTTGCTACCGATCAGAGCGTAGAGCGAGGGATCACCTCCCGGTGCGACACTGTTCGGGGTGCCGGTAGGCGTGCCGAACAGATGGTAGTCGCTTGCCGTCACGCCGTTGAGGTTCCAGCCCAGCCGACCGAATCCGGCGCTGTTGCCGCCGACGATCTCCAGATGGAAGTGTAGCAGGTTGTTCGCTGCCAAGCCGGGGTCCGTTGTGGGGTCATCGATGGTCAGTCGGGCATAGGGCGGGTTGACCGTGGGGTTGCCAGGGTCAATGTTGGGGTTGCCAACATTAAAGTTTATCACGAACCCCGCCCGACTCACCGATGGCATCAGCGCTACGAGCGCCAGCGCCATGATCAGTCCGAATCGTCGCATCACGTCTCCTTCTGCTGAACAGTTGTCCATCCACTCTCAGACAGGGCAACGTCGCCCCGCCTCTCTCTGCTCTCTGCAAATGCCGTGCCGGGCTGTTTTGGCCGCATTCGCCCCCATTGTGTATACCGCAGTTTACACAATGGGGGTCATGGTGTCAACCCCCGGAAACCGGCGTCTCGATCTCGGTCAGTTCGTTCGCCAGTTGCGCCCACTGGCGCTCCCGGCTCTTGTCCTCGTCGTGCCTGTCCTCGCCGTGGGCGATGCCGCTCTCGCCCTTGCACCGCTGCGACAGGGCGTGCAGGATTGCCGCCGGGCCGTGCGTGTCAAACAGTGCGTCAACTTCCTTCTGGCAAGGGACGCTTTCGCCCTCGCTGAACTGAGCATTCACTGGTGCGGTTGCCATTTGTCCTCCGTTGTTGTTCACCCTTTAGGGGTGATTGATTCTCTGCCGGACACGTCACAGAGGGGTAGAAGTATCTCTAACGCCTTGTCCACTTCGCCCTCAATCTCGCCCAGCGCCACGATAGCCTTCTCCCCGGCTTCGTGCGCCTCTCTGACTGGCCCGTGGAAGTGAACCGTCGCCATACCGGCGTTGCCATCCACAAGCCTCTTGATCTCTGCCAGATGCCCTCTCAGGGCAACGAACGGGTCAGGGATCGGCACTTCAACGGGGGGCAATGGCTCTCTGCCCTTGTGGATCGTCCGGCCAGCGCCGATGTAGCCATGCGTCGGCGCTACCCATCCGGCCTTGTCAGCGATTTGATTGCGCCGCCACGTCGTCTTGCGAATCTGCGTGACCGTGCTTCCCATGTCCTTGCCACGCATGTTATCAGCGATCATGCCCCAGCATTCACGACACGCCTCTTCCATCGTGCGGTATT
>JACCDR010776067.1_pt1 | contig 16538 bp, 14 predicted proteins | sample 7446431 | NCBI WGS metagenome assembly JACCDR01 (sample SAMN15323443, study PRJNA562643) | freshwater metagenome | isolation source: river surface water | place: USA:Blue River Watershed | collected 2017-08-17 | reverse complement strand
GCGGAGATAAAAACTTTACCCTTTGAATTTCGGGAGAGTTGCTCAAGTACCAAAGTGGCATCCTTCGGCTTTACGGCAATAAATACCCAAGTTGCCTTGATGCTTTCCTTAACAATGTCGGTACTAAGGTTTACTCCGGTCTTCTTTAATCCCTTTTTCTTTTGTACGTTCGGACTGACTAAGGTGATATTGCTAGGGAGTATGTCGCTTCTTAATAGTCCCTGAGCCAGGGCGTTCCCCAGATGTCCACTTCCGATAATTAAGATATTCATACGGTTTTTGTTTTTGTCCAATTAAAGGTGCCTAAATTGTATTATAAACTTCTGTTTTTTGGTAATAATACAATTTAGTAATGGAAATTTTCCAGTTGTGGTCACATAAGAAGGAAAACCTGGATAGGGGTTGGCCATGTATGAATTAGATACAAGGAAGCAGTTAAAAAATTGAAAGGAAATTATGGGGTTCTTTTATCTTTCAGTTCACCAAAAATTCTTCACAAAATCCCATCTAGACACTAAATTTTTTGACAGGTGGCAGCCTGTGGCGTGGCGTAAATGAGCATAGGGTAACTACAGAGTACGTTCACACACTAACGTTATTTCGTGTATTGGTTGTGGTTCCGGGATATGCTCTTGGTGGCTTCGTTCAAGTTTTTGGTACCGAAAGATTCGCACTTCTTTCCGAAGATAAGAACATTTAAAGTCATAAAGTGTTGACTTTGTCAATACTTTATGCTAACGTCCTCTTGTCGAAATATCGACACAGTACCTTGAAACAAGAAAGAAGGAGCAGACATGCCTTGTCCCGAAAATGACGAGGTGATTGGTGAAGTCACCGGTTTCCTGGAAATCCCAGAGGGCGAAGTAGCCTTTATTGCTACCGAGATCTACGGCCCTGTCAGTGTTCTGCTCAATACAGAACATTGGCGTGGTGGTAGTTTTCCGCAAAAAGGTGAGATGGTCGTGGTTAAGGGTTTGTCCAGATATCGCAAAGGCTGGCGAGCCCTTGAAGCCCGCAAGTTTAGGCTTGAGGACGAATCCTTAAAAGACTAGAACCGAGAAATTAGAAACAGAGAGGAGAATCACATGCAGGTGACTGTAAGTGGAAAGATGAAAGAATGGGTTGCTGAATACATTCGTTCTCACCGCAAGGAAGGGACAATTAGTATTCATGTCGTTTACTCAAAGTTCAATGAGGACTTTCGGAAAACGTTCAAAGCTGACCCTCAGGTCGCCATTCGCTTGTTGCAAGAATCGGGCTTCCTCAAAGGTTGTCCGACGATAGGCGGCTACAGTATTTGGCTGGCAGAAGATGCTGGTAAAGGCAAGCGTCGTCCGTACCGCGCGCGTACTCCACAAGACAACGGCGCTACCGCCGGAGCCGTAACAGAAACTTTGTCGACATCGTCGATAAAACAGACAGGAGAAAATGAGATGAGAGATGTTTCCATTGAGCCCCAATATGTTTACGAGAAAATTCCGCATCCGGAGACCGGCAAAGTTGACGTGCTGGAGTTCCTCCGGTATATCATGAAGCGGTTTGATAAGTTGCTTCCGGATAAGTCTGAAATGGATGGCCCTTACTTCGTTATCAAGATGGGTATCTATGACTTTTTTAAAGACGTTGGTATCCCACATGGTGCTTGGCCTGAGCTGAGCCGCATCATGCGGGAAATGGCCCTCATAAAGCATTATGAAAGGTCTCAGTGGGGCGTACTGAAAGGCGATGTTGCCGACTACTTCATCACTGCCCGTTCTTACCTTGTTGCCAAGGAGGCGATGATGGAACGCCACAGGCGGAATCGTAAGATTGTGCAACTTGAAAAGGCCTTGGAGAAGCTCAGTGTGTCGACAGCAGAAGTCGGTTCAGATATAACTCAGTCAGCCGGGACTAGCTCGGGCTACAGCGAGGATGACGTGTTGCAGTTGATGGCCGAGGTCGATGATTTGACTAAGGCACTCGATACAGTCAAGCAACAGATGGCTGAGCTGCAGACAAAGTGTGACGGACTCACAACTGAACGTGACAAGTTGGCGGCCGAGAATGCTGCTCGGCCATCGTCAGTTGACGTAGTCAAGCAGATGATCGAAGAGCGCTTGGCAGCAGCCAGGAAGGCTCGCCAATCCTAATCTGGATCTGGCTTTGAGACGTTTAACGGGCGGGGAAATATTTTCCCCGCCCTTTTTTATTCTCAGTAAGTCATCTTAATTTTACGTTAAACTTTCTAGCATCTTCCCCCCATATCCCTTCCACTAAGATGAAATGGTAGGGAAATATTTGGTAATTTTTTGTGAGCGAGTAGCTTATGCCCGTAATGTCGTATAATCAGGAATCGAAATGTGTACGCAAAAGTACCAAACCACTATGCGCTACTACCATTCTTTACTCGAGTGTCCGATACAGGACTTGAACATTACATGTTCAGTACACCTTTTGGCTATTTTTCCTTTCAGTCAAATCTATCACAAAAGGTTTTCAAGTCCTGGGGTCACAAAGAAAATATCCTCCAGCAAAAGCTGAAGGATATTTACTTAGTGTCCGATACAGGACTTGAACCTGTGGCCTCTACAATGTCAATGTAGCGCTCTACCAGCTGAGCTAACCGGACAATTGGGAATAATATAGCAGAGAAAACTAAGGAGGGGAAGCTATTGTTTTCGCATCTTTCTGGTATTTTGCTATTATAAAAAAATGATTTTGTACCCAACTGAGACTATTTACGCTTTAGGAGTAAATGCTTTTTCGGAAGAAGAGATAAACCTCCTGTACCAAGTAAAGGGTAGGGCCGACGATAAGGCCGTTAGCGTCTTAGTACGTGATATCTCTGATATCGAACGCTACTCTTACCTAGGTGAGAAAGCGCGTCGATTAGCCGAGGTTTTTCTCCCTGGACCCCTGACTCTGGTTTTAGCTGTTCGTGATATTGTTCCATCTTTTCTTGCTAAAGAGCGGACTTTGGGTTTTCGCTTCTCTTCTGATGTTGTGGCTCAGAAAGTCATCGAAGATTTTATGGCTGAATACGACGCGCCCCTCACCTGTACCAGCGCCAACAAAAGTACTTTACCGACTCTGCCTACCGTCGACGAGATTCTTAGTCAGCTTGGCACTGAAGCAAAGTATGTGACCGAAATTTATAACGATGGTCTGCGTGAAGGAGTGGCCTCAACGGTGGTTAGAGTTATTAATGAAGAGGTGACAATCTTACGCGAAGGAGCTATTAGTGAAGCAGAAATCTACAAGGCTTTATCACAAGTATAGAGACTCTCTTTAGCTCTGTGACTAAAGAACCAGGCTCTTTCGATAATATTCATCTCTCCCACCTCCTGGTTATATCGCACACATAGCTCTTGATAGATTTTCTCAAAGACACGAACCTCAGGATAGGGTACTAAGTTTAAATTGGCAGTAGTTAGTTTGGCAAAATCATAAAGGTTGGTGTCAGAGGTTTCTAGATTTAGATCTTTCGCTAAGTCTTTGGTTAATCTAATCTCGGCTCGAGGTACATGTCCCGAGTAGAGTGACCAAGAAAGGTAATGATCGGTGAAACCAAACCAGTTCCCGGCGGGAAGCAGTATAAATATTAGTGTGGTCAAAATCGCCAGTAGATTCTTTTTTGCTTTTTGTATCATGTCACGGAAAGTATCTTCTTGATTAAGGAAGAGGGTAAAGGCCATCGCTAGGAGAATAAAATTCCAGGGCCAGACTACAGGATTCCAATTGTGACCAACTGTAAGTGACCCAATCACAACCATAAACATCAAAACACTAAGCGCTAAGGCTGGTTTGCGAAAGCGTTTGGTCAAAAGACCAAGACCAATAAACGCTTCAAGTAGCGGGACAAAGAAGGCAATGATGACAGCTAGGTAGTAGCCTTGTTCACCAAACCAGTAGTGTTCGGTAAACCAGGGGAAGGTATTAGTAAAGAAGTAGGTGTTAAATTTTTGGATACCACTCCAGAGGTAGATTCCGGCAAGGAGGATCCTGGTTGCGTTAAGAACCTTGGCTGTCATTTCTCCACTAGTTTTGTATAAAAAGGTTAAAAGGAAAAAGATCGAGAGATAGTGGAAGATCCAAGGTTGGAGACGGGTGTAGTCTGGGAGGATGAGTAGGGTGAGGAGAGAAAGGGAAATAAGTGAATGAAGCCAGAGTCGCCTTAAAGCAAATAAGTTAGAAACGAGCGAAATAATTAATAAGAGAAAGATGGCGGTTGAGAAAGGAAGCAGAAGGGAGGAGAATTCAAAAATGGGGGCAAAAGGATATACGCGCTCGCTTAGCCAAGCAGGGTAGGAGATAAGTAGTCCTAATAAGAGTCCAAGATTAACTAGAAGATAAAGAATAAAGATACGACTCTCTTCACCAGCAAAGAATAACCGGCGGCGTTTACCGACATAGAGATAGCAGAGGTCAGCTAGTTGTTTAAAAAGTGGAAGACGAATGAGAAACTGGAGAGGTCTAAGTATTGGGTAGATTCGCGCTAGCGAAGTGAGGATAGCGTCGGCTCCGACTCGAACAGTTTCTCCGTCAACAAGATGAATTCTTTTTAGAAGAGCATCTTTAGTGGCTGGTAAAGGAAATGTGGTATGGTGTAGGTCTAGAGGCTCAGTTGAGACGGTATCTTTACTTACTACTTGAATAAAAGCGGTACACATTGGGCACTCCCCATCATAGTAGAGCTTAGTTTTTTCTTTACCTTCCATATGGGTATTTTAGCATTTATAAAACTTGGGTTCCTCTTGTTCTTACTCCAATAAATATCGAAAGGGAGATAAAATGTATCATTGACATATCTGGATCTTCTTATATAATCCTCGGACCATCAATTCGGTGGGGAAAGAGGAAAAAAATGAACGAAAATGAGAAAGAGATCTTTTACGGCTACGCCTCACAGTGGCTTGCAGGGTATTACTACCACTCAATGCCGGTGGAGGAATCAGAGGTAAAAAAAATGTTGGGTGATACGCCCGATGACTGGAACTTGCTTCGAAAAGGACTCGAAGTTTCCGATTTGGATCGGTTTCGGGGACTTATTGTCTCTTTCCCTGAAACTACGGCGGCGATCCGAAGTCTGGATTACCGTGTCGATGAACTTGCTCGAGCGGTAGTGATCGGGTGTATGGGCGCGATCTGGCTCAAGTCTGGTCGAGTCGGACCGGTGATTAGTTCGGAGCCAAGTACTTTGCTTCTTATGGAGTGCTTCGTAAATCGCTCTTTGCAGAGTTCTTGGCGCCGCAGCTTTATAGAGCAAGCGACGCAGAATCTCCAAAGAGCAGGTCAGCTCACTGATGATCAAGCGTGCATTGAGTCAGCGACGTACAAAACGTTACTTGGCTTTGTGGAAGAGTCCTGGTTGCGGACAAATCATCCGACTTGGTACAAGTACTCTCGTGCTGGTGAGCTTAACGACCAGCAGGCGCATCAATTGTTCGTCCGTGCGCTAGCTGGCATTGCTCTCAGAGTCCAATACCAGCCTGCTTAAACTCTTACGCTGTCTGGCTAACAGCGAGAGAAGTTTAGGGAGCCCTACCGTGTGTGGGGCTTTTTTAAAAAAAGCTTTAAACCAAAGTTGTTTTCATTACTATAGTTAAATTTCTCTTCCGGGGTATAGCGGAATGATTAAAAGAAAGGCATGTTGACAAGATTATTTCTTAATGATTTAATCGACAATCAGGTAAATTGAGAATACTTACTTGATGTTCTTCAAAAATCAGAGGTGTATAGTATGAGTGCATTTCAGAAACTCAACGATTTGGTCGAATGTTCTGTGGCCGTGGAGCTGGGGGAAATCTCAGCCGACGAAGCAGCCGGACTTGGTGTCCGATCTGAACGAACACGATTCGTTGGTGGGTTCTCGGTCATCAGCAATGCTGAGCGGGACGCTCCTGTAGACCCGGATTTCAAAAATCGACTCTTGCAATATCGCCAGGACCGAGATTCTGTCCGTGGCAAACTGGCGGAGTGCGGAGTGGAACCGAAAGCGATTCTTCCTCTCAGGGCGTGGGAGAGAATCTGCGATCGTACTGGTCTCTACCGCTTTTCGCCGATTGGCGATGAAGTGCGTTTGGATCCTGGTAAATTTCTGCAGGAGGTCAGAAGGTCTACAGAGATCAAAATGAAGGTTTTCAATTTCCTTTCCAGGCTTTTAATTGTGTGCCAATGCATCTACGTCTTGTCTTTGCCGTTTGCGTTTGGTATCGGTACCGCCTCCTTCTTTTGGGCTAGTGTCGGAGCAATTGTGGCATGCCTTTTTCTTTGGTTTTTTGAATCCGGTCAAATAGAAGCTAACGAACAAGGAATAAAAAGACGTGTCGAGAATTCAACTGTCCGAAAGTGGGTGGCAAAACACCAGGAAAATGGTACGATCTGTACCCAACTTTGGCCGAATTTCAGGGAGAGCGAGAATGGGCCAACAATACGAATCTCTTTTCCGGATATGCCGGCTGATGTTGCGGCCCGTGTCCTGGCTGCAGAAAGGACTGGTCTCACGCTTCAGGTCGCTCTCGTCCGCGAGGCGATAACGTTCAAGGAATCAGTCTCGGCAGTGTTGCTTAGCTATCGTGATTACTTGATGGAGGTTGCTAGACTTGAAGCCCTCAATCGTGATCCGATTATCTACGTGACAGTAGGTTCGGCGGTTGCGATCGTAGACCAGTTCGGGGAGTTCCCGATCGAAAAAGGTGTCATGAACGAAGTAATCAGTTCGGACCACCTGGCTTAGGTAGCTCTTTCGAACGGACCCAGCACTTAACTGTGCCGGGTCCTTTTTAATTACTTACTCTATCTATCCCGATAGGAGAGTTACCTCGCTCTATTAAATCAGGGGTTAAATTTTCTAAGTGTGTTGTTCTCCACTACCTTGCTCACTTGTTCGCTGCGGAAGCGGAGGGATTTGAACCCTCGAATGAGTTACCCCATTGCCGGTTTTCGAAACCGGTGCCTTCAACCACTCAGCCACGCTTCCTAGTTCGTGTTATACTACCTTATTATAATATTTTTTTCACTTTCTAAATTATGCTCAAAGTCGGAAGGAAGGCGCCGCTATTTAAACTCAAAGATCAGGAAGGGGCAGAACAGACGCTTAAAAGCTACCTTGGTAAGTGGGTGTTGCTCTATTTTTACCCAAAGGATGATACTCCGGGATGTACGAAGGAGGCTTGTATGATTGCAGAAGTTTATAAGGATTTTAAGCGACTGGGGGTTACGGTTTTGGGTATGAGTAAGGATACGGTAAGGTCACATAAAAAATTTGCCGAAAAGTATCATCTTCCTTTTACACTTCTCTCTGATCCTGATATGAGTACGATAGACAAATACGGTGCCTTTGGTGAAAAGAAAATGTTTGGCCGGACGGTACGGGTGACACACCGAATTTCGTATCTAATTGATGGAGAGGGAAAGATTGCTAAAGTTTATCCGGAAGTAGACCCAGCTACTCATGCTTTAGAATTGTTAAAGGACTTGAAAGTGTTGCTTAAAAACCAATCAAAGAATGAATAAAGCTCGTCTCATCCTCGCCCTACCTTTCCTGGTATTCATTGGACTGTTGATCTACTTTGAGACTATAACCCCGTCACTTCAGCGTAACTGGTCTTTGGATCAAGCTGTGTTACCAGAAATACAGGAAGTTGGTCCCGGTGAGTATGAGATAAAGAATATAAGAAACTTTATCTATGCTTCGACTACGAGTTATACCCCCAGCTACTACAACCGAAAAATAAAGGTGTCTGACGTCGATTCGGTCGATTATATTGTTGAACCATTTGGTGATCTCGGAGCCGCTCATACTTTTGTTTCTTTTGGTTTCCGTGATGGTACTTATCTGGCCTTCTCGGTCGAAATTAGAAAAGAAATCGGTGAGAGTTTTTCACCCTGGAAAGGGATCTTGCGACGATATGAGTTAATGTATGTGGTAGCGGACGAGCGGGATGTTATTAACTTACGTGCCAATCATCGCAAGCATAAGGTATATCTATATCCAACCACGGCTACTAAGGAAGAGGCTCAAGCTTTGTTCCTAAGTTTTGTTAATCATACAAAGAAGGTACATACTTCACCAGAATTTTATAACACCATCACCAATAATTGCACTACCAATATAATTGATCGGATTAATGAATTACGGGAAGATAAGATTTCGTGGGATCACCGCATGTTGATGCCAGAGTACTCGGCTGAATTGGCACAAGAATTAGGATTAATTTCTGTTGGTTTTGATTTGGAGCTTGTGCGCGATAAGTACTTGATTAATGAGCTGGCTGCAAAGTACCAAGGAGAGGAGGATTTTTCAAAGTTGATTAGAACCAAGTTGGTGGATAATAGTTCGTTTGAGAATGAGCGAGAGGTGGCTAAAGTCTTGCGAGTGATTGATGGTGATACTATCGAGGTGCTATTTTCTGGACAAGAAAAACGAGTACGGTTAATTGGGGTAGATGCTCCGGAAGAAGAGAAGGAAGGGAAAGAGGCGGAGTGTTTTGCTTCGGAGTCGACTGCTTGGCTTACAAATAAATTAGGAGGGCAGGAAGTATGGCTAGAAAAAGATGTTAGTGAAGTTGATAAGTATGGCAGGTTGCTACGGTACGTCTATCAGGGAGAAGAAAATATTAACCAAAGCATACTTGCAGTGGGAGCGGCTAAAGCGGTAGTTTACCCGCCGGATGAAAAGCTTACTACTGAATTCCGATTGATTGAGAATAAAGCTCGGTCTGATGGTAGGGGGTTGTGGGGTCAGTGTAACTAAACAAATTGGCGCTTCTTTTTATGGGTGTGTAAGAGATGTTTTTTTAAACCGTCAATACTCTAATCCTCGGGTTGATTTTAGTCAACTCGTGCTAAACTGAAAGTAAAATATATGTCTAAATCAACGATAAAAATCATCCCTAACCACCCGTTAAAATTCTCCTGGTTCGTAGCCAAAAAGTCACGAATCTGGGTCTTTTTAGCAGTTGGTTTAACTGTTACAGCAAGTGCTCTTGATACCGCCACTTATTATGTTTTTAAGCAGTTGGTGGATACGGCAATTGCTTTTGATAAAGGAGAAGTAGCTACAACTGTAGTCTTTTTCTGGGTTTTAATGTATCCAGTGACAGCCGTAGGTCACACTCTTCTGTACACCTTCGCTAGTTTGTCGGCCATGAAGTGGATCACTAGTGCTAGAAAGTATTCCGCTGACGTACTCTACGAATACCTGGCCGAACATTCCATGCCGTATTTCCATGATCGATTTGCTGGCTCACTGGCTAATAAAATCTGGAATGCTTCCAGTGGTATGAACACTGTTGTACATACCATACTATGGGAATTCCTACCCCTGGTTGTCACCTTCATCGGCTCGGTTATTCTTCTTGCTAGTGCCGACCCTATTCTTTCTGGAATATTTATTTTCTGGGTACTTCTTCTTGTTGGTTTTAATCGTCAGATGACCAAACGAACAAAAGTCTACTCTGAAGAAAGAGCGAAAGTGAAATCACGAGTCACTGGTCTTTTGGTTGATATTGTGACTAATATTATTGCCGTTAAGCAATTTGCCCGGAGTCGTGAAGAGATTGAGAAAGTAAAGGAGGGTACAACAGACTTACGTGACGCTACTAAACGTAGTTGGTTTTGGTCTGACATGCTAATAATGTCGAATAAAATAATGGTTGGTTTGTTCTCGGTGAATATGATTCTTGTCAGTTGGTGGTTGTGGAGTGGAGGGAAGATTACGATCGGTGAGTTTATCATGGTCCTAACCATTCTTAATGGAATCGTTGGCTGGATTTCCTTTATTGGTAAGTCGATGAATAATTTCGCTGAAGGTTACGGCGAGATGTATGAAGGTTTGACGGAGATTTTGATTCCGCACGCGATTACTGATGAAAAAGAAGCTGTTTCACTTGAGGTTAAAAAAGGTGATATTAAATTTGACGAGGTAACCTTTGCCTATGATGATAATTCAGTATTTACTAACTTTAACCTACATATTCTATCGGGGCAGAGAATTGGTCTCGTCGGCTCTTCGGGTTCAGGGAAGTCGACTTTCGTCTCCGTATTACTCAGGCAATATGACTTAAAAGAAGGAGAAATCAGGATTGATGATGTTGATATAAAGAAGGTATCTCAAGGATCTCTACACCGAGCGATTGCTGTAGTGCCACAAGAACCCAACCTCTTCCACCGCTCTCTCCTAGATAACATTCGTTACGGTCGTCCAGAAGCAACGAAGGACGAAGTCATCGAGGCGGCCAAAAAAGCCCAGGCCCATGAATTTATTGAGTCTTTACCTGAAGGCTATGAGACTTTGGTTGGTGAACGGGGGGTAAAGTTGTCTGGAGGACAACGTCAGCGTATCGCGATCGCACGGGCGATCTTAAAGAACGCGCCGATTCTGGTTTTGGACGAAGCGACGTCGGCGTTGGATTCTGAAAGTGAAGTAGCAATTCAAAAGGCCCTTCACGAACTAATGGAAGGGAAGACAGTGATTGCGATTGCTCATCGTCTGTCGACTCTGCGGGAGATGGATCGTATTGTCGTTCTTGAAGGGGGAGCTATCGTTGAAGATGGTACCCACGATGAATTAAAAGAATCTACTGGCACTTACGCTAAGCTCTGGAGTCATCAAGCGGGAGGGTTTATTGAATAATTAGGACTATAGAACTGAAAGGCTTAAAATAAGGTTAATTTAAGCAGAAAAAGCTTGCTTTTTCTGCTTAAATATGGTATAATAAAGACCTATGAGTACAGAAGATTCAGGCTCAGGTAGTAATACCCCACTTATCGTAGCGATTATCGCTGGGATCTTTTTGTTGTCTTTAAATGGCCCTCTAATTAAGTCAGAAGGTAGTACGAACTTGCTGGGTAAAGAGATGGAAGGTGAAGAAGAGGTACAATTTTCGGAAAGAAAGAGTCATTCAGATATCACGGTTCGTGAAGAGCGTAGAATGTCTTCGTCACAAAGTTCAGATGAGAATCAAGGGGTCAATCGTTCAGAAAATAGAAGTCAAGATAATGAGGAAGAACTATTGGTTACGACTTTGAATCTTAGCCCGCTTGGGGTCCAGGACGTGGAGTATGATAGTGTCTCGCTTCGTTTTTCTGTCGCTGCTCCGAATGAGCAGGATACGACGGTTTACGTAATTTATGGGTACAATGAAAAACAAGTAATTAGTCTGGCGACAACCTATAACCCAGAGACTAGATCGGAAAGTAATGATGACCGTGCCTTGGTTCGTATTATTGATAATCGCGCCGAAGGGATTGAAGAATATAGTCACCGACTTTCTTCGCTTATTTCTGATACTAACTATTTTTATAAACTTTGCGCGTTAACTGATTCTCTTGAAAACCCACAACGGACTTGCTCCAAGCTTTTTCGCTTCTATACTAACCCGCAAAGTGAAGACGATCGTTTCTCGACACCAAGTATTAGTGTTAGTGAAGCCAAGGAAATTGGTTTAGAAGAGGCGACCTTCACAGTACGAGTAGATATGTATGACGGGATTTCTGGTATTCCTTTCTTGGTCTACGGAGAAAAACAGGAACTAGTTGAAAAGGCCGAGCAAGCTGAGGACTACAATGATATCGAAGAGGACGATGAGGATTTAATGAAGAAGCGCCTAGCAACTGGTATTCGTGGTCGTAGTGAGATTAATACTACCATCACTGATTTAGAAAAACGGACAGAATATTTCTACCTAGCGTGTGTGGAGTATGACGGTGAGCATGACGGTCTGACTTGTACCAGTGTGCGGAGTTTTGAGACTGACGCCAAAGATCATAGTGATAAACCTCTGGTGACAACTGGTGGGGTCAAAGTCTCAGGAAATACCGCTAGTTTATCTGGCGTCGCAGCTATGGGGGATTTTCGTGGCGGATTAATCTTTGTAGTGTATGGTACTGACAGTGAGCTCATTGGCGAAGTGGAGGAGAGTAATCGTTTCGTTAATATTAGTCAAAGACAGGATCTAATTCAGAAAGTCTTGGTGGCTGATAGTGGTCTTTTTGGTGAGAAAAAGTATCAGAAGAGTGTCACTACTTTTTTACCTAACGAAATCTACTATTATCGTTTCTGTGTTGAATATGAAGATGAGGATGAAGACAATCGTCTTGAGTCAGTCTTGTCTTGTGGATCGGTGAAGAGTTTTGTGAGCGGGCGGTAGCTATAGTTAGAAGTTAATACTCAGTTTCTTTCTTTTCTAAGCGTTTTACTCATTGTTCTGTAGAACTTATAGTTACGGATGTTATCATTGAAGGATGTTTAAGTCCTGTTTTCTTAATAGGAAAGTTTTATCTATTTTGGTCTTGTTTGCCAGCCTTCCTCTTTCCGTGTTGGCTTCCGGTTTTGTTTGGACCGAGACTCAGCCTCTTGGCGATACTGATCAGTGGTGGCACGTGACCTTAAGTCTTGATGGTCAGTATATGGTCGGTGCGGTTGAAGAAGGTCGTATGTACTACAGCAGTAATCGGGGTGGTTCATGGGCTGAAACTCAACCAGCCGGCAATACTACTAAGGATTGGCGAGATGTGAATATTAGTGATGATGGTTCAGTAATTTTAGCTGCTTCGTACATCGGTCGTTTATACCTCAGTACTACTAGTGCTAGTACTTGGGTAGAGACCCAACCTTCTGGAAACTCCGATCGTACTTGGATCGCGGTGGATATGAGTAATAATGGGCAGGTGTTAATGGCGGCGCAGTATAATAATCGCTTATATGTTAGTACCACAACGGGAGCGACTTGGTCGGAAGTCCGTCCGGTCGGCGATCTTAACAAACAATGGCGTGCCGTCAGTGTGAGTGGAGATGGTGCGACATTATTTGCGGCGGTGGAGGATGGTCGTTTATATGTTAGTACCACAACCGGAGCAACTTGGTCGGAAGTTCGTCCAGCGGGAGACATTGATAAGAGTTGGTTTAATGTTGCAACTAACAATGATGGATCAATACTTATCGCGGGTACCATTAATGGTAGCACTTTATACCGCAGTACTAACGGTAGGGTTACTTGGGAAGAGATTCAACCCACCTCACACCCTAGCGCTTATTGGCAGGGTTTAGGAATGAGTAATGACGGATCGATAATCGCCTTGGCTGACGGTACAACTAGTGTCGACGATCTTCATGTGAGTCATGATGGTGGCGACAATTGGGAGTTGCAGTATATGCCCGTTACTGGAACACAGCGAAGTTGGCGGGAGGTTCATGTCAGTGGTAACGGGGATTATGCACTGGCTGGATCTGGTGATGGAGTGACTGGTGGTGACCGGATATTTATTGGAACATTTGATGACACTAACCCTTCGACACCTGGTGTGCCGGAGACATCCTCGCCGACAGAAAATACAACACCGAGCTGGACTTGGTCATCATCGACTGATTCGGCCGCTGGATTATCTAGTACATCACCTTATTACTTTGAATGGTCGACCGACAGCAACTTTGCATCAGGGGTTAATAATGCTACCTCAGCCATTCCGACTTTCACTCACGTAAGCACCCTCACCTCTGGTACTTGGTATTTTCGAGTGCGTGCCAGTGACGCGGTAAATAATTATTCTTCCTACGCTACGGGAAGTGTCACTATTACCGAGCCTGAGACTACCTCCTCTGGCGGAGGATCTTCCGGTGGTAGGAGGAATAAATCTGTTATATCGAATACTGAAGAAGACTCAGAAAATTCTGTTGTCTCTACTAGTTCTACTCAGAATCAGTTAATTGCTAAACTACAAGACATACTGAGAGGCTTGGGTTTTTATAAAGGATCCTCGACTGGTTTGTTGGATCAAGTCACTATTGCAGCCGTGCAGGCTTTTTTAGAAAAGTCGGGTAGGGAAGATATTATTTATCCGAAGTATAATATAACGACTAGTAAATTAGGTGATCTGGCTAGATCGTTAAGTCTAGGAAGAGATTTGTCTCTTGGTATGACTGGCGAAGATGTCCGGTCTCTTCAAGTGTTACTTAATAGTTTAGGATACCAAATTGCTGAAAATGGTATTGGCTCGCTTGGTAATGAGTCAACTTATTTTGGACAGTTTACCGAACTAGCCCTTAGAAAACTACAGATCGAAAATAGTATTACTCCGGCTTTAGGTTACTTTGGACCACGTAGCAAAACCTATCTTTTACGTGCGACAGGACAATAAAACGATTTGACCCCCGAGCGCAAGCGCTCGGGGGTCGTTTTGACCTGCTTTATTTAGGTCCTGATGATGAACTCTCTCTCCAGTTCCGTTCCGTCAGTTCGGTGGAGAATTGCTGTTACAAGGTATCGCCCCTCTCCTTCAGAGCTTTGGATACTGGTGTGTATCCGAGGAGTGTCAGAAGTAGAGTACCCTGCGTGGACATTGTCGTTGTCGAGAGATCTGGCCACTGCCAATTTGACAGCATCGGCAACTTTTTCCTCAACACCTTCAGCGATGTTGAATTTTATATCAACATCCTTCTCGGGGATGTCCCAGCCCTGAACTTCAGTAGCAATGGGCCGTACGTATTCCGGAATCCCCCATGCGGGCATGAAGAAGGGAGTCACGTTTACTGCTATTACAAAAATAGCAGTAAATATTCCAATACTTGTATTCATATCTGTCGCCGGTTGTGGTTACCTCCAAAATAGAATCATAATTCAGGTATTTTGTCAACCACAAAACTTCCTCCAGGTTCCTTCCTTGAAGATACTAAAACCAGAAAAAGACTATAATTAACGCTAAAATAGAGCGTCGGGTATCATGGTATAATCGTCTGATGGACAAAGAAAACATTCTCGAAGTTACTAATCTAACTAAGAAATTTGCTGTTGCGGGTGGGGATTTAACTATTCTCGAAGAACTTTCTTTGGTGGTTAAAAAAGGTGAAAAGGTGGCGATTTTTGGTCCGTCAGGATCAGGCAAGTCGACTTTGTTATCTATCTTAGGACTCCTTGATACACCAACTAGTGGTCAGGTTATTATTGCTGGACAGAACGTAGGAGATCTTAGTGAATCTAAACAAGCTAAATTTCGTAACCAAAACATTGGATTTATCTTTCAGTCCTTTGAACTCATTTCACCGTTTTCGGTGCGAGAAAATATTTCTGCTCCACTGGAAATTGGTCAGGTAAAAGTAGAACCGTCCAAAGTCGAAGTATTGATTGAAAAGCTAGGTCTAAAAGAGCGGAGCGATGTATTACCATACACCTTATCAGGAGGAGAGAAACAGCGGGTGGCTATTGGGCGAGCTTTAATCCAAGAGCCGGCTTTAATTTTAGCGGACGAGCCGACCGGTAGTTTGGATCGTACTACCGGTGAAAAGGTCTTAAGTCTCCTACTGGAGGCGGTTAATGAACGTCAGACTACACTTATTATCATTACTCATGACGAAAATGTGGCCGCCCGAATGGATCGGGTTTTTGAACTAAAAAATAAGACTCTCCATGAGCGTGTCTAAACTAATATTGCTCTACAGTTTTCGTTTACTAAGACGAGAGTGGCGAAAGTTTGTTCTCCCATTCGTTTCACTTTTTATTACCGCCGTTGTCTTAATATTGATCCTCCTCCTTACCGCTGGTAGTAGTCTTTTGCTTGAAGAACAAGCTCGTGAACTCCAGGGTGGGGATGTGGTCTTAGAAAGTAACTTACCAATCAAAGGAGAAGATTTGTTTGCTGAAGTGGGGCTGTACCCCGATATCGTATCGACGCAGGTAAGTTTTTCAGCTACTTTGCAGAGTGCTCTTGATACCGCCCCTTTCTCGGTCCAGGCCGTTGATAAAAATTATCCGCTTTATGGTAACTACGTTCTCCAGTCTGGTCAGTTTGATGGCGTACAATCTGGCGAGATCTATCTTGATCGTTCCGGAGCCGAGAAGCTCCTGGTGACGGTTGGAGATCAAATTACTTTTGGTAATCTCTCATTAAATGTTGCTGGTGTCATCGTGAGTGAACCCACTTCATTGTTTGGTGGTTTTCGTTTTTTGCCAAAGGCAATAATGTCAGCGGAGGATTTTTTGGTCTCGGGTATTGATCCAACTCTATTGCGAGCCGAATATGTTTACGCTACTAAATTTAATAACTCGCTGTCAGTCACGGAGAAGACTAGAGTTAAATTGCTCGAGGATAAATATAAAGAGGTTGATGTTGATATTGCTGGACAAGATCGTCGGGGTTTGCAATTTGGCTTGGAGCTTGTTTCCAACTTTTTGATTGTGGCAGTTTTGGTGACAGCAGTTTTAGCGACGGTAAATATCTATGCTAGCACCTTATACCTAGTCACTACCGAGCGAAAAAGTCTAGCCGTCCTCCTTGCGCTTGGTCTTGGGAAAAAACAACTAATTGCCGTATTAGGACTGACCCTGCTTTATCTTGTTCTGGGGGCAGGAGTAATTGGGGTTATGAGCGGAGGGTTGATTTTTTCGGTGGTAAATTCCTATATTGCCGAGAACTATCTACTAGTTTTGCCGTTACCTGATTTCGCTTTTTACGCTGGTGTCACAGTAGTGCTACTGACCACTGTCGCGCTTTCCTCCTTCACCCCCGCCGTGAGGCAATTACTCAGTTTTAATCCCAAACAAATTCTCATTGGTGGCGAGGGT
>JACCDR012050051.1_pt1 | contig 16545 bp, 1 predicted proteins | sample 7446431 | NCBI WGS metagenome assembly JACCDR01 (sample SAMN15323443, study PRJNA562643) | freshwater metagenome | isolation source: river surface water | place: USA:Blue River Watershed | collected 2017-08-17 | reverse complement strand
TCTATCTTTAAGAGATAGGAAGGGTATGAAACTGTATAAGTCTTTATCTAAAAGATTTAAATCTAGGGTTTCAAAAGGCGCACCATAAAGAGTATAAAAAGATTTATCAATCCAGTTTTTACCACCTGCTTTTTCAAAAACAAAAGCATGTGCTACTTCTCTAGGACTACCTACTGCATGGAAAGTTTCCACTTCATCTACAAGATCTCTTAAAGACATATATAGATATAACAACGGCCCATCTTCTTCATCATCCCAATCGGCTTTAGAAAGCATAAATAAAAGCGAAGCTAAAGACCAATATAAAATATTGTATTTGGCAGATGAAAGTAAGTTTTGTTTTTGTGCTTCGTTGTAAGTTTGAATTCTTGCTCTACCTTTAGGAGTAAATAAATCTGCAAAGAAACGATACATAGTTGTTTTATATCCCTCTTCAATTATGTTAGCGCCTAAGTGTGAACGCCTTCTTTTAAAACCTTTGCTAAACATTGAAGGGAAGAAGCCTATAGTCAATGGAGCTAATATAGATCCCCACCAAGTTCTTTTAGCTAAAACCGATGTACTGTCTTTATAGTTACCTGTAGTAGATTGAATAAATTCTTCTAATTTATTACGAAAAGTTTTTTCATCTTTGGTAGATACATCGTATCCTTCTTTTATTTGGACTTCGTTGTCTTTAACTGTATAAGCCTCATATATTGGAACCATTCTTCCATTAGGTGCTTTTACTAAAAATGTTTTACCTAAAGCGACATATGCAGTATGTGCTATAATATCTTCAGAAAAATCTCTTAGGATGTTAATTCGACTCAAAGGATTATATTTGGATAAATTACTCTTAGATATATTAAAATTTCTATCCCCGTAATTTTCTTGTGACACATTAAAATATTGTGCTATTTGTATGGGTATTGACCTCTTACCTGTAGCTTGATTTGCAGAATCTAATTTTAATATATTCAGAGCTTCTGCTTGAGCCAATTTAAATTCTCTTACAGAAATACCATAAGTATTATACAAAGTTCCCATTTGTGCATAAGAACCTAGATAGTTTTTTAAAGCTGCTTTGGCAGATGCTAAAAGCAGAAGTCTGGAAGAAGTTGAAACCAATTTCTTCAATACACTCATGAATATAGTGATTGCTCTACCCGCATCACCTGACACAAATCTTTCACCATATAATTCAGCATCAGCATAAGCGCGAGCTGCTTTTATTGCACCAGAATCCATTTTAGATTCTTGCATAAGATCAATACCTGTTTCCACAGAAAGTTTAATACCTTTCATGTGAGTATGTTTAGCTGTAGCATCTAAAAAAGAAAGTACTAAACGTGGAATATCATAACTTCTTTCTTCTAAAGAAAGATAAGATCTAAACGGTAAGTATAGTTTTTTCTTAGCGTCGTAATCTATAGTTTGATTTCCTTTATAATACATACTTTCTTCATCGTCATTGCTGACCAATTGCCAAGCACCTCTAGCAGTATCTCTGAATTTACCTACAGTAGTTTTCAATCCACCGTTAGTTAAAGAAGCTACTAACTCTACAGTTCTTTCAGAACCTCGCTTATGTGAATAAGGTAGTTTTAAATCGAGACGATCTTGGTTATTTTTAGATTGATTGTTTAAATAATACTCTCTTAATTGATTTAGGAAATTTATTTTACGAGTATCAGAAGGATAGCTAACATTCCTATTGGCTGGTATACGTTTCGGTTGAGTAGAAGATATATTTACCTTATAGTTAGGATTTTTAAAATCAGGATTAACCGAAGTTTCTCTCCAGTTATAACCAGGTTCTGTTTGATAAGGGAACTCTTGCTGATTAGGTATTACTTCTGTCCAAGGATAGGTTTGTTCATAAACTTGAATCTGTTCACCAAAACCAAACTCTTGCTTCAAATAGTGATTGTTTTTAAACCATTCTGAATCATGGAATCTTTTCTTAACCTCTGCCATAATTGAAGCTTTTTGAGCAGTATCTAATTTAATACCTGTAAATCCTCTTTCAGCTAAAACTTCAGCATATATACGGTTGAATACTTTTTCTCTAGCTTGATTGTAATAGTTAGTAGGTTGTCTTGTAGATAGTTCTCTAAGTTCTTCGAATATGTTTTTAACCATCTTACTAATAATCTCTTCAACATCTGCAGGATTATCTTGTTTGGTTACAACAGTGTATCCATCTAAAAATTTATTAATACTTTCGATACCTTCGTCTGTTTTCAAAGCCCCTCTTAAGAATTCAGAAAGTGAATCGAAAGCTTTATTTGTGGAACGTATACCTTCTAAATTTTCTTGAAGATTTTTAATAGAGGCTTGAGTACTTTCTTTCAACAAAGCGCCATTGAGACGATTGTTATTATCTCTAATACCTTTAGTTAATTTTAATATCTCTCCCCAGTAAAAGTCAGTACCTTCTGTGGGTTTACCTAACATAACATAATAACTTTGCAAACGATCAATGAGAGTTTGACGCTTTAGATAGAAAATTCTAGGGATAGTGGTTTTGACATTCAGTTGATAGAATGCATCTCTTTCTAATGATACTTCTTGAAAATCTTTTACTTCTGGTAAATCACCATAGTAAATCAGATCACTCTCTTCTACTAAAGAAGGGTCATCTTGAATCATTTTAGAGTACTCTTCTTTTTTAGCAGCTTCAGCTCTTTCTTTTGCTCTCTCATATTTTTCATCAACGAGACGCTTCGCTTCATACCAAGCAGCTTCAGCTTCAGGAGTTAATTCTGATATATAGACATTCTTTTCTTTAATAGCTTCTTTGTAGGCTTTATATGCTCTAGCTACATGTAAAGATCTTTCTGGATCGGTTATGATAAGTTCAGGATCTTCACTTTTAAGTTGAGCTTCATGCTCTACATATATATCCACATCGTACTCATTAGATAGTCTTTGAATTCTCAAAGACTCATTATTGATTTCTCTAACGATTTCTGCAAATGCTGATTTATTACCTGAGTTTTTTACTACCAACAATTGTTCTTTAAGTCCATCTAAATGGTTATGAATGTTACTAACGTAACGACGTACCGACTTAGCACCGTTTTTAAGAGTATCTGCTAAATCAGGATTTTGAGCAATGAGTTCGTTTATGATATTGTTAAGATTGATTTCAAAACCGTTCATCAAAGTATAATACTCTTCAGTATAATACATTTCAGTATTTCTCAATCTATAATCAAACAATTCGTTTTTATATCTATCAGAAAGTTCTGGGTCAAATTTATGCTCCTCTATCAAGTCTTCATAGATAGCAATTTGATTAACGACATTTTGATTAGAGTATTCTGTTTTGAATACTAAAGTTTTTCTGGTAGCATAAGTACCATCGGGATTTTTTACCAACCTACCATTTTCTTTATATACTTCATCTACTTCATCATAAAGAAAATCATATTCTTTTCTAGGAATGAAATCACTTACTACTTTCGAACGATTGCTGAAATAATCATTGGTCATATCAGTTACATCATTTTGTAACTTAATTTGATCTTTTTGATATTCACTAATAGCATCTCTTATTGTTTGAGTAATAATTTCTGAAGCTAGATTTTTACCAGAGGCTGCTTTTTCAAAATACAAATTCCATATATTAAGAGAGCTATTGAAAGGATTGTTGAACGTTTGCCCGTCTCTAGTAATAGTAGTTGAAGTAAGTAAGGTTCTTATATTTTCTTTAGTTGGTTCAAAAGCCATTCTATCTATTTTCAATAGATCTATCTTTTTCTGGAAAGTGGCTTTATTTAGTTGAGAAGTTGTAGCTTTAATCTTTTCTTCAAGATTTGCGATTTCTCCATCTATCTGTTTTTGGAATTCTTTGAGTTGGTCTTGATACAAGTCGAGAAATTTATCCAATACGTAATCTGTTTTAATACGTAAGTTGTTGGCTTCGATTACTCTAGCTTGACTTTCAAGACTGTTCATAATCTCAATCAATGGATTATCAGAAGTATATCCTTGTTCTAAAATACTTCTTATAGCACCAATATGATCGGTATATTTTTTAGCTAGTGTAGCAATATGCATGGATAGAATTGCAAATGCTTGACTATCAATCTTTTTGTCATTCTTAGCTACATTCCAGTAATTTTCTAAATAGCTTATATATTTTTTAGAATTGTATAGAAAGTCAATAAACTCGTTCATATACTCATTAACACTAGTCGGGTTAATGTTTTCCAATTGGTCTTTTAAAATATTTAAATAACCTACCGATTTTCTACCACCAAGGTTAATGTTTTTAGAGTTTACATATTTAATAGCTTCAGCCATTTCCAACCAATCTTTGCGTTGGAAAGCTGCAACCTCTTGTTTCAATTTATCAAAAACAATACCGTCTACTATATCTCCATTAGTATCTTTTCTAAGAAATCCTAAATTGAGTAATTGTTCTTCTGTTATTTTTGTAGCTTCTCTTTGATGTCTTATGAATGCAGGGTGTTTAGCAAAAGTAGGAAGAGAGATTTTAGTAGGACTTGCTATGATAGCAGCTATTTCCATTAATGTAGCATCTGTAGGTATCTCATTGACTTTCAATCTTTTACTAAAGATGGCGTGGAATAATTCCACAATAGCATCCCACAAATCGTAAAGTAGATTAGAATCTCTAGGAGTCATCTTTTTCAAAAACTCCTGAGAAGACATTTTACCTAAAACGTTTACTAACAATTCGTCTAACTTCTCATCGTAGGTGTAATCTTGATAGTTCTGATTAATAGAATTCCAAATTTCACCAATCATTGGTTCTCTATCTTTTAATTCTGAAATTCTATAAATCAGATTAGAATATAATAATTTATTAGTTTCTGCTACAGCTAAAATGAAAGGGTGAACATATTCGTGAAACGGTGTGTCGTATTTCATTTTAGTAGGATTGACTATAACCCCACCGTCTTTAAACAAACCTAATTCGTTAATGTCTTCATCTAATTTATAGTTAATTCCAAACTTCTTTTTTAAGAACTTTAGTGAATCCATAAGATGTACTACGGTAATACCATCAGGTACATTTAAATCATACAAAAATCTAACCTCTTCTAATTGTTTGTGAGGAAATCTAAAACTTGAAAATGGTTCGTCATACATAAGCTCTTCGCGATTCCAAGCAATTTCTTCTTCAGATAATGCTGGTGGAGCTAGTTTACTTTTAGTAGTAGGAGCAAATGAAGGAATAAAATCTTCAGAAGTTTCATTTACCTTATCTGCGATTCTGAGTTTCTGTGGATAAATTAATTGCACTTGAACATAAGATCCTTGAGCATCGTATATTTGAGTCCATCCTTTTGAGAATTCTTTTCCATAATTTTCCTCAGCCCATTTTTCTGCAGCTCTTTGTTTAGATAAAGCTACTTCATAAGCTTGTTTTCTGGATAGAATGAAATTTCCTATACCGTGAGGAATAGTTATAGTATTATAAGTGCTTTCGTAAGTTATAGTAGTTGAACGTTTAATCAACTCTTTTGATAATTTTTCTAAAGCACTTTGTTCTAGTTTACATTTTGTTGTCATGAGTTAGCAGGATGGTAAATCTTTTACGTCTTTTACAAAGATACTATTATCTGGAGTTTTATCAATATTATTTTCTTTGGTTAAACTTTTAAAAACATCTCCGACTTTCGCATCAGGAAACCATTTAATAGCAATATTTGTTATAGTTTCTCCCAATGCCGATATTGCAGATTCTCTCTCAAACTCTGAAGAATTCATTTGTTGAGCTACTTCAAACAAAGCTTCTTCCACAGTTTCTATATTTTTAAAACCGATAGAAGCCATACTTTCCAGCTCTTTACCTATTTCGTATGCGGTATTAATATCTGAAGATATTGGGGTAAAATCATTATTTTCTTCTTTTTTAATATCATCTGTATTTCCGTCTTCTTCAGCGATAGTTTCACTACCTTCTTCTAATTCGTCAAATCCTTCATCAGAATTCAAATCTAGATTTTCGTCTATTGCAGATTCTTCCATAGTAGCAGAAACATAATCTTCCTTGCTTTCCAATAATTTCATTTGAGCTTCGGTAAGTTCTGCGACATCTTCTATTCTGTAATCTTTAAATATATCAGACTTTCTGAGAAACTTAGATACTAAGTTAGGATTCTGACTTATGAATCTATCAGTAAACACGGGGAGAAGATTTATAACATTTTGCGTAGTTATAATATTTGTCAATTCATCCACAAAGATTTTTTCATCTAAGATGTTAACAAATGAACCTCTACCTGATTTACCAAGACCGTTTTGATACAAATGTACGAATTGTAATTTGTAGAAAAACTCTTTAAGTAAGTTTATAGTGGCAACTTTTTTACCTACTTTATATGATAGTTCGAATTCACCATTTAAACCTTTTTGGTATATCTCTGCCATTTCGTCAGTAGAATATTCCGTATCCAGAAATTTCAAACCGAAGGCTGAATAAGGTTCGTTTTTAGAAGTTATGGGAACTAAGTTATCAAATATAAAATTACCAGTATTAGTACCTTTCAAGTTTTTCATTATCTCTTGATAAGTTTTTTGTAGATGGGTTTCAGAACCAATCTCAATTAACGGATGTGCATAATCTTTTAACAACACACCGTCAACTTTGAAAAAGTTCTGTAACAAGAATAGTTTAAAATCCCTATTGAAAGTTTGTACTAATGAGTCTAATTCAACACGTTCTTTATCTATTCGCATTCCGTTATATCCCTCATTATACAATGATAAGATGGAACCCAGATACTTCTTATTTGTAGTTAAAGGGAACATGTTTTTTATCTGTTCGCTATTTTTTCTTCCAGTCTGATTCATATCAAATACATCTGTTAATGCAAACGAACTGATGAAACTGTTACGGAACATGTTATTTAAATCAATATCAGAAAAGAACGATTCTTCTCTTAGTTTTTTAAGAGCTGATGCTTTCTGGAAGTGATTCACAAATGTTATAGGACTAGAAGTATCAAAGTCAAAGTTAGTAGTCAACGTGGTTACGTTCTCTGAAAACTTCTTCAAAAGTATGTATGATGCGATTAACGCCAATCTTGCACGAGAATCCGTTTTAGTTAACAAGTCTTCGTAAAACCTATTAACAGAATAACCTTCTTCTTTACGTAAATAGAAAAGAATTTTAGAAGCCAAGACTGTTGGGTTTGTTAAATCTGTTCCAAAAGACTCCTCTCCAAAAAAGTTTTCAGCTAAATTAGAACTGTACTCTTGAGTGCGTTTCTTTAATTCTTCATACATTACCTCTCTTTTATCTAATCCGTTGATGGCTCTAAGTATTGGAGATTTAACGTTAATAAGTTTTTGTGTCAATTTCTTAACTGTAGCATTACCGAAGAAAGATAAAACTATAATAGGATTGACCCCAGCTATTAATAGGTATTGAGCTACAGGAGCTGTCTCTTCATTAATGTTAAGACGAGCAATACTATCATTGTTCGCTACGTCCACAGTCGCTGAAATCAATTCTGATTGGATTCTAGAAACGTTCACATTACCTTTAGCGTATTCTCTTATTGTAGCAGCGTGGTTTTCACTCATACTATTATTCTTTAAGAAGAGTTCTAATAAAACATCTGTGATGTTCAAAGAATTTTCTCCAGAAAGACTTATAGCTTTTTTGTAACGAGGATCAAAGTTAAAAGAGAATGGTACTAATCTAGAACTTTTAGCTTTTACAGCCATTGGATAATGTTGTAAAACAGAACTAGCAGGATTCATTTTTGCAGCAATACCTAATGTAGATTTAGCAGCATAAAGACCGAATAGAATATTATTATATCTTGGCTCCATCACTGTTAAGAAGTTTTCATTCTTAATAACTTTTTTAGATATAGAAGCAAAAGCATCTATAAGATTTTGGTTGTTAGGTTCTAACAATTCGTTTAAGATTTTAGGATTCTGTAAAGAAGTCGAAAGGTTTCTTACCAATTGATTAGAAAGCCATTTTCTCACATCTACTTCAAATCCTAATGCTTTCAAAGATTCATTAACCTCTTTCAGTTTAGAATAAAACCTTTCTTTTATTTGAGAATACCCTTCTCTTTTCATCGAAGAAAGTAAATCACGCAACTCTTCGATTCTTTCGTTAAGTTCTTCATTTACTACAGGTTCTTCAACTTGTTCTACTTCTTTAGCAGAAAATTTATCAATCTCATTTTGAAGTTCTTCAATCTCTAAATTAATAGGATGATTGTCTACAAACTCCTGAGCTTCAATTTGGGCTTCAGCTTTCTTTTTAGTAAAACGCAATCTGTTTAATTGCTCATTGTACAATTTAAGCTTTTTAGTTTGAAGAGATTTCAATTTGTTATTCAACTCTTCTAAAGTGTCAACCTGCTGTTCTACAGCTTGTACATTGAATTTTTCACCAAGTAGTGAAGCATCTATTTCACCATCATTTTCAATTCCCATTTGAGCTTTAGTTAATTCTAACTCCAGCTCTTCGATGTTCTCTTGTAATTCTTTTTTAACAGCATCTTTAAACAACTGTTTATCTTTTACAAAAGTCATTAATTCTTCTTTAACTACTCGGAGTTGTTTAATTTGCTCACGAATAAGTTCTTGTTTCTGAAGAACAGATTTGTAATTTTTAAAATTGGATAGAGGTAAAGCTCCTGTAACAGGATTGATATGAGGTTGGTATAAAAACAATTTATCAATATCATAATCCGAACCAGATTTTACCACCATCTGTTTAGGTACAATAACAGTGTTACCTGTTTCTTTCGGTAAGAAATGTTTAATGATAAAGTTTTCCATAGAGTTATAACCTTGTACAGGAATACGTACACCGATTACAGTCAATTTTGCTTCATTCTTTTTCAAGAAGTTTTTATCAGCTAAGGCTTTATTGAGCCTTTCTATAGATGAGTGAAGATTGGTTAATCTGTTTTTAGAATCATAATCTCCTATAACTCTTCCTTTGTGAGTCAATCTCATAAGACCTTCGTACTTATCACTGTAAGATAAAGCTATTTCAGCCTTTTTGATTTTACCATCTTCTACTTCATAATATCCAAGTTCATTCTCAATACCCCAAGTTAACCAAGGAGATTGAACATATTGACCACCATTGATCTCTTGTTTAATAATAATTCTTTTAGCACTTGCTACTATAGCTTGTTCGAAGCTAGTACCTGACAACATGGCATCAAGAGTGTATTTTAAAGTTCCATCATCTTTCTTTATGAGAAGTTCTTTGGTCTTTAATGGAATATCTTTATTTTCTAATATTTCAAATAAATATTCTATTGCTGAATCTAGGTTTGAGAATTTATTTAAGAAACGTTGTTTGTCGTAATCAATGAGAGATTTAATGATAGCTGAATACTCACCGTATTTGGCTACAGCGTCCGCATCATTTGCGAGGTTTCTGTAAACTAGTTTTCTAAATTGTGTAGCAAATATAATTTCATCATAATCTTTCTCTTCTACCACAACTTGTTCTTTGAGGAACTTTATTGGAATTTTGGTAGCTATCAAACTATTGAAAGATGAGTTTTCTCCAACTAATGTTTGAGGTTGTCCAATCTCTTCATTCTTAGTACCTGTGTTAAAGATAATATAATCTAAATCACTATTGGCCATCATCTCCATAAGTTTAATATTACTTGTGGCTTTTCCGTCTGAAGTTATATAACTTGAAGGTAGTAAAGGAACAAATGCAGTCTTATGGAAATATTTCCATACTTTTCCATTCTCAGTCAATGCTGTTCCTGCGTTTTGTAATTTTTTAATACCGAATGAAGAATAAGGGCCTTCATTTAAAGCAGCTTTAAGATCTTCTAAATTTTGTTTAACATAAGCGTCTAGGATACGAGCTTGACGATTATATTCTTTTTCGTCTAAGTCTGTCCAAGGAGTAGTTAACTGATAGAATCTTCTATAGAAATCCAATGTTACTAAAGTCGCAGCATCTGTAGCTTTTGAATTCTTATCATTATAACTTTCTTTAAATAAAGGTGCTTCTTTCCATTCAGAAGGAAGATCGTTTACTACAGCATACTTTATGGTTTTTACTCTTTCCGCGTCTGCGGGAACAGTTGGATTAAAAGCTTTCTGTAAAGCATTAGTATTATTCTTTAAGATGAAATCAATTAAAGAGGGGTTGTCTATTTGTGGGAAAGTACCTGTCGCAGAAAACGCAGACAAACGTTTTTGTACGTTACCGAAACTTGCATAATTATTAGGATGTCCGTAGAACATTTTAAATTGTTCTATTCTATTAGCAACAGAAGTAGCAATATAAGTCATCAATACTTCGTTCAGATCCATTTTGCTTTTGTAACCCCTATCTTGAAACTCAAATAAAGATTCAGGTAAGAAGTCTTTAAGTTCTTTAAGGTCTACAGCTTCTGCTAAATCTTTTTGAATTTCTGCAGATTTTTCATTGAGATAATCTTTTAATTCTGTACGGAATCTATCCCACAAATCTTTTGGGAGAAGATTTTCAGAAATCAGATTTCTTGTTTTTAATAAACGATAATCGTTATTTTTATAACTATCGTACAAAGAAGCCTCATTGAACCAATTTTTTAAATCTTGTAAAGTCTTAGGATTCAAGAAGTTACCTACCACATCCCTAGCATTTTTATGCTTAGTGTGATTTTTAAGTTTTTCTTCAGCGTAATCTCTTTCATAGATGAAATCAGAAAGCAGATAATCAAAGAATCTCTCATAAGCTTCTGATACATAACGTCCGTCAATTTTATTAAAGAAGATTGGGTTATCACCTTCTGGTGAGTTTTCAATCTTAAAGAACAATACTTCTGATTTATCGGCAGGACGGTTACGTTCTTCTATACCATATAAATTCAAACTGACAACATCGAAAAGAAGTTTAGATACTTGATCTAATTTAATAGTCTTCTTTGCACGATCTTGAACTTTAACACTGTAAATAGGATTTAAATCTAAGGTAACGTATTCACTTTTTTCAGGATATTTACCTTTCTTTCTGTTCCCCTCACTATCGAATAGTTTACGTAAGAAATATGAATTGATTATATAAGGATTATTCACCGAATTGATTTCGGGGAAATCTTTAGCTAGATCGTAGAAAGTAGGGTATTTAACACTATCGTTAATCTGTTTAACAAAGTAATGTAAATAAGACATTTGTCTATATTCCCACAATTTGTTTCTATTAGTATCAATAACCATATCATCTTTGAATACCACTCTACCGTTAGCTGCAAATGTTAACAATTCATCCACTGCTTGTTTTCTATAAGAGAAGTTGGAACGTAAAGATGCTATGCTTGGGAGTTTTCTAGATTCAGGTAAATAACTTAAAAACTCTACAGCATAGATTTCTGGAATTCTTTCAGTACTACTCATAGCTTCTAGAGGATAAGTTAAATCAAAACGTAACGCTAAGATTTGATTCTTAGCGTCTTCTTCTAGAACAGCCTGTGCTTTTTCTTCTAAGAATTTATTGAATAAAGATCTGTAAATCAATCCTGTATGAAGTGGTTGTACTTTCAATACTAGATTATTTAACTCTGTAGGATTATCTTTTAATATCTCAATGTAGGCTTCCATTTTAGGGCCTTCATAAGATATGTTTAATATATCCATAAGTTTCATCAAGTCATCGAAGTTTTGTAATTCAGGAAGAATTGAGAATAGATTTCCACCTATAGCATATTTGTTATATTGAGGATCTAATATTTTAGCGTCTCCAGGAAGAGAAGAAAATGTTTCATCAAATTCTCTTCTTAAGTTTAATATTTCAGGGAACATCGCGTCGTTAACACCTAGTTGCAATTTACCTGATTCTTCATCTACTTGACCGATAATATTTTTTCCACGACTTCTGTAAAGAAAGAATGCTTTTTGAAACGACGTAATGAACAAACGTTCAGAATTCAACTTTATGGATTTTGGAAGTTGTTTTACCAAATCTGCAGCTTCTGGTATGTAAGGTCTAGACTTATCCTGAATACGTTTATTGTTAGGAGTAGATACTGTTTTAAGTATCTCTAACATCCTTTCATAACTAAAACCTGAAATCTGATTTAGAAGTTTTGCATACGCTTCAATAAATGGTACGTTTTCGGGTACTCCTAGACGTTTATCCATAATTATCTCACCGTCATGATTACGTTGTGGTAGATAACTTAATAATACTTTTACAGCAGGGTCTAGAAGATCTTTATTATTTATTTCCGAAGCATTGATGTCAAAAGTAAATTCATCATTATTCAAACTCTCAGATAAAGAGAACTTTTTACTTTTGTAATCATCAGGAATCATTTCTGTATTCTTATAATACCAAGAAATAAAATCATCGAAATTATTTATGATGTTAGATACAACAGATAATTCTTGCAATATCTTAGAATGTCTAGTACTATTCTCAGCATATTTTTCTGCAGAAGCACTTAACACATTTAACAATCCTTCGTAGTGAGTTTTAACACTCCTTGCTACAATCTTTTGTACATCAGGATGTTTTATAACAGTAAAGATGTTTACTTGATTTTCTAGATATTTAGGATCGGAGTTAATAACTTTTTGTTTTTCCCTCACGTAATGGATAAATATCTTATCGGCATCTTTCATCAACTGGCCTGTTTCGACAAGGCTATACTCTGTTTCTCCAAGTGTTAGATTCTTAGAAGAATTTAATCCTGTGAACATTAAGTTTGCAGAACTTTTAGTATAGTATTGTAATTGACCTTTATAGAGGTTATTGAAATAAGTTGATATTTGATCTTGGTTGTTAAACAAATATCTTAAGAAATCGTAAAGTTCTTGGAAAAATGCTACAATCTTATTGTTAGAACGAATCTTTTGTGGCATCTGTCCTGTAGTAGCAAAGTTTAAAAAGGCTTCAGCTAAGTCTTCTTCTAAATCTTTTAAAGATTTGTTAGAGCCGAAGTACTTAGCTGCTTCTTTATACAATTGCATTTTATCTTCTACAGTAAGATAATACTGTGAGAATTCGTGCCAAGCTTCGTGATATAGTGTAGAATATTTGGTATCATTATATAAACGAATACCTGCTGTAGTCCATGTAGCCCAAACATCAGGATGAGTTATACCCATCTCTATAAGATTCAAATTTTGAAAAATGGGATTAGTTAGAATCCACTCTTGAGCTTTTTTCTCGACATCTGTTTCATTGAAATCTTTTAGCATTTTAGAACGATCGAAAGTTAAACCTTTCAATTCTTCATTTTCTTGAGCTTTAAGACGTTCGTTCTGAAAATAACCATCAACAGCTCTTTCTATAGCTTCTTCTACAACACCTTCAGATTTGATAGGTAGCCATAAAGGATTTTCAGCAGTAGTGGGTATTTCCCAAATATTGTCAACGACTACGGATTCACCTTTTATTGTAGGATTATGTGCTGTGTAATTAGCATTTGCCACCAATAAACCTAATAGTGCATCTTCTCCAGTTTGTTCTTTGAAGATATGTTTATATATCTTTAGTTGATGTCCGTGATAAGACAATGCTTGCTTACCACTTATACTAGAGGTTTTAACTTTCAAATCTATAATAACCCATTTTCCAGATGGAACATGGTACATAGTAAAGTCAGTAGTTCCTGCAATTTTAGCACTATCTGATATTAAAATATTATTTTTTGCATATAGTTCATAACCTGCTTTCTTAAGTTTTTCAACGTGTTCGGAAAACAATTTTACAAAACTATCGTAAGAAGCTTTAGTCCATCTGTCAGGTTTCGTAGGTTTAACTCCATTAATAATATCGTTAAGAATAGCATCTGCTTCTCTACCTAACATTTGTGGATGTTTATAAACCGCATCTAATTGATTAGGAGTAAGTTGCACGAGTTGAGAAGCTTCTCTTTTTCTAACTATATCAGCTTTTCTCTCTTTTTCAGTAAAAGGTTCACCTTTTATTTCCCTAGCAACAGTAGAAGTTCTTTTATATAAAACCTCATCATCCACTTCATAAAACTCGGTATCTGTATTAGCTACAGTAGAAGTGTCTGAATCCTTAACTCTCTTTTTATTCTCTTCAAGAATTCTTAATACTTTTTCCCTAGAGTCTAAAGATTCTGTTTGTGTCCCTTCTTCCTCCACATTAGTTAATAAAAGTTTTGCATCTTCAATAACTAATTCAGGATTATTATCCCAAGCAGCTACGTAAGACAGCAATTCCATCATCACTTCTTTCGGAAGTTTCTTTAACAATTCCACATCAGAAGTAGCATTCTGTAATGCTTTAACGCTGAGGTATGCGTAAGTCACACCTAATTCAGGATTACTAGTTGATGAATTAACTAACTGAAATAAATAGTTAGCATATTCAGGTATTGATTTAATAATACCATTATTAATATCGTCTACTACTTTGCTTAAAAGTGCGACTTGTTGTTCTTTGGTTAATGCACAAATCATTTACAACCTAGGCTATTTAAAAAATTATTATTTATAGTTTCTGTATCTAAAGCTTTTGCTTCTTGAATAACACTGTCTCTGAAGGTTTTATCTAAAAAGGCTTCAAAGTTTTTATCCATAATGATAACTTCTTTAGTTTCTTCATTCAAAGAAACAGGTGCGTTGTCATCTATATCTGAATTAGTTTCAACTTTATTTGTTATTTCCATCGGATTAGAGAATTGAGGAACTTGGTTTACAGTTCTTTCGTTAATTACAAAGTTACCACTTTCTCTTAAGTAATTCAAGTAATTTTCAAATTTTCGAATACTTACTTTACCGCTAGGGTCTTTTACTAATCCGTAATAAGTATCATTACTTTCCATACTTCTTTTATCTACTTTAAACTTTCTATCCATGTCTACCATAACTTTTGCTAAAGAAACATATTCTGTGGTAGAATAGAAAGCTTTGTTTGAAATTTTTTGATTCTTGTTGAAAGTAAACTCGAAAGGGAATTCACTATTTTTACTAGACAAAGCAAATAAAGAATTTAGCCAAGTTACAATATCTTGTATCTCAGTCATACCTTCAGGAAACATGGATAGATCTCTATTGTCATTAAAGCGTTTAATAGCTTCTTCAAGGTATTCACCAAATTCTTTTGTATCTTTCACTCTACGTCCCATAATCGCACGTACAAATGGGCCATCATAATAATAAGCCTCGCCTGAAAACAAATTAAACCCATTACTACGTAAAGCTACTGAGGGTATTACAATAGAATCCTTATCAACCGTTAAAGGTAAAGTAGCTGATTCTAATGCGACATAACCGTGATCCATACCTTCGAAGTTTACAATATATTCTTTACCTGCAGCAACACCTTGTTTTATTTCTTTTCCTAGTTTAACCACTTCTTCAAAATTGTTTCTATATTTAGTAGGGATTTTACTTTTCCCCTCCACTTGAGATTTTGTCAAATAGATATAATCAAATACTGTAAATTGAACCACTTTACCATTAGGATCGATTTTACCATCTTTAACTTTCATAGGTTGACCGTCGTAGAACATAACCATACGTTTATAGTTATTAAAACTATTTACATAAGCTTCTACAGTTTTAAGATTTGAAAAATTATCTTTGTTAGCTAACCACTTAATATTTGAAATTTCGAATTCTTCACCGAATAATGAAGTAACCAATTCTTCCATTTCAGCTAAAGTATTAGTAGAATAAGCTTCGTAGATTGATTCTAAAAGTAACTCTGTTTGTAGACCTGATAAATTTAATGCTTTAGGGCAAGTGGTAATAAGACCTTGTACAGACTTATCTTGATAGTCTGCACTTTCCTCTAATCTACTCAATGCTGGAATAACTTCATTGTAAATCCATTTCACATAAGGGTCTGTAGTCTCACCTTCAGTTTGTCTACTTTCTAATACGTTAATAGTAAATGTAGGCACAGTTGTAGGAACTTCTATAACTTCTATAGTTTCCTCAACTTCTTTTGGTTCTGGAGTAGTAGAAATTACTGTAGGCTCATCTTTCGTTTCTTCTATTGTAGTTTCGGTAGATTTTAATTCGACTACTTCTTCAGCTTCTTGATCTGACGGTTTATTCTCCAAATTCATTTCTTGACCATCTTCAACTTTTTCTACTGAATCGACTTGAATAAATTTAGTCAGAGTACCTTCAGGTAATTCTAATTCTTTTTCTACCTCTTGTAAAGCTTGAAATTTTTCTTCGTTTGTAGGTAATTCACTAGTGAAAGCTTTTGCGAAGTCTTCAAATAGAGAATCGTTCTCTGGACGAAATAGTTCTTCTGGATCTATTTGGTCATTAATTTTATTGCGAAATAGTTCCAATAGACCTGTTTGCAAAGTAGTTCTTTCAGAAGTAGATGACGTTTGTTTGTTTTCTAGTGCTTGGAGTTCTGCATCATATTTAGCATTGACTTTATCTATTAAGTCTTGTTTTGTTTTACCGTAAATCGTAGTTATATTTTGAACTATAGATTCTGCATCTAATGGATCCCAATTGGGTCCATAATATGTTGCTTCTTCGGAACCCATTTTTGCTCCTTCCTCTATTCCTTTTAAGCTATATTGTCTTCTTTTTTCTATATCAGCTTTGTCGGCTTCTATTTGCAATTGAGTATTACCTTCTGAAGGC
>JACCDR011669053.1_pt1 | contig 16556 bp, 16 predicted proteins | sample 7446431 | NCBI WGS metagenome assembly JACCDR01 (sample SAMN15323443, study PRJNA562643) | freshwater metagenome | isolation source: river surface water | place: USA:Blue River Watershed | collected 2017-08-17 | reverse complement strand
GGTAATGCGAACCTGGCACTTTCTCTAGTTATGAGGTTTTTCTAAGGGGGTTATGTGATTGATCTGTCAGCATTAGTTACACAGAAGCAGTTTGGAGAACTGGTCGGAATCAGTCAGCCGGCGGTGTCCGATTTGCTGATGCGTGGCGTGCTGACGGATGGTGCCAGTTGCGGGGCGTGGTTGATGGCGTATTGCGCGCATCTGCGCGAGCATGCTGCCGGCCGTGCGGCTTCCGGCGATCTCGATCTGGCCGGCGAGCGTGCTGCGCTGGCGAAGGCCCAGCGGGAGCGGATAGAGATGCAGAACGCGGTGACGCGCGGCGAGCTGGCGCCGGTGATCCTGATCGAGGAAGTGTTGACCAAAGCCGCGTCGAAGACGGCCGGCATTCTAGACGCCATCCCCGGCATGGTCCGCCGCCGGGTGCCGTTGCTCACGGCTGACGATATCGACCTGATTGCCGGCGAAGTGGCCAAGGCCCGCAATACCGTCGCCGCCATGTCGCTGGCGGATCTGCACGATGCGGATCAGGAGAGCGCCGCCGTGTTGCTAGTGCCGACCTTTGAGGCCGATGCCTGATGGATCTCTCCGAGCACACCAAATTCGCCCTGCCAGCGCTGGAAAAGCATCTCCTGCGCGGGCTGGGTGCGTTCGGTGTGCCTGCGCCTATGACGCTGGACGAATGGGCGCGTCAGCATTTCTACCTGTCCGCCGAATCATCCTATGTCGAGCAGCAGTGGACGCCCTGGTGGTTTCAGCGCCCGATCATGGCCTGCATCAGCAATGACGATATCCGCGAGGTGACCTGGCGCAAGTCGGCCCGTGTCGGTTACACCAAGATCATCCTCGCCGCGTTCGGCTACTTCGCGCAGCACAAGCGGCGCAACCAGGTGCTGTGGCAACCCACCGACGACGACCGCGACGAGTTCGTCAAGACCGAACTGGACCCCATGCTGCGCGACGTGGCGGTGATGGAGTCGGTATTCCCGGCCTACCTCAAGCGTGACAAGGACAACACCCTGCAAGCCAAGAATTTTCTCGGCAGCATGGGGCACCTGAAAGGCGGCAAGGCCGCCAAGAACTATCGCCGCATTAGCGCCGACACCGCCTATCTGGACGAGTACGACGCCTTTGATGCCAACATCGAAAAGGAAGGCGACCCTGGCACGCTCGCCGCCAAGCGCATCGAGGGCGCCACCTTCCCCAAGCTGGTGATCGGCAGCACGCCAAAGCTCAAGGGCTTCAGCAACATTGAAAAGCGGGAGCAGGGTGCCGACATCTTCCTGCAGCCCATGATCCCCTGTCCCGAGTGCGGCGAGTATCACGCCATCACCTGGGGCGGCAAGGACGAGCCCCACGGCTTTAAATGGACAGACGACAACCCGGAAACCGTGCGGCACTTGTGCCCACACTGCGGTAGCCTGATCAGCCAGGCCGATTACCTGGCCATTGCCGCCAACGATACCGGCCGCTACCAGGCGGAAGACGGCACCACCTGCGATCTGGCCGGCATCTTCCGCAACGCCGCGGGCGACATCATTCGCCCGCCGGCCAGCATTGCCTTTCACGTCTGGAGCGCCTACAGCCCGAACGTGAGCTGGGCCGGCATCGTGCGCGACTTTCTGTCTGCCGTGCGCGACAGCGGCGAAGGCAAAAAGGAAAAGCTGCAAGCCTTCTGGAATACCACGCTCGGCGAATACTGGGCCGAAGCCTTCGAGAAGACCGACGAGAACGAGCTGCGCGCCCGGGCCGAGCCCTACCCGTTGGAGCGTGTCCCCATGGGTGCGCTGTTGCTGCTAGCTGGCATTGACACCCAGCCTAACCGGCTGGAGTGCCTTGTCTATGGCTACGGACGCGGCTGCGAAACCTGGACCGTCGCGCACCGTATATTTTTCGGCAATCCGGACGAGGAAGAAGTCTGGGACGATCTCGATGAATTCCTGTTTGATACCGAATTCACCCACGCCAGTGGCCAGCGCCTGCGCATTGCCGGCGCCGCGATCGACACCGGGGGGCACAACACCCACGCCGTCTATCACTGGGCCGCCAAGAACGCGCGCCGCAAAGTGTTTGCCATCAAGGGCCGCAGCGGACGCGAAAAGCATATCCGCGACGGCGTTAGCAAGGTCGATATCGACTGGAAAGGACGTTTGCGCAAAAGCGGCCTCATGCTGTGGTGGGTCGGCACCAACCACGCCAAAGACCTGCTCTACGGCCGACTGCAAATCACCCGTCCGGGCCCCGGTTACATGCACTTCAGTGGCGAGCTGTCCGACGAATTCTTCCGCCAGTTCAGCGGCGAGGCCCGTACCACGCGCCGCACCACGCGCGGTGACGAATCCACCTGGACCGCCATCCGCAAGCGGATCGAGGCGTGGGACTGCAGCGTCTACGTCGTCTGGCTGGAAACTTATTTCGAGCTTAGTAAAAAGCCTGCGAAGTTCTGGGACGATCTTGAGGCGCGGGTACAGCCGGCCATTGCCGACTTGTTCGCCTCAGCACCTGCCAGCCCCAATGCCGACGTCCCGCGCGCCCCGATTGATCTGGTCGCCGCCAGCAAAACATCCAAACCCCGCCGCCGTGTCGTCAGGAGATAGCCCCGTATGAATGAGTTTGTCGAAGACCTGCACGCCCGCATTGTTCATGGTTTGACGCAGCAGCTCGGGGTCAGCCCGAAAACCGCGGGGATGGTCGCTGCCGAGGTGGTGGGCGGGCTGTGCGACACCTGGCATGGGTGCGAGCCGTACATCGGCCGCGCCAGCAGTCATGCCGAGCGCAACCGCGCCATCATCCGTGATTTCAAGAACGGCGAGCGGGTTCCGTTCCTTGCGCGCCGCTACAAGCTCACCCGGGTGCGCATCTGGCAGATCCTCAAGGGCTAGCCGCCGTGGCGGCGTAAAGTCTTTCCCCTGTAACGCTTTACGCCCGGCGCCGTAAAAAGGCGCCATGGCCCAAACCGTCCCAACTCGCGAACCCACGTCGGTCGTTGCCGGCGACACTGTTTCTTGGAGCAAAGCGCTGGCCGACTACCCCGCCGCCGACGGCTGGGTGCTGCATTACCGGCTGATCAACGCCGCCGGCAAGATCGATATCACCGCCACCGCCTCGGGCAACGACCACCTGGTCAGCGAGGCCGCTACCACCACGGATGACTGGGTGTCCGGCACCTACACCTGGCAGGCGTATGTCACGCTGGGCGCCGCACGGCACACGGTGGGGCAGGGCAGTCTGGTGATCAAGCCCAACCTGGCCGCCGAAGTCGCCGGCTACGACACCCGCACCACCGCTAAAAAAACGCTCGACCTGATCGATGCCGCGCTGCTTGCCCATGGCCCTAGTGCTTGGACACAAGAGTACGAAATCGCCGGTCGCCGCATGAAGTTTCGCAGCCCGTCCGAGTTTCTGTCCCTGCGCGACAAGCTCCGCGCCGAAGTCGCCCGCGAAGCTGCCGCCGACCGGCTGGCGCAGGGGCTCGGCAGTGCATCCAAAGTTTACGTGAGGTTCTAAATGGCCGATTGGTACAACGCCGAGCGCGTTGCCTACAAGGGCAGCGTTATCCTCGACCGCTGGAATGCCGAACGTCAGGCCGCCCGGCAGGCCGCAGCGCCACAGCTGCGCCAGTTGCCACGCAGTGCCGCCCGCTTCCATGCCGCCCGCGTTGACCGGCTAACCGCCGGCTGGCTTGCCACCCAGAACAGCATCAACCAGGAACTGCGCGGCGATCTCGACCGCCTGCGCGCCCGCAGTCGTGACCTGTCCAAAAACAACGACTACGCCCGCAAGTTCAAAAAGATGTGGATCGGCAACATCGTCGGCCCGGTCGGGTTCAAGCTGCAATCGCGGGTCATGAATACCGCCACCACTGCCGACCAGCTTGCCTGCGACGCCATCGAGGCCGCTTTCGCTAACTGGTCCGTCGCCGCCGATGTCACTGGCGCCATGAGCTTTGAAGACCTGTGCCGCGCCGTGGCCGGTGATGTCGCCATCGATGGCGAATACCTGCTGCGCAAAGTGCGCGGCAAAGACGCCGGCAACGCCTTCGGCTTCGCCCTGCAGCACCTTGACGTCGACCGGCTCGATACCCAGATGAATGTCGCCGCCGGCCGTGGGCAAAATGCCGTAGTCATGGGCATTGAAATCGACCGCTACCGCCGGCCGCTGGCCTATCACCTGTTTACCAGCCACCCCAATGACGGCATCGCCGGCGGGCGCGAGCGTGAGCGGGTGCCCGCCGCCGACATCCTGCATGGCTTCGTGGTTGAGTATCCCGAGCAGGTGCGCGGTGTGCCCGCCATGTCCGCCGCCATCCTCACCCTGCACCACCTGGGCGAGTTCGAGCAATCCGCACTGCTGGCCGCTCGCAAGGGGGCCGATACTCTCGGATTTTTTGTCAGCCCAGACGGCACCCCGCCGCCCATGGACGGCAGCACCGACGGCGACGAACCCATCACCGTCAGCGTGCCAGGGCATTACGACACACTGCCCGATGGCTACGACTTCAAAGCCTACGACAGCCGCTATCCGGATGCCATGCTGGAGGCGTTCTGCAAGAACTTCGTGCGCCGCGCCGCCAGCGGCCTGAATGTCGCCTATAACAGCCTCAGCAGCGATCTGGAAGGTGTTAATTTCAGCAGCATCCGCAGCGGCGTCATCGAAGAGCGCGACCAGTGGATGCTGTTGCAGAACTGGTTTGCCGGCAAGCTGCTAAAGCCCATATTCCTCGAATGGCTCTCGCTGGCCCTGCTCAGTGGCGCCATCGTGCTGCCCAACGGCTCCTCGCTCCCCGCCAGCCGGCGCGACAAATTCACCCCGCACCAGTGGCAGGGCCGGCGCTGGGCATGGGTTGATCCGGTCAAGGACATCGAGGCCAGCCTGTTGGCCATCCGTGCCGGCCTGCAAAGCCCCTACACCATCGCCGGGCAGATGGGGCTCGATCTGGATGATGTGGTTGCCGACCTGCAGCGCGCCAATGCCATGGCCGCCGCCGCCGGCCTGCCGGCCTATGCCGCGCCAACCCCGGCGCCCGTTGCCCCGCCTGCGCCCGCACCTGTCCCGGCCGACGATGCCAGCAAAACCCTGCAGCTCGCCCTGGCCCGCAGCCTGATGCGCGATGCCCCGGCCCCGGCAGCGCCGAATTATCACGTTACGCTCAACCAGGGCGAAGTCCGCACCGAAATCACCGTGCCGCCGACAACCGCGCCGACGGTCATCAACGAGATCCATGAGCGCGAGCAGCCGCCGGCCGAAGTGCATGTCACCGTCGAGGCCATCATGCCCGAGCAGGCCGCGCCCAATGTCGACGTCCATGTCGAAGCCGTCATGCCGGATGAAATGAAGACCACCATCATCAGCCTGCCGGACCGCGAGACCACCAGCACGGTCACCCGTGATGCTGCCAATAACATCGTCAAAACCACGCAGCGCGAAACGGACGTCTGATCGATGGCAAACGTCTATAGCCTGATCTGCTGGGGTGGCAAGAACGGCAAGGCCACCACGTCGATCAATTCGACTACTGACACCCTGACGATTGCCAATCACGGCCTGCGCGACGGTACTGGTTTGAAGGCGCAGTCTGCGGTTAATGGCTTGAATACAACAGACACGTACTACGCCAAATCAACCGGCGCAAGCACCTTCACATTACATCCTACATCTGCTGATGCAATCGCCGGTACGAACACAGTCAATCTGACTGGCACGACGAATCTCACGTTTAAATCGGCCTATTACGCGGGCCTTGCCGATAAAAGCCGATGGACGGTTAGCGGCACGGAATACATCTTCGATTCGCTGAATGCGTGGGAAGTACATCGTTCCGCAACCATACCTGCATCATCGCTAGATACGGAAGTATGTGAGATTGGCATGGGTTGGTCAGATTACAACGCAGCAATTTTGATAATCAATGTCCCTGCGGCACAAACAATCATCACCACGGAAGTAGATGGCACGAGGTCAAACGCCTTTCACAACGGCATTTACCCTCCGGCAACACCAACGATTGATTCTGGTTACATCCTGCTTGGTGGGGTTGGTATCGGTGGCGGAGTTTCTGTATCGTCACCAAATCTGACGATGGACGGTTTTGCGGTGAATCCAACGTCAGGTGGCAGTTACGCGGTTAGATCAGCCGCTTTAAAAACTACGTGGCGAAACATGATTCTGTATAGCGCCAGTATTGGGTCGGCTACCACCGGGGTACTTTTTACGTCAAATTCCGTGGGCAGCGTGGTTGAGCGGTGCATCGTTAAGGGTTTTGTAACAGGTATCAAGACTGCTGGATTTACCAGTCACAGCGTATCGAATTGTCTAGCTACTGGATGCACTACGGGATTTGGCACTGACGGTTCATCTGTTCGTGGGAGTTACTACAACAACGTATCCATCGGTAACACGACAAATTGGGGTACGGCAACGATAGACACCGATCCACTGTTGGCACAGGCATCACACAACGCAGGGCTAGTTGGTGAAGCATGGCTAACGGGGGTAAATCCCCGATTTACAATTGCCACAACAGACTTTGCAAACTATGCAGGCGATAACTATCGTCCTGCGTTAGAAACTGCCGGATCGACTACCTCACCGCAAGTAAGTGTTGGGGTTTCCTATTACGGAATCCCTGCGACCGATTTGGCAGACGATGAGACTCCGGCATATCCCGGCAATGCGGTTGGGACCATTGTCACCGCAGGTTCGTTCGTCAATGGTTTGAGTTACACAATAGCCACCAAAGGCACGACTGACTTCACGGCTATCGGTGCGACTACCAACGCGGTCACATTCACTGCCGCGACTGATCTGGTTAATTGGACAGCACATACGCTCAACAACGGCGATTTGATTTACTTCTCGGCAATTACCTCCAATACAGGTGTCGTCATTGATACCATGTATTACGTCATCAGCAAATTAGCCAACTCGTTTCAAGTGTCACTGACAGCAGGTGGGTCAGCCGTCAATATCACTGGTGTGGATGCGGGTGGAACGGTAGTCCTGCCAACCTTCAAGGCAACAGGTGTCGGAACTGGGACAGGCACAGCCACACTAAACGCCAAGGTTACGCTTGGGCCGTATGAAGCTGATCTTGGTTATGGCCCTACACCGCTACAACGCGATCTTGATCTATCTGGCATCGTCACCGGCTCACAAGTGGTTGTGTATTCCACAGGGACGACTACCGTACTCGCAGGGCCGACAACGACAGCAGGAACAACTTTCAGCTACTCTGCCGGAACATCAGGTGTTACGGTCGATTACACCGTCTATAAGCTAGGGTATGACCCAATTCGGATAACGGGGATTGCTCTAGACGCAACATCAACGACTGCCACAATTCAGCAGGTAGCAAATCGCGCATGGGTTGCATCGTCCGGTCTAACCTACTCAACCGATCTGCTCTACACCGTAGGCTCACCGAATACGCTCAAACTGCGGATTGCATCGACATGGCAGAACGCTGCGTGTTGCTTGTATGAGGCATTCATTGACGCAGCGACGAACACTGCACTGAAGAACATCGACTTCCCGATTGCATCGTTTGGCGATACGAGTTTCACGCTCATCACCGGGGCGGAGTTCCGTGGATGGACAACTGCCGGAACTGCAATCAGCAACAGCAGTATCAACTTCCTGTCGCGTGACGGTCTGCGGTATTCCTCGGACGATGGCACCACGACTACGGCGCAGTGGGCTGCAGTGCGTACCCTCAATACACCGGCAGGGCAGCAGGTCAAGTATCAGCAGGTAGCATCAGGTGCGATCACTGCTGCGCTGAATACAGGCCCGATGGATCAGTTGGTGCAGGTCTATGGAAACGCCAGTTATGGCAACTTTGACTATCGCGGCTTCATGACCCTACGTGCGCCAAAGGTAGGATGGTCACAACCCAAACCTGACTTGGTAGCAACCTACGGCAATCTGTCCGATGGCTTTTATGTGGCGGCACTGGAGCCTGTTCTTCAGTACGCCACAACCGATGCTGATATTGATGCAGCCAATCTGGTGCTGAACAACACCACCAAGACCTTCACGGTCACGGCTTCGCATACGATGCTGGAACTCTACCAACGGGCGCAATGGTGGGCGAATCAGGATGCGCAGTGGGATGCCGATATTCCGCTGACCACTACAGATGGATCAACCTTCACGCAGCCTTCGACATGGACACTATCAGGCACAGCATTCCTGACGGACGGCACCTTGTCTGGGGGTACAGCCGTGCTTGCCGCCGGTACGCAAACCATCTCCTTTGCCGCGATCACCATGAGCATGGGTGCGGCAGGGACTTACACCTTCACGATGGCGGGTAGCTCTGTTGCCAGTATGACGCCAACGGCACCGGGAACGTACAACTTCGCAGACTCCACCTTTGTCGGCACAGTCGATCTGCGGAATACCTCTGGCACCCACGCGATCACAGTTGAACTACCGAGCGGGACGGCTTACACCACGGCCAACAATACCGGCGCGGCGATCACGGTCACGTTCCCCGTCATCACCGCCGACATCAGCATCACCAGTATGCCCAACGCAGTTGGTGCTTACAACCGGCTTCAGATCATTAACCAGACCGCGCTCACGGCTGCGGCTCGGGCTAATTCGACAGCCTACACTCTCGGCGCTATCCGCCTGCGGCAGACTGGTATTGGTACAGAGAACACCGCAGGACTCTACCTGCGCTGCACCACGGCAGGAACCTCCGCCGGATCGCCGCCAACATGGAACACAACGCCCGGTGGCACCACGACAGACGGCACGGTGGTTTGGACTACCTACAAGGTTCTCTATTACGATGCCGATCCTGCCGGAACTTCTCTGACCGATAGCTACATCGACGGGGAAGAATTCCTTGCCGGTGAGACTGCCGAGATCCGCTTCTCGGAAATGGATGCCGGTACTTCGCGCAAGATCTACGACACGACCGCCGTTGTCGCCACGACAGGTTTCTCGGCGTTGGTTAGCACAGACGCAGACGGCCCATTCGCCACCATCGGTATCGACGGTTCCACGCAGGAAAGCACGTTCTCACCAAACTACACAAGCGACCGACTTACGCTCGACAGCAACACGGACTTCTCCGGTGTCGGGGCGTATGCCTACTACTGCTACCTGCTCACTACCAGTGAGGGGATGTATAACTTCTGGGGCGGGGTAACGGCTCTGGACGAGGCAAACTTCCGCATCAACACAGCGATTCTCGATATGTACTTCGATGAGACAAACGGGTTCGTCAAGCAGACGGACAACGTGCGGTGGTTCCGCGATGATGGTTTGCGCCCTGCGGTTGATCCGACAACGGGTGGCAGCGGGATCGAGATTAACTGGCGCACTCCGGTCAGCGTTATCTCTGTGGGCGGGTCGGCGCTGACGCCGACACAGGACGCCAAGTTGATGGCTATCCCTGCCGCAGACACAAATGCTTCCGCCACCCGCACCGAACTATCAACCGAGCTCGCCCGCATCACCAAGCTGGCCAAGCTCTCCGGCATCGATGCCACGCTGGTGGTGACGCCCACGGCGCGCTCGGCCGGCGACATCACGCAAACGGTCACCACGGTGGGCGACACGACGACCGTCGCCACGGTCTGATGCTTTCCGCCCGCGCCATTGCGCTGCAGGGCGTTGGTTTTGCGCCGGCCGTGCTGGCGCTGCAGGGGTTTGTAGCTGCGGACGAAATCGCCGTCTTGCCCGCAGGCGGTGGCGAGCTCGTAACGCGCCCAAAAAAGCGACCCGCCTGGGTCGTCCCGCCGCAGTTTATCGATCCCCCGCGCCGCCCGCGCGAAGAGGCCGAAGCGCTCATGCTGTGTGGTCTGATCTAGAGCGTAAAGCTTTTCCCCTGTAACGCTTTACGCCCCGGCTGTTTTCATGCGTCCATCAAGGAGGACGCATGACCAAGCCACTCAAGCAGATCGCGCCGGGCAGCACCGTTCATCGGTCCTTTGCCGTTGATCGCGCCGCCATCAATGACGACACGCGCACCGTCGAACTGGCCTTCGCCAGCGAAACGCCGTACGAGCGCTGGTGGGGTGTCGAGATCCTTGATCTCTCCGCGCCATCCGTGCGTCTTGGTCGCCTTACCTCGGGCGGCCCCTTACTCATGGATCACGACAGCCGTGATCACGTTGGGGTAATCGAATCTGTCCAGATCGGTGCCGACCGGGTTGGTCGCGCCGTGGTGCGCTTTGGTAAAAGCGCGCGGGCCGAAGAAATCTACCAGGACGTGAAAGACGGCATCCGTCGCAATGTGTCCGTGGGTTACATGATCCACAAAGCCCAACTGGTGGAAACCAGCGACGACCAGGACACCTATCGCGTCACCGACTGGGAGCCCATGGAAGTCTCGCTCGTTTCTGTCCCCGCCGACGCCACCGTCGGTGTCGGCCGTGCGGCCGATGTCGCCGGCGATCACATCACTTTCATTCAGGAGCCAAAAATGCCCGAAATCACCGTAGAAGAATCCCGCGCCGCCGGCGCTTCCGACGCCCACAAGCGCGCCGCCGACATGCTCGCCATCGGCAAGCAGTACAAGTGCATCGACATGGCCGCCGACATGGTTGCCGCCGGCAAGTCGGTCGAAGAACTCAAATCCGCCATCATCGAAAAGATGGCCAACAAGCCGCTCAACACGGCCGACCTCGGCCTTTCCGAAAAGGAAGCCAAGTCCTTCAGCTTCCTGCGCGCCATCAACGCCCTGGCCAACCCCACCGACCGCAAGGCGCAAGAGGCTGCCGGCTTTGAGCGTGAATGCTCGGAGGCCGTAGGCTCCAAGCTCGGCCGCTCCGCGCAGGGCTTCTTTGTCCCGCACGACGTGCAAAAGCGCGACCTGACCGTCGGCACCACCACCGCCGGCGGCCATACCGTCAGCACCGATCTGCTCTCGGCCAACTTTATCGACGTCCTGCGCAACCGCATGATGGTCATGAAGATGGGCGCGCAGTTGCTCTCCGGCCTCACCGGCCAGATCGCCATCCCGCGTCAGACTGGTGGTGCGACGGCCTACTGGGTGGCAGAATCCGGCGCCCCGACCGAAAGCGCGCAAGCCTTCGATCAGGTCACCATGACGCCGCGCACGTTGGGCGCCTTCAACGACATCAGCCGCAAGCTGCTGTTGCAGTCGTCCATCGACATTGAAGCCTTTGTGCGCGCCGATCTGGCCAAGGTGCTGGCGCTGGAAATCGACCGCGCCGCCATCCACGGCAGCGGCTCCAGCAACCAGCCCACCGGCATTGTCGCCACCAGCGGCATCGGCTCGGTGGCCGGCGGCACCAACGGCCTCGCCCCCACGCTCGCGCACATTGTCGAGCTGTGGTCCGACGTCGCCACGGCCAATGCCGACTTCGGCAGCACCGGCTACCTCACCAACGCCAAGGTGGTCGGCAAGCTCATGCAGACCGAAAAGGCCAGCAGCACGGCCCAGTTCATCTGCCCTGGCTTCCCCGATGCCAACGGTATCACCAACTTCATCGGCGCCAAGGCCGGCGTCAGCAACCAGGTGTCCAGCGCACTCACCAAGGGCTCCAGCTCCGGCGTCTGCTCGGCGATCATCTTCGGCAACTTTGCCGACCTGATCATCGGCAACTGGGGCACGCTGGATCTGATCGTTGATCCCTACACCGCCTCAACCTCCGGCACCGTCCGCGTCGTTGCGCTGCAGGACATCGACATCGCCGTGCGGCATGCCGAAAGCTTCAGCGCCATGCTTGACGCGCTGACCGCCTAAGCGGAGCCGGGGACATGGATGCCATCCGTATCCTTGTGAAGTGTGCTGCCTCCGGGCAGCACCTTCCCGCCGGCGCCGTATTCAAGGTACCGGCGCAGGTCTCCGCCGACGATGCCGGCCGGCTGGTGCGCATGCGCCGCGCCGAAGTGGTGGTGGGCAAGGTGGCCAAGGCCGCCAAGGTCGTGGCGGAAGCCCCGGCCGAGGTTGCTGCGGCTGCTGACCCTGCTGCCGAGCCCGCCGAGGCCGACGCCGCCTAAGTCATGGCCTTTATTGAGTCGTACACCCCGTACATGGCCGACTTCGGCCTTGACGCCACCCTCGGTGGCGCCACGGTACGGGGCATTTTCGACAACGGCTACCAGGACGTGCTGGGCATTGTCTCGGGCACGCAGCCGGTATTTACCCTGGCCACCACCGATGTCGGATCTGCCGCCGTGGGCGACACCATCACCATCAGCAGCGTGGCCTACACCATCGCCGAGATCCAGCCCGACGGCACCGGCATGACGCGGTTGATGCTGCGCGAAAGCTGACCATGGCCGATCACCTGCACAAGCAGATCCGCAGCGCCGTGGTCACCGCCCTGACCGGGCTTGCCACCAGCGGCACGCGTGTCTATGCCAACCGGCTTAACCCGCTGCCCGATGCCACGCAGCCCGCCTTGCTGGTCACGCTTGACAGCGAGCAGGCCGATGGCCTCACGGTGCATCAGCCACAAGTGCAAGAGCGCACCTTGACCCTCAGCGTGTCAGCCGTCGCCAAGGCCACCAGCGCGCTGGACGACACGCTGGACCAGATGAGCAAAGAGGTCGAGACCGCCCTGGCGGCCGGCATCACCGTGGGCAGCCAAAACCTGCCCGCCTATTACACCGGAATGAGTTTCGAGGATGCCGAAGGCGACAAGCCGGTCGGCGTCAAGCGCATGAGTTTCACCATCCCCTACACGGCCATGAGCAATGCGCCGGACGCACTCAGTTAAATACATCTGAAAGGAGCATTACCATGGCAACCGCAACCAAGTGGTCCAACATCGCAATCGCCGTGCAATCCGCACTGGCGTCTGCCGACACCATCACCGCCATCACCAAGGCCAATCCCGGCGTCGCTACCGCTGCCGCGCATGGCTTAAGCAATGGCGACATCGTGATCCTGACCATCAGCGGCATGTATCAGCTGGATGGCCGGGTCGCCCGCGTCGCCAATGTCACCACCAACACCTTCGAGCTGGAAGGCATCGACACCACGTTGATGGATACCTTCACCACCGGCACCGCTGAGGTCGTTACCTTCGGCACCGCGTTGTCGACCGCCACCAGTGTGTCGGCCTCCGGCGGCGACTTCGATTTTATCGACGTCACCACCATTCACGACAACGTGAAAAAGCAGATTCCCGGCCTGGCCAACCCCAGCACCTTCACCTTCGAGAACATCTGGGACGTGTCCGATGCCGGCTTGTCGGCCCTCAAGACCGCCTCGGACAATCAGGCCAAGCGTGCCGTGCGCTTCACCTTTGCCAACGGCCAGAAACTCTATTTTACCGGCTACATCGGCGCCACCCTGCTGCCCACCGGCAGCGCGCAGGAAGTGGTCAAGACCAGCGTCGTGGTCACCATGTTCGGCAAGCCCACGGTTTATAGCTCCTGATGGCCTTCCGCATCGTTCCCAACCCGACCTTTCGCGTCAAGGTGCCGCTCACGGTGCCCGGCGCGGAAGCGCGTGGCGTGGTCGAGATCGAATTCCGCCACATGGGCCGCACCGCATACGCCGCCTGGTGGGAATCGATCACCGGCCGCACCGATGCCCAGGTGCTGGGCGATGTGATTGCCGGCTGGTCCGATGTGGTGGGCGAGCAGGGCGAAGCGGTGGCCTACACGCCGGAAGCGCTGGCGCTGCTGCTTGATCGTTTTCCCGCCGCCGCACTGGAACTGCAGGCCGCCTACCGGCGCGCGCTGTGGGAGGCCAAGGAAAAAAACTGATCGAGGTCGCCCAGGCCATTGTGCAGGGGCGACCTGATGAAAATACCGGGATCGGCGCACTGGCAGCGCAGATCGACGACACGCAGGAACTGTGGGGCGACCACGTGGCAACCGTGAATGTGTTTGTAGACATGCTGACGCAATGGAACATCGGCCCCGGTGGCGTGGTGGGTCTGCGCTACGAGCCGCTGCCGATGCTCATGCGCCACCATCGCATCCCCGCCGACCAGCGCGCCGAGGTTTTCGACAACCTGCGCGTGATGGAACGCGGCGCCTTGCGGCACTTTGGAGAGCAGCGTGGCCAATAGCAACGAAACCCGCATTGTCATCACGGCAAAAGACAACGCCACCAGCGTGCTGGGCAGCGTCGCCAGCAGCATCGACAAATTCAAGACCGCCGCCAGTGCGCTTCCGGGTCTCGGTGGCCTGTTGGCCGGCGTGAGCTTCGGCGGGTTGGTCGCCATGGGCAAGAGCGCCATCGATGCTGCCGACAACCTCAATGACCTGTCGCAAAAGGTCGGCGTCAATATTCGCAACCTCGCCGGCTTCCAGTTGGCCGCCGAGCAGTCCGGCACCAGTCTGGAAGCCGTCGCCAAGGGCATCAAGGGGTTGTCGACCTACATGGTGGCCAACAGCGACCAGTTGAAGTCGGTCGGCATCACCGCCACCGATGCCAATGGCGCCATCCTGCAGCTGGCCGACGGCTTTGCCGCGATGCCCGACGGGGTGGAAAAGACCGCGCTGGCCGTCAAGCTGTTTGGCAAGGCCGGTATGGACATGATCCCCATGCTCAACCTCGGCAGTGCCGGGCTGAAAGAGGCGCAGGAAAAGTCGAAAGCCTACGCCGAGGCCATGGAGCAACTGGCCCCGCAGGCCGACAAGTTCAACGACCAGATGGCCGAGCTTGCTTTAAGCAGCAAGGCCGTCGGCATCAACCTCGCGCAGTACGTGGTGCCGGGGCTGAATGCCACCATCGAAAACTTTATCCGCGGGCGTGCTGCCGGGCTTGGGTTTTGGGAGGCATTGAGCGGCGTTGGCGTTCGCGGGTTGAATGAGACCATCGACGACGCCAAGGCCAACAGCGGTAAGCGCATCAACGATCTGATCAAAGAGCGCGACCGGTTGCAGGAAGGCATCAGCGCGCCGGGCCAGACATCCTCCAGCATCGAGCTGCTGCAGTCGCAGCTGGAACGCAATGCCAAACTGCTGACCTATTACCGCAAGCTGCAACTGGACACGGTAGGCAAAGCCAACTACAGCAACGAAGGCGGGCGCAGCACGATTCCGGACCTGCGGAAACTGCAGGACAAAGAAGAAAAGAAAAAGACCGGAAAGTCCGAGCTTCAGAAGATGATCGAGCTGGGCGAAAAGAACCTCGCCGAGTCGCAACTGAAATACGCCGACGGCGAAGAGCTGATGCGCGAGGTCGCCGAAAAGCGCGCCATCGAATCGGCAAAGAATGCGCAGAAAGAAGCGCAAGAAGTCGAAAAACTTACCCAAAAGCGCAAGGAACTGGCCGACACCTACGACCTGCAGCAGGCCAAGGCCGGCAGTGCCTATGCCGGAGCTGCCGACGCAGTGCAAAAGTACAGTGACACTGTGGGCAACGTCGCCAACTTTACCGAGGGCGCATTTACACGTGCCTTTCAGGGCATGGAGGATTCGCTGGTCAATTTCGTAAAGACCGGCAAGCTCGATTTCAAGTCGCTGGCCGACAGCATCATCAGCGACATGATCCGCATGCAGGTGCAGCAGTCCATCATGAAGCCGCTGGCCGCCATGGGGAACGATTTCCTCGGCAGCATTTTCAAAAGCGGTTTCGGTGATACCACCGGCGTATCCCTCGGGGTGCCGCGCTATGCCCAGGGCACGCCCTGGGTGCCTAGCGACGGGCTGGCCTATCTGCATAAAGGTGAAGCGGTGGTGCCCGCTGCTGTGAATGCTGCCGCGCGTGATGGCGGTCAGCCTGTGGTCACCATCCAGCAACACATCTACCCCAGCCCCGGCGTCAGTAGCAGCGATCTGGCGCAGGCCATGGTCGCTGCCAAGAATGCCGCGCTGTCCGAGATCCACCAATCGATGCGCCGTGGAGGGGCTTTCGCGTGACGACACTTGCATGGCCAACCTTATCGCGCACGGCTCCGCTCACGGTCGACTGGTCGCTGGTGCCCAACACCATCACCTTCGAGTCGCCGCTGTCCGGTAGCGTGCAAACCGTCGAATTCCCCGGCGCCCGCTGGCGCGTGTCCTTTTCCATGGATAACCTGCAGGAAGCCGACAGTGCGCTGCTGCAGGCCATGCTGGTGCGCTTGCGTGGCAGGGCAGGGCGCCTGGCGCTGCATAATTTCGCCCGCCCCACGCCCCGGGGTACCATCGCGGGCACCCCGCTGGTGATGGGCGCCGCGCAGACCGGCGGCACGCTGATCATCGACGGCTGCACGGTCGGCAGCACACTGAAAGCCGGCGACTTTATCGGCGTCAATGGCGAGCTGAAAATGGTCGTGGCCGATGCCACCGCCAACGGCAGCGGGCAGATGACGCTGACCATCGAGCCGCCGCTGCGCAGCAGCCCCGCCGACAACGCCGCCATCACGACCACCCAGCCGACGGCGACCTTCATGCTGGCGCAGGACGAAACCAAGTGGACCGCGCGCCCCGGCGTGCTGACCAGTTTCCCGCTTGAGTTTGTGGAGGTCTGGTAATGGCCCGCACCCTTACCGGCGCCGTCGATACCGCCCTGGCCGCCGGCAATGTGCCGTTTCTGGTGTTGGTCGAGATGGACTTCGCCAGCGGCTTCTTGCGCGTCAATAATTCCGCCATCAGCGTGAGCTGGAATGGTTACGACTGGCTCGGCGTCG
>JACCDR010839541.1_pt1 | contig 16557 bp, 11 predicted proteins | sample 7446431 | NCBI WGS metagenome assembly JACCDR01 (sample SAMN15323443, study PRJNA562643) | freshwater metagenome | isolation source: river surface water | place: USA:Blue River Watershed | collected 2017-08-17 | reverse complement strand
AATCTGGAACCAATCTGCGGTGGATTTGTAATCCACCAAAATGCGGGAGCATTTTCGGGTGTTAGGCACAGGATCTGTTTGTGTGTGAGACTCACAAGGTGTTTGAATCAAACGGCTTTGGCAAATGCTATCGCATTTGGTGGATTACAAATCCACAACAGCATTTGCTCATTTAAAATTGTTTATTTATGAAAGATCTTACTTTTTTGCTAGGGATTTTTTGTTGCCTTCTCAGTGCATCTGTCGTAGCTCAAAAACCTACTGAAGATGTGCTATACCTGAAAAATGGCTGGATACTCAGAGGCAAACTACTCTCAGAGCCTACTGCTGATTCTGTAAAAATACAGACGCAAGAAGGCAATGTATTTGTGTTTGCCAAAACCGAAATTCAGGAAGTGAAACAGGAATCAGCCTGGAAACCGACCACTATCCACTACAAAAAACGAGGGTATGTGCATTACACCGAGTTGGGTGTAATGGCTTCCAAGACCAATGTCAACGAATTAGGCACTACTACTTCTGCCTTTACCTTTCATACCATCAATGGCTATAAATTTCAGCAGTTTCTCTATACTGGAATAGGTGCAGGAGTAGACTTGTATGCCTCTCAGACATTTATACCCGTATTTGCCAGCATTCGGGGTGATTTTTCCCGAAAAGGCAGCCTAATACCCTATTATTACCTGGACGGAGGCTGGGGCTTTAATGGTACGACCAATGCACCCGAAACCAAACAACTCGGAGGTATCTATGTGGCTGCAGGAGCCGGACTAAAGATTTTATTTACCGGAAATGCTGGTTTCTTATTAAGTGTGGGCTATTACCTTCAGCAAACTGCCATTGAAACACAAGCAGCTGGAACAACAACCCGACGCAATCTTGACTACAATCGGATAGCTATCCGAGCCGGATTCTCATTTTAAACCATTCATAGCCCATCACGAGAAACGAGTCATGGGGTTTTATGCCAGATGACAGCTCATCACACATCATTTAAAAAAATACTACTCACTTTATTCAAGCCCCAAGTATGAGCCCATTTGTTGCGGAATTTTTTGGCACCTGCCTACTCATTATCTTCGGCTGTGGTGTAGTGGCCGGAGTTATTCTGAAAGGCACAAAATCTGAAAACAGTGGTTGGCTAGTGATTACAGTAGGGTGGGGGCTGGCCGTAGCTTTTGGTGTATACGTAGCCGGACAGGTAAGTGGTGCCCATCTGAACCCAGCCGTCACAGTGGCCTTGGCTTCTGCCGACAAATTTCCTTGGAAAGAGGTGCCTAGCTACCTGATGGCCCAACTGTTGGGAGCTTTTACTGGGGCTGTAGTGACATGGCTGTACTACTTGCCCCACTGGCAGGCTACACCTGAAATGGCAACTAAACTAGCCGTATTTTCAACCGGACCCGCCATCCGAAAACCATTCAGTAACCTGCTCAGTGAAATACTCGGAACGGCGGTATTGCTGACAGGTATTATGGCTATTGGAATCAATCATTTTGCAGATGGACTCAATCCATTGGTTGTAGGACTACTAGTAGTGGCCATTGGCATTTCACTGGGTGGTACCACAGGGTATGCCATCAATCCTGCCCGTGACCTGGGACCTCGGCTGGCTCATTTTATACTACCCATTGCCGGAAAAGGCTCTTCTGACTGGTCGTATGCATGGATTCCAGTGGTGGGCCCCTTGTTGGGGGGTATTTTGGGTATACATGCCTACCAAGCCATTACTACAGGCGAATGTACCCTATGGTTTTGGATAGCTATTGGGCTCACTTGTCTGGTAACCGGACTGGCCTATGGCAAAGAAAATCGGTTGTGACTCGAAATACAGGATGAGTTTTTGTTCTAAAGAACATAAGTTCGGCGAAGCCAACCTCGCACCAAGAATCTGACTTAAAAAATAAATACAACTTATTGATTATTAAAGAATTAAGCCTAAAAATGTGTCTGCGGTTCATTCTGACTAACATTTCTGAAATTGTTTAAAAGTCAAACTTCCTGTTGTCAAGTTATTGATTATAGTCAATTTGATAGGTCATTATTTGCAAGCCATTATCATAATTTCCGGTATCTATTAACTGCAAAGTATATTTTTGGGAAGATGGGCCAAAAAGCTTAATTCCTTTTCCTACAATCAAAGGGTTAAGCTTGATTTTAAGAATGTCAATTTTTTGATTATCTAACAACCAACCTGCAAAAATTCCACCACCACATAAATAAATATCTGTTCCTAATTCGGCCTGAATTTTCTCTATTTCAGTAAGTTCTTTTTTAACTATTTGAACGTTTGGGTCTGTATTTTCAAATTTCAAAGTGTCAGAAAATATAAAATGCTTCATATCTAGATAGATAGGCTGGCCGGGTTGCAAGCCATACTTATATCCAAATTCATACGTATTTCTGCCCATTATAACAGTATCAAAGTTTGCTAAGTCTGCTAAATACTTGTCAACACCATTCCCTGTTCCTACAAATCCACTAATGTCATCATTGAGTCCTGAAATAAATCCATCTAAAGAACTTGCAACGTAATAAACTATCTTTCTCATAAATGTGCTGTTTTGTTCAATGAATGAGTTGTCTGTAAAGCTTTAGTATGTGTGTGCAAACGACTGAAAAAATTTTAAAAAACGTCAATTAAGGTGTATCTCCCACTACAGCAGGTATAGGCTCGTCAAAAGGACGTTTGTCTGAAGGCTTGGTACAGGTTAATGAGCTACCCAAACCGAGCCTATTGTATGTGGAGTCCTGCTAAAAAGAGACGGACGTTTTTTTAATTTATCTCGTGATTAAGGTGTATTTGTATAGAAAGTTAATGTTTTTTATTGATATTTTTGTTTGAGGTAGGGTGTAAAATTTATTTTTTTTGAAAAAATCTTCTTTCTTGCGTGGCTGATATAAGAAAAAAATCAGACTGATACGCCTGGAAAAAGAATTGTCGCAGGAATATAAGGCAAAATTGCTGGATATGTCTCAGCCAAATGATAGTAAAATAGAAAAAGGTGTGAATAAAAGCATTCTTCCAGAACATATTGAGAAAATTTCTAAAATTCTAGGGTTGATATACTGGCACTGGAAAAAAATAAGAAAGCTACCATCACCTACAAGCATGCCACGGAGCTATTGGAAAAGCGGATTGAAGATAAAGAAAGACTGCTTACTGACAAAGAAAAGTGATATTCTTGCTTGAACAGCAAGTGGCTTTGCTTACCGCACAGCTACAGGCAGCACTACAAACAAAGCCACGGGAATAGAGGACACTCGTTTGGTTGCCATTGACGTGAATTTTACGTACCTTTGGTAAGTGGATTTTATGCGTTTTTATGATTGAGAATCGGATTACAGGAGATATATTAGAAACGCAGGTTTTACCTGTAGATACGAAAGGACTTAAAGGGATAACCAAAAAAAAAGGGATGGAATTTTGACTGGAAAAAACAAGTTCAGGTAGGGGCAACCTATAAACTGGTAGTTTTCGGTAATCCTGATATTATACAGGGGCTTGTCTGTCTTATAGATAGAGGAGATCATATTTTTGTTTCATTGATAGAAAATGCTCCTTTTAATGTGGGCAATGAGCAAGTATATGTGGGTGTTGGATCCAATCTTTTTGCGTTTGCCTGTCAGCTTTCTTTTGAAAAAGGATATCAGGGTTTTGTGGCTTTTGAAGCAAAAACCAGCTTGGTAAACTATTATGCAAAGTCATTAGGAGCTATTCGTATAGGTAATTCTTTGCAAATGTACATAGATACAGAGGCAGCCAGAAAATTGATAAGTTATTGCTTGAACGAATAAATAACGTACAGATATGAAATTTAAAAAAGAAGTAGAACCGCATTTGTTGGTTTCAGGAAGAATGCCTACGAATGAAGAATTTGAGAAGATAAGCGAAGCTATCCAACAAGCGAAAGCTACACAAAAAGCAAGAAAAAATACTACAGGAATGAAAGTTACCCATAAGTGTAAATAAATACCAATGTGGCATGGAAACTTGTAAAAAAATATTTTCCTGATTTTAGTTTGTAACTAACTGAACTTGAAGTTTGATCCTGTTGTTGAAAATGTCGAATTATCAACCCGTGATAGGCATAAAATTAGCCTCTTTATTAAAGCTTCCAAAGCAAAAAAAGCTGCCAGCCAGAAAAGAAAGGCTAACAAAAATGATGCAGCAACTGGAAAAGCGGATAGAGGATAAAGACAAACAGATAGCCTTGCTTGAACAGCAAGTGGCTTTGCTTACCGCACAGCTACAGGCAGCACCACAAACAAAGCCACAGAAATAGAACCAATAAGTCTGGCTCAGGCAAACTGCTTCAGCACCTTCTCTAGTTCATGGGCTGGAATCATGCCTGACTTCCGCCAGACAATCTGCCCCTGTTTGAACAAAATCAGTGTAGGTACACCCTGTACCTTATATTGAGAGGCCGCCGCTGGATTTTTATCTACATCTACCTTGACAATACGAGCCGTATCTCCTATTTTACGTGCTACTTGTTCCAGTACGGGAGCCTGCATTTGGCATGGGCCACACCAAGTAGCATAAAAATCAACCAGTACAGGCGTATCAGAATGAATGAGTTCCTGAAATTTCATAGAAAAAAGATTTTATATAAAAGTCTACCACCACAAAACGACCCATACACAGTAAAAAGTTCAACTACAGATACAACTATAAATATAGGCGTAGGTATTTGGATATTTTGGTTGGTATCTATAGATTGCCATTATTAAAAAAAGATATTTCTTCTCAGAACTCCAAAAGAATAGTCTTGACAGACAAATGGGTAGTGTATTTTTTCTTTATGGGTTGATTTGTTAGTTTCGAAACCACAAATCAACAATCCTGTGCAGAGAATATATACAATTGTTGGGTATAATAAATTTATTTTTGGTATTTTGTGTATAGGAAATATAATTTATTGAGTATATTTCCTAGCCGAATAGTTATAGTTGGTACGACTGTTTGTTGATAATAGCTTGATTTTGTGTTGGTTACATACATTTAAGAGACAGGCCTCTTAAAGCAGGAGATTATCTTTTTTATATGGATAGATCATTCCATAGCGGTTTCTATATATATATCATCAACTAAAACCTTTATAACTTTGAATAGAAGAGATGCTCTTGTCAGAGTAGCTGCCCTTATGGGAAGTTCCTTGTCTGCACCCACCCTCTTTGCCATTATGGAAGGATGTAACTCTTCTGCCAGCCGGGAGGCAGTGGCACGGACGTTTACGCCAGAAACCATGACGCTTCTGGGAGAAGTGGCAGAAACCATCATTCCCAAAACTACTACGCCTGGTGCCAAAGAAGCTGGAGTAGCAGATTTTGTGAAATACATGATTACCGACTGTTATGAACCCAAAAATCAGCAATCGTTTTTCAGCGGACTAGATAACTTGGAAGAAAAAAGCCAGAAAGCTCACCAGCAATCTTTTGTCAAACTGACCCCTGCACAACGAACAGAGGTTTTTAAAGAGATAGAAAAAGAAGCCTTTGATATTCGCGAGAAACGGCAAAAAAACGACGAAGCCAAGAAAAAAAAGGCAACCGACCAGTCAACCAACCAGAATCTAAATGGTAAGTCTAATAAAGATGAGCCTACCGAAGAAGAATTTCAGTTAGATGACTTTTATTTTATCATGAAAGACCTGACCATACTAGGGTATTTTACCTCCGAACCCGGCGCCACCCAGGCACTGGACTATGTACCCATACCCGGTCGGTATGATGGTTGTATAGAACTGAAACCCGGCCAAAAAGCCTATGCGATATGAAAAATGAGTGAATGAGTAAATGTCTACAGCCTTATAAGGAACTTTCACGTACTCATTTACTTGCTACTCAGTTATTCATCTACTCATTTATTCCGCTATTTATGAATCTGAATATAAAAGCACAAGAACAACAAACCTACGATGCTATTGTGGTAGGCTCTGGTATTAGTGGTGGCTGGGCTGCTAAAGAACTGACCGAGAAAGGTCTGAACGTACTCATGCTAGAACGGGGTCGTGATATTAAGCATATTACTGGTTACGAAACGGCCATGAAAAATCCGTGGGAATTTCCGCACAGAGGCCGCTTGACATTGCTGGCAAAAGAAGAATACTGGGCTGTGATGCGTACCGGATATGCTGCCCGGGAAGAATGGAGGCACCATTTTGAAAATGATAAGGAAAATCCATACGTTGAAAAACGGCCTTTCGACTGGGTTCGTGGGTATCATGTGGGCGGACGATCCCTGATGTGGGGGCGGCAAAGTTACCGCTGGAACGAACAAGATTTTATGGCAAACGCCCAAGATGGGCAAGGGGTGGACTGGCCTATCCGCTACAAAGACTTGGCTCCATGGTATGACTATGTGGAAACCTTTGCAGGTATTAGTGGGTCTATGGAAGGACTCGACGTTCTGCCTGATGGTAAATTTCTGCCTCCCATGCAAATGAACTGTCTGGAAAAAGAGGTGAAAAAAGGTATTGAAAAGAACTTTGTAGGCCGGAAATTGATCATTGGCCGTACCGCTCACCTGACCCAGCCCACACCCATACACACCAATGCCGGACGAGCCCAATGCCAGTACCGCAATATGTGTATGCGCGGCTGCCCGTATGGTGCCTATTTCAGTACCCAGTCTTCTACACTGCCCGCAGCCGAGAAAACAGGCCGCCTCACATTACTTGCCGACTCCATTGTCTCAGAAGTAATCTTTGATGAGAAAAAAGGAAAAGCAACAGGTGTTCGGGTCATTAACCAGCATGATCCTAAGGATGTGAAGGAGTACTTTGCCAAAATCATTTTCATGAATGCCTCCTCTATGGCCTCCGCTTCGATCCTGCTCAACTCTAAGTCGAGTCGTTTTCCGAATGGATTTGGCAACGACAGTGACCAACTAGGCCGAAATATTATGGATCACCACTTATCCGTAGGAGCCCATGGGCAGTTTGACGGTCTGATGGACAAGTACTACTATGGTCGGCGGGCCAATGGTATTTATATACCACGCTACCGTAACTGGGGCTCAGACAAGCGGGAATATCTGCGAGGCTTTGGCTATCAGGGTGGTGCCGGACGAGATGGCTGGGCACGAGGGGCAGGGGTAGAAGGCTTTGGTGCCGAATTTAAAGAAAGCATGACTCAGCCCGGCGAGTGGCGGATGCATCTGGGTGGTTTTGGAGAAGTTATCCCCAACCCCAATAATCGCATGTACCTCGATCCGGAGAAAAAAGATAAGTGGGGGCTGCCACTGATTGTATTTGATGCGGCTTATGGTGAAAATGAACGCAAAATGCGCATAGATATGATGAATGATGCCGCTGAAATGCTGGAAGCTGCCGGATTGAAAAATGTAGAGACTTTTAATAATACCTCGTTGAATCTAGGTATTGGCATCCATGAAATGGGTACTGCACGTATGGGGAGAGATCCAAAGACTTCGGTATTGAACCAATGGAATCAGGTTTGGGCCTCGCCGAACGTATTTGTAACCGATGGTGCCTGCATGACATCTTCCTCCAGCGTTAATCCTTCGCTGACCTACATGGCCCTGACTGCCAGAGCAGCTGACTATGCAGTTAGCGAGCTTAAGAAGGGGAATTTGTAGAAAAAAAAAGAATGGTTGAATGGTTAATTGTCTGATAGTTTTTGCTTATATGTACTATTGAATAGTCTACCATTCAACCATTCTTTTTTTTTCTTTTTTTCTTTTCTCTTTTTGATACTATTTTCGTCGTATGACAAGCAAAGAACAAATCGTAAAAGACTGGCTGCCACGCTACACAGGGGTGCCGTTAACAGAATTTGGTGAGTATGTGTTGCTGACCAATTTTCATAACTATGTAGAAATGTTTGCCGAGAAGTTTGGGGTAGAAGTAAAGGGGCAAGGAAAACCCATGCAAATGGCTACTGCTAACAATATTTCGATTGTAAATTTCGGAATGGGTAGTGCCATGGCTGCTACAGTAATGGATTTGCTGTCGGCCATTGACCCAAAAGCTACGCTGTTTCTGGGCAAATGTGGTGGTTTGAAGAAAACCCGGATTGGTGACCTGATTCTGCCCATTGCTGCCATTCGTGGCGAAGGTACCAGCAACGACTACATGCCACCTGAAATTCCGGCCCTGCCCTCCTTTCGTTTGCAACGGGCGGTGTCGTCTATGATCAAAAAACACGAACTCGACTACTGGACAGGTACTGTCTATACCACCAACCGCCGTGTCTGGGAACATGATGCCAAATTTAAAGACTACCTCCGTGACATCCGTGCCATGGCCATTGACATGGAAACTGCTACTATTTTTATCGTAGGCTTTGCCAATTCTATTCCACACGGGGCGTTACTGCTTGTTTCTGATAATCCCATGACTCCTGAAGGGGTCAAAACCTCTGAAAGTGACAAAAAAGTAACCGCTAATTTTGCCCGTACCCATCTTGAAATAGGCATTGACGCCCTAATGGAACTAGCCAACTCTGGCGAGTCTGTGAAACACCTCAAGTTTGAGTAAGTCTGTCTGAACCTTGATTTTTTAGATTACTGGATTGGCTTGATGCCTAATGATATTTGAAGACACCATCAATAGCTATTATAGGATGAAATAGCTATGTTGTTAGGACTTGTCCTTAACTAATTGGTGAGGCATTTTAATAAAGCCTACCTACTTTAGTCGGAGTTAGGTGTAACTATATTGCCACCTCGTACCTAGCTCCACCATTGTTCTTGTCATATTTCTACTTCTGGCACAGTTCTTGAAAGAGTAAGTTTGTTCCGAAAAATTTGTCAGCATCAGACATTTGTCATTTTTTTGCTACGGTTTCAGGAGCCTATTTTTTTCCATCTATTCACTATTTCTCATGAAAAAAAGAACATTCGTTTCTCGCCTGTGCGGGCTGCTGTGCCTGAGTCTAACTATATTTTCCTGTGAACTTCACACCAGTTTCGAACCTACGCCGGATTATGAATCTATCCTGACTTCTCACAAGTGGGTAGTGACAGGTGCCGTATATACGAGCCCCCGTGACCTGAGTTCCTTGATACTGACTGACTTAAAGGATTACCTAAATGCTCGGAAGTTTGACTATACACACGTAACGGATGTGTATAGACTTATGGAAGAATCGTTTCCGTGTGTGCTGGACAATACGTATCGGTTTGACAAAGCCAGTCAGCAAGTGATTGTCAATACAGGGGATGTGCCTTGTGTGGGTCTTGATCCATTTACCAATTATGAGTTTTATAATGAACTGCCTCAGGTAGATCTTTCTAAAAACGATTGGTATACCGTTTCTTTTATGCCTCCTGATTTTACGGGTGCTTGGTCATTGAACAAAGAAAAGGGACAGTTATATGTCTATCGGAACCATTCTATATGGGAGACTGAAAAAACATTCGATACCTGGACCATCAAAACAGCCTCGCACAGCCAAATAGTGTTACAAACGGTTTTTCATTTTCGATATCAGAGACAAGACGGGAGTCTGTATACATCAAGCTCCGAAGGATATCTGGTGCGACTAACCTTGAAACCATCCAAATGAGTTTTTTCATCGCAAAGGCGCAAAGAGAAGATGGTTTTATTCTTTTTCTTTGCGCCTTTATGGTGAAAAATACTACTTTACCTGCACCTGCTGCATTTCATTTCTGCCAAAAAACGTCGGGAAATACATGAGTTCTGCTTTAGCGGGGTTTAGGGTGTATGTGCCTGTATATCGGGCTGTTAATGGTATGGTAAACGTGTATGTGCCCTTGTTGAGTTGGGTGCAGTAGATGGTCGTTTTGTGGCGAAACTGCTCACGATGGGTTTCATAGCCAATATAGCGGTTGCGGGATGCAGATTCTTCGCCATAGGAGCAGCCTGCTGGAATCGGAACTTCTACCTGTACATAGTCGGCATGTTTCTGAACGGCAACAGTCACTTGTAGCATTACGGATTCGCCTGCTTTCAGTATCTTCTGGGTACTTTTTTCGCCTGTAAATCGGGTCGTTACCTGAAAATCTTTTTCTACTTTTTCAGGATGTGTATTTTGAAACTGCTGATAGGCTGTACAATAGACGGGCAAGGTGCCTGTTTTCTGTATCGTGAGTTGTGTGGTAGCTGGCAGTTCGGCTTCAAATGGGAATGTATCAATGGCTTGTGTCTGTAGGCCATTTTGCAGGATTAGTTTGGCTGGTTGAACCGACATCGCTGTTCCCAGTATATCGGGTAGAATCGTTTCCAGAATCTGTGTAGACTCATAGGTGTTTCGCCAGTAACCAGAACGGCGTTTTTCCAGAAAATAATTGCGGATGGATGCCAATTCCTGTGCATAGCCGCCCTGTTGTTTTAGAATCTGGTAGACGAGCAGTGTCGTTTGGGTTTCGTTCAGGTACGGATGGTAGGCGGTTTCGCCCCAGTAGCTGTTGCCAAACATTGTTTTTTGCTGGGTTTTGAAGATTGTATCCAGCTTGACAGGCATTGCGAGGGTTTGTTTGAGTTCGAGCAGTTGCAGCCATTCGGCAAAGGTATGTGATGGCCCGCCGATGGTCTGTACATAGCCCAACTGGTTGCGAACCGTTGTTTTCTTCACAGGTTTGAACAATGAATCCAGGGTGGCTATATATTTGGGATAGGCTATTGACGCACCGAGCTGTTTCAGCAAGGTGAGTCGGCGGATTCTGTCGTCCAGTGAGCCTTTTTCCAGATCATATACCAGTGCATTGGTGAGTGTCTGCGGTTTGAGTGATATGTCGTAACCTGCTTGTTGGGCTTGTAGTAAGGCTTCTGTGGCATGTACCGTAATCCAGAGGGCAGTAGGGCCGCCTTTCCACCAGCTCCAAGTGCCATTGGGCAGTCGGGTTTCTTCCAGTTTGTGAATCATTTTGCGGATATCTTGGTCATAAGCAAACGGCTGGTTGAGTTGCTGGGCTATGCGTTGGGCGGCCAGATAAGCTTTTATTTTAGAAGCCAGCTGCTCATTGCAGAGGTATTCGTATCTGTGTACATGGGCAATCTCGTCTTGCAGAATATCCAGTACATTGGCCCGTGCATACACGTGGATTTTGCCTGATGCAGGGTTGAAGGATAGGGTGGTGGTGGTGTCTTTTTCTAGCACCAGAAAATGCCCTTTGGTTTCCGTAACCCCTTGTGCAACAACTGGAATACTGCGTTGTTCGCCATCTGAGTAGGTAGCAGATTTACGTACCTGATAGATGATTTTTACTGAATCCAGTTTGGCATCTGTCGTTACTCGCAGCGAATCAATATAGGCATCCCTGACGGCATGGGTGTGTGGCGGTAGTTTGTGTCCGTTTACTTCAAACGAGGTTTGCAGGTTCAGGGTGTCAGAAGTATAGTTCAGGGCTTTGCCGATGACTTGTGTGGTGTCGCCTTGTACCAGAAAACGAGGCACAGCCAGTGTACCTGCCACAGTTTTGAAGGCTTTGATCTGACTCCGTGACACACCACTGCGTTTGCGGCTGCCCATGGCAACTACGTACATCTGCCAGTTGGTAATGTCGTCGGGAAAAGTGGCCTGAAACGTGGCTTGTCCGTGTTTGTCGGTGCGAAGGCGGGGGTGCCAGAAGGCCTCGTCCGAGAAACGGCTGCGGATGGTGTGTGAGGCTTCCTGTGGCAGCTCTACTGGTAGGTCAATGCGTTTGGCGGTGGGCGAAGGGGTATATATGCCGTCTTTGGTGGTAATGATTATCACGCCATTAGCGGCTTTGGCTCCATAGATAGCTGTGGCAGCAGCGGCATCTATCATTACTGCTATTGAGGTTATGATGGAAGGATCTATATCAGCTCCTTCATAGAGAATACCATTGATAACATAAAGAGGTTGGGGGGTGGATATACTGGACGTGCCACGTACCACGACACCTGCCGCCTTTCCCTGTAACTCGGAAGAAATACTAGAAATAGCACCTGTGATAGAACTTTTCTTTTGTTCTCCATAGCCTACAATCACTACTTCTTGCAAAGAATGGGTATCTGCTGTCAACTGTACGTAAGTATTGCCACCAATCGGGACTTCCTTTGCCAGATAGCCAATAAAAGAAATAACCAAAGTACCATTAGATGGTGCATAGAAGCTATAAAAGCCGTCTGCATCCGTTAAGATTCCCACAGATGTTCCTTTGACATACACAGATACGCCTGGAAGTGGGGTGCCTGTTTCGTCCAGTACTCGGCCTTTGACGTGCTGGGTAAATTTTCCAGATGGCTGTTGAGAAGACTTGAATACGGGCGGCTTTCTCTGGGATGCATCTCCATATTCTGGCATAGTTACGGTTTCTACAACTATAGGTATTGGTTTGAGCTTTTCTTTTACCTGCTGTACTAATTGTTGGCTATAGGCATCAGCCTTGTGAATGAGATCTGCTGCCGAAGTCTGGTAATAGGTAACTGCATTTTTGCAAACCTGTATATGGGAGACTGTCAGGTAGGCATTTTTGTCAAACAACACCACCAACCGATACGATCCAGGTCTTAGTTGGTGCAGATCTCTGTCACGGGCTGGAAAGATTCGTATAGAATCCGGCTGATGTTCATTGTACAGTACCAGATACTGTATGGCGGGCATTTTTGTATCTGGTAGTTGAAGTTCCACACGTCCATTCCCTGCCGTGGTCACATACGGATTGTTGTAGTATTCTTCAGGTTCGGAAGGCTTGTTTTTGTAGCTATTGTTCAGAGAATCAATCTCATAGGATGTCCAAGCCCGTTCGGAAAAATTGGGTTGGATCTTTCCTGTATAGAACAGAAGAGCAGAAGGATAATCCTGCCAGGTTCGTTGGGTCAGGAGTTGTGGATTAAATTCGTATGTAAAACCGGGTTGAAAGAGAAACTGGGTAGAAAAGCTGTTTTTGCTAACGAGTTCAGCTTGTGTAGGCTTGACAGGGCCAATTACTGTGGGTTGATGGCTATACGATCTTTGATTGAGCATGAAAATACGTTTGTCTTGACTCAGATACACATAGTCGTTGTACGAGAAGTTGCGGTGAACGGACATCAGATGGGCGTTTCGCATGGCGACTTCCTGGGGTGTAAGTATAGCAAAGGTAGTATCAATATGGGTAAATGCTTGCAGGTTAGGTGTAGCTTTTCTTGTGGTCAGAATGGTGTTTTTTTGAATTTTTTCTGGCGTATAAAAACTTTCTGGATCTATGGATAGAATCAGTTTATGGTGTGGTTTCAGGTACACACTGTCTAGGGTAATGTTTAGGGTTTGGGTGCGGATCTGTAGCTTGTGGTATCCTGCATCGGCATGAAAGCTGTATCGTTGCCTTTCATCAGAAGATACCTGAAAATAGACAGGTTCTTCGTCTATGAAAAACAGGTGAATCGGCTCAATCTGTCCATTCACGACTACAAACGGGGCAATTTGTGTCATTAGGTTTGGCATAGGCAGGTAGTGTTTGTAGAGACCTGTTTTGGGATACAAAAATTGGTAGTAGGCCAGGGTATCCAGTCCCATTTCAGTATGCCATCGTTCCCACTGTAGCTTCTGACGGTCTTTCGTTTTGTCTTCACTGTACTCGTCTTTCAGCCCATCTTCTACCACTCTATGCTTCAGATGAAAGGTGTTAATGACACGTCGGTTGGCGTACTGCTTACTGAAATCCCTAACGGATGGTTGGGAAAGTTCTGGAAATTTGCGGGTAGCGGCATAGGCTGTGATGTCGGCATTGGGCACAGGTTTACCATGGATGTCCCGTACATCTACCCGAATGGGTATGGTTTGTCCAGGAGACACAACTATAGGTTCAGATGTTTGAATCTGTAGTTGTTTAGTGGCCAGTGGAATGACATATTCTTCGGCATGTATCTGATTGTTCCAAATGTATTGTACAGACACAAAATATTTCTGGGAAATGGTAGCTTTTCTCTGAAAATTTAAATCTTGCTGGCTGAACCCAGCTCCTAATTGGGCATTTTTTCGGTAAATGGTATACCAATAGGGTAGATGCAAAGGATTGACTATCTGTACCCATACAGAGTCAGCTGTACGAAGGGTGTTGACGGCAAACTGGGCAGACTGGCTTTGCAGTTCTAGGTCTTTCCAAAGCTTATTTACATTCAGCTCATACGAACGAACATACGGATTCACAGGTTCATGGTAGGGGAGTGACACAGTTTTATGTAAAATTTCCTGTTCTTGGTCTTCATCTGCATAGGCTACTAGCGTAGCGGTAGCAGGTGCAGACTGCTGATTTTTGAGGTACTCGGCCACCAATGTGTCGCCATGCAAGCTCAACTTCAGCTCTTCGGTGTGGTAGTAGTAGGAAAATTTTAACTGTTTGGTGTGTGATTCGTTGCTGGTATTGAGAAATACAGCCTGTAGCCTACATTCCAGATTGGCTAGTGGGAAGACACTGTCTGGGATGCTGATTGTGGTTTCGCCACTGGCTTTCAGGACTTGTTCGTGCGTCCAGAGGGTATCAGGTACTACGACCTGTTTGTCCGGAAATCTCGAAACATGCACTGGAAGCAACGTCAGCCGGACACGGGCATCAGGTACGGGTAGGTTGTTTTCGTCAGTGCCTTTGGCATACAATATTGGTTTATTGCCATATAGGTAGGCTTGTTTGTCACTGCGAATGGCAAAGGTGTTGGACTTGAGTTCATAGTCTTCGTATTTAAAAGTGGCAGAGGCATATACCCCAGATTTGTTATCCTCTAATGATACTGTACATACTGTACCTATGGATATTTTCAGGCTGTCGGCCAGTACAAACGAGTATTCATAAAATCCTTTCCGGTAGGATGTTAGCGTATCTAATTGAATTTTTTTCTGGTTGCCTGTCGTAGAATAACTACTCAGCCAGACTTGAAGGGATAAGTTTTTTCGGGCATAGGCTCCTTTGGTCTTCTGTATAGCAGCTTTTAGTTTAACGGTATCATGGGGCATATATCGGGGTTTGCTAAAGACCATCAGACTCTTGTAGCGGTTTTTGACTCGGTAGTAATGGTAATCTGCCGAAAATGTTTTTTTCCACCCGTCGTTTTCGAACAAATGAGCTACCCGTTCAATCCAGCCTTGTGGACGATGGTAACGGATGCTGGCATAAATCTGGTAGAATGGCAGGGTCACATACCCCAGTCCCGGCCGACTGAAAGCCACCTGTTTGACTAGTTGTTTGGTTTTCGAATGTTTGTGATCTGCTGCCAGCACATGGTAGGCCGTAAAGCCCTGATAGGTAACAGCCAGTAAGCCACGTTGGTTGCTGTTCCGAAGGCGATACGACTGGGTAGGGGTGTGGAAGGGAATCTGTTTATGCTTGACAAACACCTGGGCTGTGGTTACTTGTCTGCCTAGGGAGTCGTGCAAGTGAATAGCCAGGTCGTTTTTGTTGTTGAGCAGTTTTACCTGTAATAATCCTATGGAATGAAATTCAAATATGAGTTCATTTTCTTCGGTATGGGTAAAGAGATAATGTCCCAATGGCAGGGGCTTGGAGTAGTTTTTGGCAGTAGGAAAAGAGTCTAGGGTGGTATGAAAAAAGTCTTCAGTTACCACAGACAAATCTTTCTGAAACACCTGCTGGGCTTCCGCATCAGTGAGTTTAAAAATGTACGTATAAAAGCTGGTGTGGCGGCTATGCACCAGATCCTGTGCCGAACTAACCAGACACAGCAGACAAAAAGGGAGTAGAAGTAGTTTTTTCATGGAATTTAATTTTCTCTAGTCTGGATGCAGAAGAGAAGACATTTCCATAACAAGGTGTTGAAAATATTTTGGGTGGGGATACAATTTCTTTGTGTCGCCACCTGCTGGAGAGGGCGAACACGTAGGTATTATCCTGTCTCATATCTTGTCTGGAAATGAGGTTTTGTGTGTAAAGGGAGCAAAAAAAGCTCCCCTCCCTATTGGAGGACAAAAACGAGAGTTTTTGGGCCAGCCTGTGGGCAGGGGCTGGGGTGGGGTACTGTTTCATGGTACCGTTTGGCAATCATTCTTTACTCGGCAAACACTCGACAGATCCTTTGGGAGTAAGCAAGAAGTGACACAAGTGGCTGCCAAATGGGAAAGTGAGCAACAAAAAAAGATAAACTGGCCATTCACAACCAAGCATACCCGTATCAAGATTGCTAGATTGTATCCGACTATTTAAAGTTTTTTAAGCACTAGAGTCTAACAGCTACCAGCATGAAATAGCCTATTTTTGTAGATTCTGAACACTACAAAAATAGGTGTCGTCAAATATTGACTGATTTTGACATCTTAAGTCGAACAAACAACTACACCTTTATTGCGCCTATAGCTCGCATAGGTAAAATAAACGCATAAAACCATAATAAAAGCCCCCAAAATTACGATACATACAAGCCTTATTAGGCCATGAAAACAGTAAAACTACTGAAAGTTATACCCGTGTTACTACCAAAGGTTTTGACCAGATAAAGGTTGTGTGTCAAAATGTATGATAGATGTAAAGTTTGATTATCAATAGCTTACATATGAAACTATTGTTTTGTCCTCCCGCAGGGATCTTCGCGCAAATACCACGGCCGCTGTATTTGTGCGAAGATCCCTGCGGGAAGACAGGAAAGAGGCTTGAAAACAAAAAGGATGCCTTTT
>JACCDR010255305.1_pt1 | contig 16558 bp, 16 predicted proteins | sample 7446431 | NCBI WGS metagenome assembly JACCDR01 (sample SAMN15323443, study PRJNA562643) | freshwater metagenome | isolation source: river surface water | place: USA:Blue River Watershed | collected 2017-08-17 | reverse complement strand
TTGCCCGCGAATTTGCCGAAGCGCGCGCGGTCGATAATGGATTGCGGATGCTCGATGCGGAAGCCAACCGAGAAGGGCTTGGCCTCCAGGTAGACGCCCGCGTCATGCAGCATCTGGAAAGTGTCGCGCGCGCTGTGGCCGACAGCCAGCACCGCATGCCGGGTCGCGATGGTTGTGCCATCCGACAAGTGCACGCCCTGCAGCTGGCCATTGACGATCTCGAGCCCGTCGACCTTGCGCTCGAACAGAAACTCGCCGCCCAGCTCGACGATGGTCGCGCGCATCAGCTCGATCATCTTCACCAGCCGGAAGGTGCCGATGTGCGGCTTGCTGACGTACAGGATCTCCTCCGGCGCATCGGCGCGGACAAACTCCTCGAGCACCTTGCGGCTGTAATGCTTCGGATCGCTGACCTGGGTCCACAGCTTGCCGTCGGAAAAAGTGCCGGCGCCGCCTTCGCCAAACTGCACGTTCGATTCCGGCTGCAGCTTGCGCTGCCGCCAGAGGCCGAAGGTGTCCTTGGTTCGCTCGCGCACTTCCTTGCCGCGCTCGACGACCAGCGGGCGGAATCCCGCCTGCGCCAGGATCAGCGCGGCGAACAGCCCGCAGGGACCGAAGCCGATCACGACCGGCCGCTCGGCCAGTCCGGCCGGCGCGCGCGCGACAAACTGGTATTGCATGTCCGGCGCAATGGCGACCTTCGGCAGGCGCCGCGCCAGCACTTGCGATTCGTCGGCCAGCTCGACGTCGATCGTATAGACCAGCTGGATCGCCGATTTCTTGCGCGCGTCATAACCGCGACGGAACACGGTCAGGCGGCGCAACTCCGCTTCCGGTACGCCGAGCCGTGCCAGCACGGCCTCTTTCAATGCGTGTTCGGGGTGGTCCAGCGGAAGGATGACGTCGGTAATGCGCAGCATGCGGGCAAGCTCGGGGGAAGGATAGGGGCAGGCCACGCGATCGCGGCCGTGCGGCAAGCCGCTATTCTACCCAATGCCCCCGTCCGTCGGCCCGCCGCGCTTACTTGCTGCCGCCCGCCGGCTCCGGCATCGACTTGCCTTCGTCCGACGATGTGCCCGGACTGCCGCCGCCCGAGCTATCGCTTTTCGCCTTGCCGCCGCCCGACGACTCCTTGCCGGCGCCGCTCTTGCCTTCGGCAGTGGACTTCAGGTTGCGGGTCGTTTCCTTGGCCATCTGCTGGTGGGTCTCGACGGTGCCGATCGCCTTGCTCGCATAGTTCTTCAGGTCGGCGTCTTCGGCACGGCTGGCTGCGCGCTGCAGCAGGCGGTGGGTCTCCTTGTGCGCGCGGTCACCCGCCTGCTGCAGGTACATACGGTCGAACTTGTCGCCAGACTGCGCCTGCAGCTTCTTCTCTTCTGTCATCTGCTGCCGGCTCGGCTCGGTCGGCAGCGTGATGCCTTTCGACTGGGCCAGCTGTTTCAGGTCGTCCAGCGCCTTCGTATGGTCGTCCACCATCTTCTTCGCGAAGCTCTTCACTTCGCTGCTGCTGGCCTTGTCCTGCGCAAGCTTGCCGGCATTGATCTCCGCCAGGTGAGACTCGGCGATCTGCTTGACCATTTTTTCATCACGGTCGCTGAACTTTGCCGACGATGCGCCGGCGGATTCGCGGGTGCTCGTCCCGCTCGATGCGCCGGACGAGGTTTCCTTGCTCTCGGTAGCGGAGGGCTTGTCGCCCTTGTCCTGCGGATGGACGACCAGCGAGTGCATCAGGAAGGATGCGCCGAGCAGGCCGAACAGCAGCGCGAGGAAGCCGGATTTCATTCGGGTAGTGGGCATGAAGCTTTCTCCTTGGATCTGAGCAGGCGCGCTACCGCCTGCGGATGGGTACAAGCGCAGGGGCCTTCGCAATTGACATGCCAGCCGCCACGCCGCGCAGCCGCGGCCATTGCACTTGCCCGTTGATGGAAAAATTGGCGCGCCACTGAAAAAACTGCACGCACACCACAGATGCGCGCGGACACCACGGCATCTGGCTTGTGCCGGCAGTCACTCGCGGGATATCATCAGGCGCTTTTCGCGCCGCCCGGTCCCGCGCGCGCTGTGCGGTTTACCGACGCTCTCGCGACGGTCGCGCCAGCTGCCGGAGCCGTTCTGTTCGCTGGCCCAATCCGTTGATCTCAACCCGCAGGCATCCATGAAATCTGGCAGCACTCCTACTGAAGTCCTGTTGTCCGACACCCACACCAAAGTCCGGCATTCTGCAGTCCATGGCAACGGCGTATTCGCCACGCGCAAGATACCGGCGGGCGCATGCATCATTGAATATCAGGGCAAGCGCATCACCGAAAAGCAGGCGGAGAAGCGCTTCGGACTCGACCCCGAGAATCCCTTCCACACGTTTTTCTTTAGCCTCGAGAACGGCAAGCTGATCGATGGCGGCGACGAGGGCAATGACGCGCGCTGGATCAATCATTCGTGCGAGCCGAACTGCGAGGCGCGGGAAGAGAAAGGGCACGTGTTCATCCACGCGATGCGCGACATCGCACGCGGCGAAGAACTGAGCTACGACTACGGCCTCGTGATCGACGAGAGGATGAGCAAGGCACTGAAGAAAGCCTATGCATGCCGCTGTGGCAGCGCCGATTGTCGCGGCACGATGCTTGCGCTGAAGAAGAAGCCGGCCGCGAAGAAGGCGGCATCGTCGAAAAAGGCGGCCGGGAAGCAGGCAGCCAAATGACAAACAGGGCGCCGCGGCGCCCTGTTTTTTTCCCGTTACGCAGGTTTCAGCGCCCCAGGTCCTCGCGGGCCAGATCCAGGAACTCGGTGCGCATGCCGAGATTGGATTGCAGTTCGCCCAGCATTGCTGACGTCACCGTCTCTTCGCCGGTGGTGCGGATGCCGCGGCTCTCCATGCACAGGTGGCGGCAACGGATCACGACGCCGGCGGCGCGTGGCTCGAGGATTTCCATCAGCGCATTCGCCACTTGCATCGTCAGGCGCTCCTGTACCTGCAGCCGCTTGGTGAAGCATTCGACCAGACGCGTCAGTTTGGACAGGCCAACGATCTTCCCGTTGGGCAGATAGCCCACTGTCGCCTTGCCGAAGAAGGGCGCGAGATGGTGCTCGCAATGGCTGTAGACGGGAATGTTGCGCACGACGATCAGTTCGTTGTAATCCTCAGCGCCGTCCTCGAAGGCCTTCATCACGGACGCCGGATCCTGCTGGTAGCCCGAGGTCCAGTGCTTCCAGGCTTTCACGACGCGCGCGGGCGTCTCGACCAGTCCCGGACGGTCCGGATCCTCGCCGACGCTGCTCAGGAAGCGGCGCCAGTCTTGTTCGGTGAATTCTTCGGACATGGAATTCTTTCTATCTGTCTTAATGGGATAGGGGGATCAGAGTTGCTAGGCATCGGAGACGCTCCGGGCCGGGGAAACCCGGATCCGTGCCTGCATTCAATACGTTCATCATCGTACCCGAATTTCGAAATTCGTTTCGAAGGGTGACATTCGCGCCGGCCTTGCAAGTCTTCGGTTATGCTTTGCGGCCTGCATCTGCAGCAATACAAGCCATGCAAACATCATGGCGATTAAATCAATACTGGAGACCCGGAGCATTACCATGCGCTTGAAATCACTGATTGCCACTCTCGCCGTCGGCGCGCTTCCCCTGGCCGCGCTGGCTGCGCCCTTTGCGTATGTCCCGAACGAGAAATCCGGCACGCTGTCGGTGATCGATACCGAGACCGATCAGGTCGTCGCAGAGATCAAGGCCGGCGACAAGCCGCGCGGACTGGCCGCTTCGCCTGACGGCAAAATGATCTATGTCAGCGACCAGCCGCACAACGCGCTGGTAATGATCGACACCGCCGAGCGCAAGGCCGTCGGCACGATCGAGCTCGGCGAATCGCCCGAAGGCGTGTCGGCCTCCCCGGATGGCAAATGGATCGCGGCGGCTTCCGAGATCAGCAACTCCGTCAATTTCATTGATGTCGCCACCGGCAAGAAGGCTTTCGCCGTGAAGACGAAAGGCAAGAACCCGGAACACGCGGTGTTCAGCCCGGACAGCAAACTGATGTTCGTGTCAGCCGAGGAAGCCGACAGCGTGGACGTGATCGATGTGGTGCGCCGCAAGCAGGTTGCCTCGATCAAGGTGGGGGATCGTCCGCGCGGCATTGCGTTCCGCCCGGACGGCAAGGTCGCCTACGTCGCCTGCGAGATCGCCAATGCCGTATATGCGATCGACGTCGCGAAGCGGTCGGTCATCAAGAAAATGAGCACCGGCATTTTCTCGAATGGCGTCACGATGGCTCCGAACGGCAAGCGCGTATTCATTTCCAACGGCAAGGACGCGACGGTGTCCGCCGTCGATACGGAGTCCAATGAAGTGCTGGCCACCATCCCGGTGGGCAAGCGTCCGTGGAACATGGCCATTACGCCGGACGGCAAGAAGCTGTATGTGGCCAACGGCCGCTCCAACTCGATTTCAGTAATCGATGCGGTCGAACTGAAACCCATTACTGAAGTGAGCGTCGGCGAATTGCCGTGGGGCGTCGTCATCAAATAATCCCGCCGCGCTTCAATCCCAGCGGCTGCAGCTGACTACTGCAGCCGTTTTTTTCGGGCTGCCGCGATTCATCCGACGCGCCACAGACACTTGAAAAATTTTCACTTGTAGCTGTTTAAGGCGGCAACCTATAGTCCAGAGCCCCACTTGCAAAGCGGCATTTCTTTCGTTATCCAAGTTTCAATAATAATAATGAAGGGCTGCTTGGGTATTGGTGCTTCGGCACTGTTTTTCCATAAAAACCAATCGGAGATTAAATTGGCCAAATCCAACGTTTTTGTGAAGAGCGTTCTGGCTTCCGCAATGCTGGCAGCTTTCGCTGCACCCAGCTTCGCAGCCGACGAGAATCTGGAAAAGATCTCGGCAATGAAGACCACGAACACGGCAATCGACATTCCGACGGTCGCACAGACCGGCAAGAACGTCGACAAGCTGAAGGAAAACCTGAAGAAGATCAAGCTGCCGGAAGGCTTCAAGATCGAACTGTACGCAGTGGTTCCGGACGCGCGCTACATGGCAGTCGCTCCGTCGACCAACATGCTGTTCGTTGGCACCCGCAAGACCACCGTCTGGGCAGTCACCGACCGTAACGGCGACATGGTCGCTGACGAGGTCAAGCCTTTCGCTCCGTCGATCAAGTTCAAGAACCCGAACGGCGTCTGCTGGACCAAGGACGGCTTCCTGATCGTCGTCGAGTCGAACCGCGTGCTGAACTTCCCGGCTGCCGAGTACTTCTATGAAGGCCCGGACGTCGCCGTCATCACCGCCGTTCAACAAGGCGGCCTGATCCCGGCTGACGAAGAGTCGTTCAACCACACCGGCCGTACCTGCAAGGTCGCCGACGACGGCAAGCTGTACGTCACCCTGGGCCAGCCGTACAACGTGCAGCCGAAGGACAAGATCGACCTGTACAACAAGACCGGCATCGGTGGCGTGATCCGCCTGAACCCGTTCGACGGCTCGGGCAAGGAAGTGGTTGCCATGGGTATGCGTAACCCGGCAGGCATGGACATCAACCCGAAGGACAAGACGATCTGGACCACCGACAACCAGGTTGACGGTCTGGGCGACGACGTCCCGCCGGGCGAACTGAACCGCATCACCAAGGCAGGCCAGCACTTCGGCTTCCCGTACTGGAATGGCAAGTTCAAGGTCGCAGGTTCGGGCGCAGCTCCGGAACTGAAAGACATGAAAGAGCCGGCTGGCGCGGTCTTCCCGCAAGTCGAATTCCCGGCACACCAGGCTCAGCTGGGCATGTCGTTCTACACCGGCAAGGCCTTCCCGAAGAAGTACCAGGGCGGCATGTTCATCGCATCGCACGGTTCGTGGAACCGCACGGTGCCGAGCGGCTACCTGATCAACTACGTCCCGGTGAACGCGGACGGCACGGCTGGCAAGGCTGAAGTGTTCGCCGATGGCTTCCTGGATCAGGAAACCAAGCGCGCATTCGGTCGCCCGGTCGACGTCGCCAACCTGCCGGACGGCTCGATCCTGGTCTCCGATGCCTTTGCTGGCGCGCTCTATCGCATCAGCTACGTCGGCAACTGATCGCCGATGATCACAGCCGGGCATGACGCCCGGCGATGATCCTGAAGTCGCCTGCCCCGAGCAATCGCGGCAGGCGATTTTTTTTGCAGGTATAGTTCCAACTCCGATTTATCTTTTATCTGAATCCACGATGAAAACCATTTCGCTGATCGCGGCCGGCCTGCTGTGCGCAGGTCTGTCGACCGCCTCCCTGTCTGCCGACCTGAAAGCCGGCGCCAAGACCGCCCAGAACTGCATGATGTGCCACGGCGACAACGGCATTGCCAGCATGCCCGGCACGCCTTCGCTCGCCGGCCAGCCTGAATCCTATCTCTCCAGCCAGCTGCGCCAGTTCCGCGACGGCAAGCGCCACAACGAAGTGATGAACGTGATCGCCAAGCCGCTGTCGGATGCCGACATCGACAACGTCGCTGCCTACTTCGCCCAGTTCGAAATCGACCTGAAGCGCCGCTGATGTCAGTCCGGTCCGCCGGACCGGCAAGGCCAGCGCGGAACGACGCCGCCAGCGCGTGCGCCGCTCAAAAAAAATCCCCCGCGTTGCGGGGGATGGCCATCAGTCAAGCCTGCCGCCGGCAGGCTTTTCCATTTTTGCGCTTCACTGCTGCACTTCACTTGGCGTCCAGCGCCTTGCCCACATCGAGATGCCCGGTATCTGCGGCGATGTCGCGGGCCGTCTTGCCGCGGTTGTCCTTCAGCGAAGGATCGGCGCCGTTCTCGAGCAGGTATTTCACCGTCCTGGCTTGCCCCTGTCCGGCCGCCCACATCAGCGCCGTCAGGTCGTTCGCATAGCGTGCATTCACGTCCACGCCGGCTTTCAGCAGCTGCGCGACCACATCCGCATGTCCCTGCGCGGCGGCATACACCATTGCCGTCTTTCTTTGTTCGTCGGCCGCATGGATATCGACGCCGCGCGCCAGCAGCCGCCCGACCAGCGCCGCATCGCCATTGAATGCCGCAGCCATCAGCGGCGTACCCTTCGCGGTGTTGGCCAGGCCCGCATCGGCGCCCTTGTCGAGCAGGTAGTTTGCAATGTCCTGCTTGCGTGACTTGATCGCCATCACGAGCAGGCTGTCGCCGATCCGATTGCGCGAGTTCAGGTTTGCACCGCCGTGCTCGATCAGCTCCTTTACTTTCGCCAGGTTCCCGGCACGAACGGCAGCGAGCGCTTGCGCGTGCGGATTGTCAATGCCCTGCTGCGCGGCTGCTGCGGCGCAAAATAACAATGCACAGAAAAATGTCAGGGTCTTGTTGAGAAAATTCATGTGAAAATTCCTGAAACAGGGGATTTCATATTGCCATATGGCGGAACAGGGACTACGATCTGCGGGCGCAATAATAAGGTGTTTTTTATTGCGATCAATAAGAAGGCCCAGTGGCAACCGTAAACTGCGGTTGGCGCAGACAAGTCTGACCCTGCGCCGCACGGCCGAAGCGAACCGGAAGAGTTCGCTGGGCATAAGAGTGAAATCCACCAAGAGAGGAAGCAAATGGCACTGAACAAGATGCTGAAGACGCTTGCCGCAACCAGCCTCGTCATCGCAGGCTCGGCTTACGCGCAGGAACCGATCGCGGGCGCCGGTATCAAGGCAAATCCGATGCCGAAGTTCACGAGCGTCACGCAGTCGATGCTGAACGACTCCGGCAAAGACAACAAAAACTGGCTGCACCCGAACGGCAACTACGAGCAGACCCGTCACTACCCGGTCGCGCAGATCAACACCGCCAACGTCGCCAAGCTGCGTCCGGCATTCGTTTTCCAGACCGGCATCGTCGAGTCGATGGAAACCGCACCGATCGTCGTCGACGGCGTGATGTTCGTCACGACCTCGTACAACCACGTGTACGCGATCAACGCCACCACCGGCGAACAGTACTGGCACTTCAAGCACAAGATCGGCCCGGTGTCGACCTACTGCTGCGGCCCGAACAACAAGGGTGTCGCCGTCTCCGAAGGCAAGCTGTTCATGGGTACGCTGGACGCGAAACTGGTCGCGCTCGACGCCAAGACCGGCAAGCTGCTGTGGGAAACCGAAATCGCTGATCCGGAACTCGGCTACAGCGAAACGATGGCTCCGGCCGTCGTCGACGGCAAGGTGCTGATCGGCACCAACGGCGGCGAATACGGCGTGCGCGGCTTCGTGAAGGCCTATGACGCCAACAGCGGCAAGCTCGCATGGACCTTCCACACGATCCCGGAAAAGGGTCACGAAGGCGTCTGGGCAACCAACGACGCAACCGGTCGCGACATGAAGCGTGACATCGCTGCAGAAAAGGCAGCGCTGGCCAAGAATGGCGGCGACTTCTACAAGACCCTGGGCGGCGGCGTCTGGATGACCCCGGCGGTCGATTCCAAGACCAAGACCGTCTTCTTCGTGGTCGGCAACCCGTCGCCTGACCTGTACGGCGCCGAGCGTCCGGGCGACAACCTGTACACCGACTCGATCGTCGCTGTCGACCTCGAGACCGGCAAGTACAAGTGGCACTACCAGTACGTCGCACACGACGTGTGGGACCTGGATGCTGTCTCCCCGCCGATCCTGGTCGATGAGAAGGACAAGAACGGCAAGATGATCCCGGGCGTCATCCATGGCGGCAAGACCGGTCACATCTACGTTCATGACCGTCGCGACGGCAGCCTGATCCGCTTCTCGGAGCCGATGGTGTCGCAAGAAGGCCTGTGGACCCTGCCGACCGCACAAGGCGCACGCATGTCGCTGGGTGCAAACGGTGGCGTCGAATGGTCGCCGATGGCCTACAACCCGAAACTGCGTCTCGCGTTCGCAGTGAACCTCGAACAGCCGATGACCTACCACGTCGAAGCTGCAGCCTATCCGGGCGGCAAGCTGTGGCTGGGCGGTGCGTTCAAGAACATCCCGGGTGAAGAGCAGTTCGGCAACGTGACCGCCGTGAACATCGACACCGGCAAGGTCGTCTGGAAGGCACGTACCGACCAGCCGATGATTGGTGGCGCAATGTCGACCGCAGGCAACCTGGTGTTCGCCGGCGAAGGCAACGGCTGGTTCAAGGCGTATGACGCACGTACCGGCAAGGTCCTGTGGCAGTACCAGTGCGGCGCGGGCGTGAACGCCCCGGCGACCTCGTACACCGTCAACGGCAAGCAGTACATCGCCGTGGCTGCCGGTGGCAACACCCAGCTCGACTTCAAGCGCGGCAACAGCGTTTTCGTGTTCGCTCTATAATTCGGCTGCAAGCAGTTACAAAGGGGGCTGCCTTCGGGCAGCCTCTTTTTTTATCACTTTAGCGAATTAAGGTTTTGTCATGAAATTTCGAGCAGCATTGACCGCCTTCCTGGCCCTCGCTGCCCTTTGCGTGAACGCACAGGCGCAGGACGTCGAGGCCGGCAAGAAGAAGGCTGAAGCATGCGTCGCCTGCCATGGCCCGAACGGGAACTCGCAGGCCGGCGCATTCCCGACCCTTGCGGGGCAGAACGACCGCTACATCTACCTGCAATTGCGTGACTACAAGGAAGGTCGCCGCAAGAACCCGATGATGTCGGCCATCGCCGCCGGACTCGAGAAGCAGGACATGAAGGATCTGGCTGCGTACTTCGCGTCGCAGAAGCAGGTTCGTACCGGATTCAAGGCCGATCAGGCGCGTGTGGAAGCCGGTGCGAAGAAAGCGGAAGAATCGCTGTGCGCGATGTGCCACCTCGGCGGCATGAAGGGCCAGAACGAAGTTCCGCGCCTCGCTGGCCAACAGCCGGATTACATCATCACGCAGCTGAAGGCCTTCAAGGCACGCGAGCGTACGAACGATGCTGGCAACATGACCAGCCTTGCGCAGACGCTGTCGGAAGACGACATGGTCAACCTCGCGCACTGGATCTCGAATTTGTACTGATCCCGGTACCGACCAGAGATGAGCCGGCATTGCCGGCTTTTTTTTCGTCCGCGGCCGTGTCAGAACACGTCCGTGTGCATTGCGCTCAGGATCGCCTCAATCGCCGGGTGCTTTATCTTGCGCTCATTGGAGATCGCATAGATCTGTTCGCGCACCTGCGCCATCGCACCGACCTCGACAGCGCCGAACTGCTCGAGCACGTCCTTCGCCAGCACCGAAGGCGCAGGGAACAGCCCGCGGCCTGCGCGCCCGAAGGTATGCAGCAGCGCATTGTCGTCAAACTCGCCGATCAGGTCCGGATGCACGTCATGCGCCTCCAGCCAGTTGTCGATACGACCGCGCACCGCGTTGTTGCGAGTCGGAAGCAGCAATGGCGCACCGCTCAGGCTTTTCGGGAAGCCGTCGCGGTAACGGTCGGCCAGTTCGGGACGCGCGAACAGGCTGATCTGCGTCTCCCCGAGCAAATGGCTGAACACGCGCAGCGACGAACCGGGCGGCACTGGCCGGTCCGTCAGCATCACATCCAGTTTGTGCACCGACAGCTTGCCCAGCAAGGATTCGAACTGCTCCTCGTAGCAGATCAGGCGCACACGTTGCGGCAACGCGAGCGCTGCATCGAGCAGCCGCGATGCAATCAGCTTCGGCAGCGAGTCCGAGATGCCGACGGTCAGCCGCATCACCGGCTCGGCGTCGATGTCGGCGAGCGCCTCCTGCATTTGCTCTCCAAGCAGGAAAATCTGGTCCGCGTAGCGCAATGCCGTCTGCCCGGCCTCGGTCAGCACCAGCCGCCGCCCCTGCGGCTTGAACAGCGCCTTGCCGACCGACTGCTCGAGCAGGGACAATTGGGCACTGACAGTCTGGATTGCCAGCCCCAGGCGCTCAGCGGCGCGAGTCACGCTCCCTTCCTTGGCAACGACCCAGAAGTAATGCAGATGGCGAAAGTTCAGGCTCACGTCTTCAAACCCTTCCAAATATTCGAAGCGACATTCTGATTATCCATCGATTTTTGCGAAATTGCAGGATAGCCTCCCGGGGCTGGCTATCGTTACAATGCAGCTTGACCATTGACTTGTTGGAGTGTGATGCATGTTGGAACTGCTGGCCGATCCGCAAACCTGGATCGCACTCGCGACCCTGACCGCGCTGGAGCTCGTGCTCGGCATCGACAACGTGATTTTCATTTCCATACTGGTGGACAAGCTGCCTCGCGAGCGGCGCGAGTTCGCGCGGAAGCTCGGCCTGTTCGCGGCGATGTTCATGCGCATCGGCCTGCTGATGATGCTGGCCTGGATCGTCGGATTGACCGAGCCTCTGGTCAGCGTGCTGGGCAAGGGCTTCTCGGGACGCGACCTCGTCCTGATGTTCGGCGGCCTGTTCCTGCTCTGGAAAAGCGTCGGTGAAATCCACCAGACCTTCGAAGGCGAGCATGAGCAGAAGGCGGGCACGGGGCGTGCGAGCTTTGGCGCCGTGATCGTGCAGATCATGCTGATCGACATTGTCTTCTCGCTGGACTCGATCATCACGGCAGTCGGCATGGTCGAAGAGGTGGCGGTGATGATCACGGCCGTGATCGCCTCAGTCGGCCTGATGATGCTGTTTGCCGGCGCCATCGGCCGCTTCGTGTCGGCGCACCCGACCATCAAGATGCTGGCGTTGTCGTTTCTGGTGGCGATCGGCGTCGTGCTGATCGCCGAAAGCTTCGGCACCCATGTACCGAAGGGCTATATTTACTCGGCGATGGCGTTCTCCGTGGTCGTCGAGATGCTGAACCTGCGACTGCGCAAGCGCTCGGCGCGACCCGCCGAGCTGATCGCGTCCATCGCAGAGGATGAAGAGGGCGCAGGGAAACGCTGAGCATTTTGAGGCGCAACCTTGCAGTGGTGCGGAAGTCCAATCCGCGAATTTCACATGGCGGAGGTAAGGCAATGCGTCTCGACCTGTATCGGCGTCCGGAAGCGGGCGGCAAGTATTCGTATCTGGCTGTGTTGGAAGGCAAACCGATTCCCGAGGAAGCCACCAACACCGACTGGCAAATTCTGGCGCAGGGCTTCGATGTGTCAGACGAAGAGGATGCGATGCCTGACTATGCCATCGAGCGACCTTTCCAGCAGATTGGCAGCAAGGGCTATGCGATCACGAGCATGAGGCTGCTCTGACGCACGCCCGCTCAGCGGGTCACACCATGCCGGCCGCCGACAGTTCGGTCTTCACATACGCATAGAACACCGGCGCTGCAATCACGCCGGGTACGCCGAAGATCGCTTCCATAGCGAGCATCGCCGTCAGCAGTTCCCAGGCGCGCGCATTGATCTGCGTGCCGATGATCTTCGCGTTCAGGAAGTATTCGAGCTTGTGGATCACGATGAGGAACAGCAGCGACGCCAGCGCGATCCCGAGCGAGTGCGACAGGCTGACGATCACGATCACGGTGTTCGAGATCAGGTTGCCGATCACGGGAAGCAGGCCGGCGACGAAGGTGATCAGGATCAGCGTTTTCACGAACGGCAGCGTGACACCGGCAAGCGGCAGCACGACGGTCAGGAAGATGCCGGTGAAAGCTGCGTTGATCGCGGCAATCCGTACCTGCGCGAACACGATCTGCCTGAACGCCAGATGAAGGCGGACGATGCGCTGGTGCAGCGCTGCCGCCAGCGGCCTGTAGCGGTGAACCTGGGTGGTGTCATACAGCGCAGCCATCGCGCCGATGACCATGCCGATCAGGATGTGCACCAGGACTCGCCCGGTTTCCTGTCCGATCTCGGTGGCCTGTGACGCATGAGCGCGCATCCAGCTCGTCAGCATCTGCTGCAGCGCCTCTGCGCTCGCCGGCAGGTACGCTGCCAGCCATGGCGGAATCTGGCTGCGCGACTCGTCGACCAGGTCGGCCAGCTTCTTCAGCAGGACTGGCACGCTGCCGGCATCCGAGACAAAGAACGACCACATCGCCCAGATACCCGCGGTCAGCGACAGGACAATCAGCGAGCCCAGCGCCGCGACAGCGACCAGACGCGCCTGCTGGCTGCCCAGTTGCCGCGCAAGCCTTGGCGCCAGCAGTTGGACCAGCGCATACACAAGCAGCCCGGAGTAGAGCGCGGCCAGCAGCCCGGCCTTGAGGACCAGCAGCAGGGCCAACGCGGCCAGCAGCCAGGATGCGATCTGGGAAAGGTCGGCACGCGCTCGGTCTGTCATTTTTGCGGGGGATGGGCAGTCACAAAAAAAGCCGCTCGCGAATGACGCGAGCGGCTATCGCTCTGGTGCAGATTATTGCAGATACCGGCTGCCTGCGACAGTCGGTATCCGCACGGATCAGGCCTGCTGGATGCCGGCGAGCAGCCAGCCCTGACTACCCGACAGCGGTTTGGTCAGCACCCAGACCTCGCTGAAATGCTGGGCAGGCGCATTCTCTTCCTCGCGGATCATGCCATTGAAGCGCACGCTGGCCAGGTGCTCGATGCTGTTCGACTCCACGCCCAGCATCTCCGCATCGATCGACACGACATCGGTATGGTTCGCCGATGCGCCACGTTCGGACAGCTGCATCTTCAGTTCGGCGAACATTTCCGGCGTCGTGAATTCGCGGATGTCATTGACGTCGGCGCGATCCCAGGCCGCCTGCATGCGGATGAAGTTGGTCTTCGCATGGCGCAGGAAGCCCGGCACATCGAAACCTTCAGGCACGGCCGGCTGCGCGGCAAGCTGCGGCGCCGAATACGATGCGCCACCGAGGTTGGAGCCGATCTCCGGCGTGCTGCTCGTATCAGGCATCAGGTTGCGCTCCATCGGGCCCGCATAGGCCGGGCGCGGCTCTGCGCGGCGCTTGAGCATGCGGATGACGAACATCGCCGCAAACGCCAGCAGCATCACCATCAGCATGGTGCTGATCATGCCGGCCAGTTCACCGCCCATGCCGAAATGCGACAACAGTGCGCCCAGGCCAAGTCCCAGCAGCGCGCCGCCGAGAATACCTTTCCACGGGCTGGCCGGCTTCGGTGCCGGTGCGCCAGGCTGCGCCGGACGCGGCGCGGGTGCCATCTGGTTGGGGCCCTGTGGCGTGGCCTGCCTGCTGAAGCTCGGCGACGATTTGCCGAAGGAGCCACCGCCGCCCATTCGCTTGGCTTCGGCGCCGGACATGGCTACGGTGAACCCCATGATCGCGACCACCAGGGCGGTCAGGAATTTTTTCATACATCCTCCAATAGGCTTGCGGGCAGAAAAACGTCTGCGCCGTTCGTTGTGTCATGCGGGCTCGATTTTATGCAAGCTCAGCCGATAAAAAAATCGAATTGAAAAGAAAATCTGATTCGGAAAAACAAGAAGAACGAATATCGCGGCAATGCGGACGAAGAACCATTGCCCGCGGCCGCACTCTTTCCATCCATTCCTGCGCAGACGATCAGCGCTGTCTTCTGGCAAAATTCTATCGAGATAGCCAACACCATAGACATAGGCTATTCAATCTATAAAAACTATCAAATTTACTCGTTCATAGTTGAACCCTATCATTCACCCATCTGCTCACCAACCGAAGGAGACCTAGCATGTCCATCGTCAATACCATCGTCAAACCGTTCAAGACCCAGGCTTACCACAATGGCAAATTCGTCGAAGTGACCGACGCCGACCTGAAGGGCAAGTGGTCTGTCGTGTTCTTCTACCCGGCCGACTTCACCTTCGTCTGCCCGACCGAGCTGGGCGACCTGGCCGACAACTACGACACGTTCAAGTCGCTGGGCGTCGAAATCTATGCCGTGTCGACCGACACGCATTTCTCGCACAAGGCATGGCACGACACGTCGGAAACCATCGGCAAGATCCGTTACCCGATGCTGGGCGACCCGACCGGTGCAATCAGCCGCAATTTCGAAGTGATGATCGAAGAAGCCGGCCTCGCGCTGCGCGGCACCTTCGTGATCAACCCGGAAGGCCAGATCAAGCTGTGCGAAGTGCATGACGACGGCATCGGCCGCGACGCGAAAGAACTGCTGCGCAAGGTACAGGCTGCGCAATACGTCGCCGCCCACCCGGGTCAGGTCTGCCCGGCGAAGTGGACCCCGGGCGCAGAGACCCTGGCTCCGTCGCTCGACCTGGTCGGCAAGATCTAAGTTTCTCCCCTGTCGTATGTAGTACCGGGGCGCTGCGCAGGCAGCGCCCCACCTCGAACAACACAAGCTCAAGAGGTCATCATGCTGGACGCCGCGATCAAGAACCAATTGCAAGCCTACCTCGGCAAGGTCATTCACGATGTGGAGATCACCGCATCGCTCGATAATGGCGAGAAGTCGCAGGAAATGCGCGCCATGCTGCAGGAGATTGCAACGCTGTCGCCGCGCCTGTCCTACCGCGAAAGCAATGATGACAACGAGCGCAAGCCGTCGTTCGCCTTGAACCGTGCAGGCAGCAACATGGGCGTGCGGTTTGCCGGCATCCCGATGGGTCACGAGTTCACGTCGCTGGTACTCGCCCTCTTGCAAGTGGGTGGTCATCCTCCGAAGGCCAGCGATGACGTGCTCGAGCAGATCCGCAATCTCGACGGCGAGTTCGTGTTCGAGACCTATATCTCGCTGTCGTGCCAGAACTGTCCGGAAGTCGTACAGGCGCTGAACCTGATGTCGGTGATCAATCCGAACATTCGCCACACGATGATCGATGGTGCGCTGTTCCAGGACGAAGTGAACGAGCGCAAGATCATGGCCGTGCCGACCATCTTCCTCAATGGCCAGAACTTCGGCCAGGGCCGGATGGAGCTCGAAGAGATCCTCGCCAAGATCGATACCGGCGCCGTGGCACGCGCCGCCGAGAAGATTGCGAAAAAAGACGTGTTCGATGTGCTCATCGTCGGCGGTGGCCCGGCGGGCGCGGCAGCGGCGATCTACCCGCCACGCAAGGGCATCCGCACCGGCGTGGTGGCAGAGCGTTTTGGCGGCCAGGTGCTAGACACGCTGTAGATCGAAAACTTCATTTCGGTGAAGGAAACCGAAGGGCCGAAACTGGCCACGGCGCTCGAGCAGCATGTGAAGGAATACGACGTCGACGTGATGAACCTGCAGCGTGCGGCCGCGCTGATCCCGGGCGACCTGATCGAAGTGAAGCTCGAGAGCGGCGCGAGCCTGAAAGCGAAGTCGGTCATCCTCGCCACCGGTGCGCGCTGGCGCGAGCTGAACGTGCCGGGCGAGAAGGAATACCGGAACAAGGGTGTGGCCTACTGCCCGCACTGCGATGGCCCGCTGTTCAAGGGCAAGCGCGTCGCCGTGGTTGGCGGCGGCAACTCCGGCGTCGAGGCCGCGATCGACCTCGCCGGCATCGTCGGCCATGTGACGCTGCTCGAGTTCGATTCGACATTGCGTGCCGATGAGGTGTTGCAGCGCAAGCTGCGCAGCCTGCCGAACGTCACCGTGATCACGGATGCACAGACGACGGAAGTCACCGGCGACGGCAGCAAGGTGAATGGCATGCGTTACACCGATCGCAAGAGCGGCGAAGCCCGCGCAGTCGAACTCGAAGGCATCTTCGTGCAGATCGGCCTGGTGCCCAACACCGACTGGCTGAAAGGCACGGTTGCGCTCAGCCCGCGCGGCGAAATCGAAACCGACTCGCGCGGCCAGACTTCGGTACCCGGCGTGTTCGC
>JACCDR010527294.1_pt1 | contig 16559 bp, 15 predicted proteins | sample 7446431 | NCBI WGS metagenome assembly JACCDR01 (sample SAMN15323443, study PRJNA562643) | freshwater metagenome | isolation source: river surface water | place: USA:Blue River Watershed | collected 2017-08-17 | reverse complement strand
GTCGCTTTTCTCTCTCTAACGAAATCTGAGTTAGGAGGCCTTGTGTACAAAAATAAGGGCCTCTCATCGACCGCTAGAGGTTATGGAGCTGTCCACAGGAAGCGTAGAGCGGCACTTCTCCCGCTTGCATACGGGAAGTTGTGCGATTTGTGCGGTAAAACGATGGAAGTGGGCCAGCGTTTGCAGCTGGATCACTCGCAACCTCTTGCCTTGAACAAAAACTCTGTCGGTGACCGTATGGTCCACGGTTCTTGCAACCAGCGTGCAGGTGCACAGCTAGGCAACGAGGTTTTGCAGCAACGTAAGGAAACAGGTTCTCCCACGAGGGACTGGTAATGAGTGTCGTCGACGAACTAAATGTGATCGTGGCTAACTCACTTGCCACCGAACTTGAAAAAGAAATCGCTCGTGCTCTCGCTAGTGCAGTGGACAAAGATGGCAATGCCTCGGCCGTGAAAGAACTCCGTAAGTTATTGACTGATATTGAACAACGTAAGCCTGAGGCTGATAGCCTCGATGATCTAGCTAAGAAACGTGCTGCTCGCAGGAACAGCGCCTAGCCTTCTTGGCTCACAAACTCCATCGATTGAGTCGGTACCTCCGTTCTCATCGTCTGCTGCTGAAGAGGCGATAGAGCTTGCTGCTACAGCGGGTCTGACCCTAGATCCTTGGCAACAACACGTTTTACGAGGTGCTTTAGGAGAGCGTGCAGACGGCAAATGGGCCGCCTTTGAGGTCGGACTAGTTGTCAGCAGGCAGAACGGCAAAGGTTCGATTCTAGAAGCTCGTGAGCTGGCAGGCTTATTTCTGTTTGGCGAACAGCTGATTTTGCACTCAGCTCACGAGTTCAAAGCGCTGGACGTTTCTACGCCGATCCTTACCTCTCGCGGCTGGTCCACGATGGGCGAATTGCGCGACGGCGATGAGGTCTATGCGCCAGATGGTTCGCTGACAAAGGTCATAGCCGCCCACCCGGTTCGATACGACAGACCTTGCTTCGAGGTCTATTTTGACGACGGTCAAACAGTAGTTGCTGACGCCGAACACTTGTGGGGCGTAACAGACACTCACGCTGACGGCTTCCGTGTGCTCAACACCGCTGAGTTACTAGAGGCCGGAGTCTCGGAGATCAAGGACCGGGTTGGGCGTAATCGCAGGACCTACAGGTTCCGCGTTGCGGTAACTCAACCTCTAGTCGGAGTAACCGACAGGACACTTCCTGTCGACCCATGGTTGCTAGGCGCATGGCTTGGAGATGGCTCGACCGGCAAAGGCCAATTGACGGTGGGGCAAGATGACCTCCCATACGTTCTCGAACGTCTGAACCAAATCGGTGAGACGTACCGTGTTCGACCTGAACCTCGCTGGCCAGATCGAGTTAGTTACGTGATTATCCCGGGCCTTGTTGGTCGCCTCCGCGACTTGGGCGTACTTGGAGCCAAGCACATACCGGACTCGTATCTCCTTGCGAACGAAGCTAGCCGTCGAGAGTTGCTTGCCGGGATCATGGATACGGACGGCACTGTTTCGGCCCATCAGATCGCGGTCACCATGACTAAGGCACGCCTGATGGATGACGTTGCTTCGTTGGTGCGTTCGCTTGGTTACAAGGCTTCGCTACGCGAGTTCAGGGCACGTCTAAACGGCGTGGACGCTGGACCGATGTACCGAGTGCAATTCAGCGCCGCACAAGCTGTCAGTCCGTTTGGTATGCCGAGGAAGTCAGCAAAGCTCCGTACGCCGCAGAACCGTGTGACTCGCAGCGGGTACAACGCCATCGTTGACATCAGGCCGGTCGAAACGAGACCTACCCGATGCATCACGGTGGCACATGAGTCGTCGATGTACGCAGTGGGACGTGGCTTTGTACCGACGCACAACACGTGTGTCGAGGGTTTCCGGCGAATTCTCCACCTGATCGAGAACACGCCCGATCTCGATAGACGAGTGAAGAAAGTAACCCGAAGCCATGGTGACGAGGGTATCGAGCTTAAGACAGGGCAAAGACTTCGGTTTATAGCCCGCAGTGGCGGTTCTGGTCGCGGTTTTTCGGGTGATTGCATCATCTTGGATGAGGCAATGATCCTAGGGGACGAGGCGATGGGGGCCTTGCTGCCCACGTTATCGGCGAGACCTAATCCTCAAGTGTGGTACACCTCATCAGCAGGGAGTATTCATTCCACCCAGCTAGCTCGGGTAGTCCGCCGCGGTAGAGCTGGGGGTGACATATCTCTAGCTTTTTTTGAGTGGTCAGCAGATGAAACAGACGAACCATCTGAACCAACAACCTGGGCAAAGACCAACCCCGGCATGGGCATTCGGATATCTGAGGAACATGTAGCACGTGAGTTTGCAGCGATGGACTTCACAGAGTTCCTTAGAGAACGTCTGGGGGTCGGCACTTATCCAACGGAGAACGGGCCGGAATGGGAAGTAGTTCCTGAGGAAGCCTGGCGACTGGTTGGTGACAGCAAGGCCGAACTTCGTGATCCGGTGGTGTTTTCAGTGGCTGTAACACCTGATCGTTCATTATCGGCGATTGTTGCAGCAGGCAGTACGCAAAGCGGTAAAAGACATATCGAAGTTATTGATCTATTGGCCGGTACAGGCTGGGTTCCCGCTCGCTTGGAAAGTCTTCGAGACAGATGGAATCCCAAAGCTATCGCCCTTGATGCAGGCGGTCCTGCTGGGTCTTTGCGAACAGAAATTGAAGCACGAGGAATCGAGTTGACATCCATTAGCCGTCAGGAATTTGGCCAAGCCTGTGCAAATTTCTATGACGGCGTGATGGATAAAACGTTCACACATCACACCCAGCCCGAATTGACGACTGCTGTTAGAAGTGTTCAGAAGCGCCCTTTAGGCGATGCTTGGGCTTGGTCCCGTAAGGGAAGTCCGATCGTAACTCTGGAAGCAGCGTCGATTTCTTTATATGTGCATTCGATGGCGATAGATGAGCCTGACGGTGTGTTGATGTTCTTTAATTAGCGGAGGTTCTATTGGCTGAATTGAACTTTCGCAACCCTAAGATAGGCACGCCGACGTGGTATCTCAAACGGCTTTCGGCGAAACTCGACGCTAAGTTGCCTGACGTAGTGCGTTATGACGATTACTACAGCGGTAAGCACAAAATGGACTTTGCTACTCCGAAGTTCAAGGAGGCGTTCGGTCTCACCTTTAGCGAGTTCTCTGACAATTGGTGTGGTGTTGTCATTGATGCTGAAGTCGAGCGTATGGAGGTCCAAGGCTTTCGTTACGGCGATGGAGGCGGTGACAAGAAAGCCTGGGAGATCTGGCAATCAAACAACCTTGACGCTCTCCATGTAACAGCACAGCTAGAAGGTTTAGTCAAAGGTGAGTCATACGGCCTTGTGTGGCCGGACGATGATGGCCAGCCGATTATTACCATCGAAGATGCCACAGAGTGCTGTGTTGAGTATGTCGGAGGTACGTCACGGCGTGTCCGCTCCGCCGCACTAAAACGCTGGATCGATGATTCTGGCTACGTGTTCGCCACACTTTACCGTCCTGAAGCGATCTATAAGTTCCAGTCGAAACGAAAGGTTGACACGGTAGGAGGTGTCGTAGCCCCGATTCAGTGGGAGCAACGAGAGGTCGAGAACGAACTATGGCCGTTACCAAATCCCTTCAATGTTGTGACGGTTGTCCCTCTACCAAACAAGCCTCGGCTTCTTAAAGGTGGAGTATCTGAGATCTCCGACGCCATTCCGCTTCAAGATGCGATCAACAAGACGATCACAGACATGTTGGTCACAAGTGAGTTCACAGCAGCTCCTCAGCGTTACGCCATTGGCTTTAAACCTCCGACAGATGACAACGGCAATCCCCTGCCTGTATTTGAAAAACTGATCAATCGCTTATGGGTATCGAGTAATCCTGATTCTAAGTTTGGCCAGTTTCCCCAAGCCGATCTAGGTGGATATGTATCTGTTGTCGAGCTGTTTGTACAGCACTTCGCCAGCCGTACTCGTACACCGCCTCACTACTTTGCGCTCAATGGCGCTTTCCCAAGCGGTGACTCGATCAAGTCCGCTGAAACGGGTCTTGTAGCCAAGTCAACTCGACAGATGGTCGTGTTCGGCGAAGGCTGGGAAGAGATCATGCGTATAGCGTTTTTGATCAAGGGCGATAAAAAGCGGTCTCAGGAGCAGGCAACAGAAACGATCTGGAAAGACCCTGAGAGCCGCACAGAGTCTGAACATATAGACGCTGTTGGTAAGAAGGTCGCTCTACTGCATTGGCCTATCGAGCAAGCATGGCTTGACGCTGGGGCATCTCCTGAACAAGTTGAGCGCATGAAGGTCCAACTACGCGAACAAGCTGACTGGCTGCCCCAGATGACTGCGCCGCAACCTGTTCGTGATCAACAAATCGCTGCTGGCCAATCTCCTGATGAGGTGCAAGAGCCAGTCGCATAGCTGTTACCGGGGTGATCCTGGTAACCCGACGAGGGGTGATCCTGACTCGGCAACCGAAAGGGACGAATTTGTCCGACGAACAACCATCTCCGACTGATGTTCAACCTGGAGAACAGGAAACAGCAAATACGGAGGTCAAGCCTGAAGGTGCTGACGAAACTAAGCGTGCTGGTAGCCAAGAAGTGGCTCTAGCGGAACTAGCTGATGAGCGTAAGCGTCGACAGGCTCTCGAACGTGAGAACAAGCAGTTCAAAGAACGTTTTGCGAAGCTTGAAGAAGCCAACCTAAACGAACAAGAAAAGGCAATCGCCAAAGCCCGCAAGGAAGGTTTTGACGAAGCGGCCAAAGCGTCTAACGCCAAGCTGGTTCGTATGGCCATCCGTTCAGCAGCACGAGAAAAGCTTGCTGACCCATCGGACTCAGACGTGATCTCAGTTGATCAATTCGAGGTCGGTGAAGACGGCAACGTTGACGATAAAGCCATTAGTGCGGCACTCGATCAACTGATCAAGGAAAAGCCCCACTGGGCGAAGCAGCTTGAGAAACCGACTGTCGGTTCGGCTGATCAAGGTGCGAAAGGAAGCCCTGTCGAGCAAATCGACATGAACCAGCGTATTCGCGAGGCATTCGCGGGTCGACGCTGAAAAGTACCGGCTACTCCGGCCTTCGTAGGGCACGGGTGCCGTTTTTCTATCCACCAAGGAGGAATGCATGCCCTACGATTCAATAATTTCCCGCACTGATGCGGGAGCCCTTATACCAGAAGAGGTGTCGAGAGACATCTTGCAGCGAGTACCTGAGCAGTCCGCCGCGTTGCGCTTGTTCCGTAAAAAGAACATGGGTACAAAACAGGTTCGCATGCCAGTTAAGTCTGCGCTTCCCACTGCGTATTTTCGCAACGGTGATACAGGTCTGCGTCAGACCACCGAGGTCAACTGGGACAACAAATATCTCAACGCCGAAGAAATTGACTGTATCGTCCCTATTCCTGAAACTGTCTTGGCTGATGTTGAGATGAATATTTGGGATGACATTGTTCCCGATGTCGTTGAAGCAGTTGGTATCACGCTGGATGCTGCGATCTTCTTCGGTACCAACAAACCGTCGAGTTGGGGAGCAGCTATTGTCCCCGCTGCCGCTACAGCTTCTAACACCGTTACACACGGAACTGCTAGCCAAGCCAATGGTGGTATAGCCAAAGACATCTCAGACGTAATGGGTAAAGTCGAAGGTGATGGCTACGATGTCAACGGTTTCGTTGCCACTCGGGCTATCCGTGCAGCGCTACGTGCTGCTCGCGATACGACAGGTCAAAAGCTGCGTGATTTCGCTAGTCCAACGCAGATCGAAGATGTTGAGATCGCTTACCCAATGCGTGGACTTTGGCCAACTGGATCGGGTTCGGTTGAACTGATCGGGGGAGACTTCAGTCAAGGCATCTTGGGCGAACGACAGGACCTTACGTGGCGTTTGCTAGACCAGGCTCCTATCTTCGACAACGCTGGGGAACTTCAGTACAACTTGGCTCAACAGGGCATGGTTGCTTTGATGGTTACCGCTAGATATGCCTGGGAAGTACCTAACCCAATCAACCGTCAGAACCCAACTGAGGGTACCCGCTACCCATTCGCAACTTTGCTTGCTGCTTAAGGAGGCATGAATGTCTAAAGAAAAAGATCACAAGTCTGATGAGGTTGTTGTCACGGAAGCTGAAGTAAAAGGACCTTCGCAAGAAGTTCCTACGACTGTTACCCGTGATGTCATTGCAGAAGCCCAAGAAAGGGGTTTTCGAGGTACAGAAACCGATCCAACGCCTAACAAGGCGTACACCTTTGGTGGGGTTATTTCTGGACAACCGACTCCCGAAACCGACGAGGATTATGCCGAAACTGTTGAGAAGCAGCTAAAGCAGAATCGGAAAGGACTGTAAATCGTGGCTAATGAGTTTTTAGCTCCAAAAACCGATGTTTTGACGATGCGTGTTCCAGGCCAAGCTACTGCTGGTACCGACAGTGCGTGGAACATTGGAGAAGTACCGTATGACGCTACTGTTACCGCAGTTAGTTATACGCCTGACTCAACGATTACGGGTCATGCGTCAAATAACCGCACGTTCAGTGTGATCAACAAGGGAACCGATGGTACGGGTACTACCTCCATCGCAACCAAAACCACTACAGCTGATGTGACAGGTGACGACGAGTCGGCTCTTACCCTTTCGGGTACAGCAGCTAACCTAAATGTGTCTACTGGTCAGATCTTGGAATTCAACTCTGACGCTAACTCGTCAGGTGTTGCAGACCCCGGTGGTTTAGTACAGGTCACCCTCGCCCGTCGCTGAGGGTCGTAGCCGTGTCGGTCGTCCGGTGTGTTTCTCCTTTCTTACCGGACGACCGTCATGGCATTAGTTCTTTTGTTGCGGAGGTGTGATGCCAGTACAACGCATTCTTCGCAACACTCAGGCCACGCTATCAACGTCGTTGTTAGATCAATATGGCGAGGTTCGAGAACCCGTTGGAGATGTCGTTGTCGACGTGACTCGGGCCAACGGCGAGGTCGTACTTAATGAAGTTTTGGCTACGGTAGACGAAGTCGACGTGTCGGTAGAGCTACCGCTTGCGGATAACGATCGTCTTGACGAGTTGACTTGCATTTGGACTGAAGAAGGCGGAGGAACCGTCACAACAACCGTGGAAGTTGTTGGTAGTTATTACTTTTCTATAGCTGAAGCCCGTAACGCTGACAAAACTCTTCGGGATCAAGACAAGTATCCCGATGAGGATATACGGAGGGTACGTCAGGAGGTCGAAGAGTTCTTCGAGGGAGTCACGGGGCGAGCTTTCGTGCAGCGCTATCGCCGAACAACTCTTAGTGGCGCTGGCAAGAGCTACCTTATGTTGCCGCAGACTGACGTTTCCACAGTTCGTTCGGTGCGAGTGGGCGGTGTCGCCTATTCGCAAGGGTCCTGGTTTGTTTCTTCAGGCGGCCGATTAGATATCGGCTTGCTCAATCAGAATTTCGATCCTGACGATTACGGCAGTGGGGTCTATTTCCCGTTAGGTCGTTCAAACGTGGTTGTTGACTACGAGTACGGGGTCGATCCCATACCTGCTGACGTTAAACGCGAAGCCATTATTTATCTACGCCATCGTTTGAACGTTGATAAGAATCAAATCGATCAACGTTCCGTAGTGATCACGAATGAACAGGGAAGCGTTACTCTCTCCACTCCAGGATTACGCGGTGCCCGTACTGGCATCCCGACAGTCGATGAGTGCCTGTCTCGATGGACAAGGGCTGACTGGGGAGACAACTTTGTAGGTTCGGTACCGATCGTATGAGCGCGATTCCCGCTGCTCGTCGGTATGTACTTGCGCAGCTGGGGGAATTAGAGACGTTTCAAGGTGTCGACCTTCTCGACAGCTGGCGTGCTGACTACGGTCACGAAGCAGTTGGGGTGCTTGGTCCACTACCCGGTGAGACTAGTTGGGTCTCTGTAGGTCGAGGACTGATAGATCTCAAATTCACATTGCTAGTGAAAATCGAGGTCGGAGAGCCAGGAGCGGAGACCGAAGAGACTGAAGACCGGGCAGATATTCTGCTGGACGCAGTACTCGATCTCTGCGCTAACGATCCAATGTTGGGCGGGACGCTAAACAAGATTCCTGTCAAGCCAATACTGCGTGAGTGGGTCACTATCCCCGATGGCGAGGGAATGAAGACCATCATCGATTTAGGGCTTGAGTGCGAGGTTCGGCGGTAGATGTCGGGTCCGGCTGTTCGGGTCGAGGGCCTAAAAGAACTTCGCAAAGCATTCAGGGATGTCGACAAGGATCTTCCTAAGACCATCCGTGCTGCAACAAAGGAGATCGCTGAGTTCCTGGTTGCTCCAGCGAAAGCAAGGGCAACAGCAGTCGGTGGAGCTACATCAAAAATGTCTCCCTCCATTCGTGCAGGTGGAGATCAGCGTTCTGCGTTCATTCGTTTCGGTGGCAGGGGTTACGAAATGGCGGGTGGCGGTGAATTCGGTTCTTACCGAACGCATGGTAAGGACAACCCCACTGCACGTGGCGGTTATACCACCCAGTTCAAGTATTTCAACCGCGAGGGATACGCCGTATACCCCACGATCCGAGAACGATCAGAAGAAATTCGTCGACGTGCCGAGCGCAGCTTGCAGGCGTTGATCGACCGCAACATCTAGGGAGGCAAATTTGTCCGAAAGAACCTTGCAACTCATCGATCCTCTTGGTGGCGGTCGAGTGGTTACGAACGAAGTGACTGGGATAAGGCACACCGTTGAGTTTAACGGGACGGTGGAGCTTCCTGAAACCCAGGCCATGAACTTGATCAAGCAGGACGAGATCTGGAAAGACGTAACGCCTTCCAAAACACCTGCCAAGCCAAAGGAAGGTGAACAATAATGGCGGTAGCTGTAGGTCAACAGACGGTCGTCGGTTTCGCTGCTGAGTCGACTTGGGGAACGCCTGTAACGGTAACTCGGTTCCTTGACATCTTGAGTGAAAGTTTGGAACTGAGCCCGGAAACAATTCAAAGTGAAGGATTGCGAGGCGGTACTAGGAACGCCCGCACAGGTTCACGGCGTAGTCGCTCTACTCGCTCAGCGGGCGGAGACATCGAAATGGAAGTTCCCACTCGGGGCTTCGGCCTGTTGCTCAAGATGCTTTTGGGCTCATCAGTAACCTCGGCGACACAGCAAGGCTCTACTGCGGCATATCTTCAAACTCACACCATCGGAACGCAGACATCGAAGTCGATGACGATCCAAAAGCAGCTTCGTGATGGTGCCGGTACAGAGGTCGAGTCATTTACCTACGAAGGTGCCAAAGTTGTTTCGGGTGAGTTCAGCGTCAGTGTTGGAGAACTTCTTAAAGCATCCCTATCGATTGATGCCCAAGACGAAATAACTTCCACTGCCGCTGCTTCAGCGTCGTTTCTTGCTAACTCAAGTGTGTTTAGCTTCCAAGATGTTGGGACACTTACGCTTGATGGATCAGCAGCAGCAACGGTAAGTGAGTTTTCGATCAAGGTCGAAAATGCATTGAAGACCGATCGCTACTTTCTTGGCAATTCAGGTGTGAAAGATGAGCAGATGGATAACGGTTTTGTGACCGTTACGGGCCAGCTCACTGCCGAATTTGCTAGCACGACGTACTACGACGCTTTCAAAAACGACACCCCGTTGGCTCTGGTTTGTCGTGCAACTGGAGACGTAATCGAATCTCCGCATTCGGAGTACATCGAATTCTCTTGTCCACAAATCCGTTTGATGGGCGAAACACCAAAGGTAGGCAACATGGAAATTCTGACTGTGTCAGTTCCTTTTGAAGCATACGCTCCAGATGATGGATCAAGTGCTATCACGATCAAATACATGAGTCGGGACACGGCTGTTTAATGGCGACAAAAACAGTAAAGAAGCCAGTAAAGCCGAGTCGAGTTACGCCAAAGAAACTCGTTCCACCAAGCGAGGTTGTGATCGATGTCGACGCGATCTCCTGGGATGACATGCAAGTCTTGGAAGAGCAGGGAATTCTTGTGATGGACGAGCTGGCGCGCGAGGGCAGCTCGTTCTCGATCAAACTTATCAAGGGCTTCATCTGGCTTGAACTCCGTAAGACTCGTCCTGACGTCACGCTTGCAGAGGTCGGGAAGCTTCCGTTCTCGAAGACGAACCTCGTGCAAGGCGGTACGCCAAGCCCTACGTAAGCAGGCGTATCAAGGAGTTGCCTGCGCTCATCCATTTTTACCCCGGCCTGACGGTCAGCGACCTGAAAAGGTTGTCACATCGTGAGTATCAAGAGCTAATCGACTGGCGGAACAGCTACATCAAAGAGGAGCGCAAAGCTTCAAGACGCCGTTAGATCGGCACTGCGAGGGTGCTCATGTCTTTGCCGATCAAGATCCTGATTACGGGTGACGAATCCGGCGCTGTAAAGGCAGCCAAGAACACTGAGTCGGTGTATGCCGACCTAGGCGACAACTTGAAGAAGTCGGCGATTGCAATAGGCGCAGCCTTCACGGCGGCAACTGCAGCGGCGACAGTCTTTGCAAAGAAGTCTGTCGACGAGTTCAAAAACGTCGCTAGCGAGACCAGAGAGCTGCAACGGCTTACTGGTGGCACAGCTGAAACGATGTCACGCTTGCGCTTTGCTGGTCAGCAAGTGGGCGTCAGTGTTGATGCATTAGGTAACGGCCTAAAGAAGCTCTCGAAAGGGATGGCTGACACCAACAAGCTGACCAAGGAGACCGGCATCCGGTTTACGGACGCCAAAGGCCGACTCTTGCCGCTGGATAAGGCCCTGGAGAACGTCGCCGAAAAGTTCAAAACGATGCCCGACGGTGTCAAGAAGAACCAGCTTGCTATGCAGTTGTTCGGCAAGAGCGGTACTGATCTGATTCCTATCCTCAACAAGGGTCGCGATGGGCTGAAAGACCTATCTGCTCAGGCTGACAAGTACGGCCTGACGCTGACCCAGAACAACCTCGACGCTTTGAAGAGAAACGCGCAGGCACATAAAGAGCTTGATGCTGCCATGCAGGGCCTTAAGGTCCAAGTCGGTGCAGCACTCATGCCGATCATGGCCGACCTTGCTCGACTGACTGCTGACAAAGTTGTACCGGCGTTCGTGGCAGCGACAAATTTTGTACGTCAACACTTCGGTCCGACCTTCATCGAATGGTTCGGTAAAGCAAGGGTCACAGCGAACAAGTTGGTCACGTTCATTCGTGACGAGGCAGTTCCCTGGATTACTGAGAAGTGGAAACAGAACGAGCCCAAGTTCACATCGGCTTGGAACACCATCAAGGACGCTTGGACAAAGGCCAAAGAGATCGTCGACAAAGAGCTGATCCCTGCGTTGAAAAATGTCTGGGAGTGGCTGGAAAACAAGCTGGTTCCTGCCGCTGGCGACGTGGCCAAGAAGTTCAAGGACGAGCTGATTCCGGCAATCGGTGGGACTCAGACGATCGCCGGAGTGTTAGGCGTGTCTGCGGCTCTAGTCAGCCTTGCACAGGGACTCCAAGGCGTACGCGACGCAGCGCAAGCGCTGATGAGCCTGGGCGTCATCGGTTCGCTGGAGTCCATGGGCGTGAAGGGCGTAGCGCTTCGTGTGGCCTTGCTGGCGTTGGTGTTGGTGCTTGGGTACGTAGTGACGCACCTTCAGGAAACAGAAGCCTGGCTCAACCGCAACAAGGACGCTGTGCTGGCCGTTGCTACGATGACCACAATCCTGCTATTACCAGCGCTAGGGCGCCTTCTTGTGGCGCTGGCTGCCCAAGCCGCCTCGATGCTGGTGACGATCCAACTGTGGATTCTCTACAAGATGCAAGCAGCAGCAGCCGCTCTCGCGACGGCCTTAGCGTCTGCTCGGATGATTGCGTCCTTTGCCTTGCTAAGCGCTCAAGCAACACTGACAGCGATCAAGACTGCCATTGCATGGGCGATCAACGCGGCCGGGGCTGTGGCGAGTGCTGCGGCCACCGTTGCTGCTATAACGGTCATGGTCGCGTCGTGGGTGTTGTTGGGCGTTCAGTCCCTGCTCGCTGCTGCCAAGGTAGCGCTTGCGTGGTTGATAGCTCTTGGACCTATTGGCATCGTGATAGCTGCCGTAGTGGCTCTCGTGGCTTTGATCATCATCCACTGGGACACGATCAAACGAGTGACGTTGGCGCTGTGGTCACAAATCAAAGAATCAACGTCGGCAGCGTGGTCCTGGATCAAGGACAAGGTGTCCGATGTCGTTGAATGGTTTGCTGGAGTGCCGAACAAGATCTCTGACCTGACTCGCGGTATGTGGGACGGCATTAAGGATGCTTTCAGGTCGACCCTCAACTGGGTAATCGACAAGTGGAACAGCCTTGAGCTGAAACTGCCCGAGGTGGACACGGGCATTCCCGGCATTGGCAAAATCGGTGGTTTCACGCTATCTACGCCGAACATCCCCATGCTCGCTAAGGGAGGGACGTTCAAAGGTCTTGCCGTCGTCGGCGAACAAGGCCGTGAACTTGTCTACTCCCCGACGTCGGCTCAGGTAATCCCGAACGGACAGACAGAGCGACTACTTGCGGGCCGAGGGTCAAGAACGTTTGCACCAGTGATCAGTATCGACGCTCGTGGTTCAAACATGAGCGAAGCGGACTGGGAACGTCTAGTTGATCGCAAGTTGATGCCTGCCCTTGAAAAGTTTATAAAGGAGTACGAGGTTGAAATGGAAGCTCGCTAAGTGGCTATAAGAAACATCGAGCCAACGGGATCACCTACGGCAGATCTCTATACCCAGAATGTCGATATCGACGGTGGTTCTACCTACGCTCATGAAGCCCTGTCGGATGCTTCTGATACCACACGTCTTCATATGCCAGATGTTCAAGGCAACATCTCCTATGCGGTGATGGACCTTCAAAACGTCACGCTTGATAGCGGCGAACACATCATCGGGGTAAGGATCAATCACAAGTCGAAGTCCGTTCCGGTTGGACCGAACGTGTTCGAGACTCCATGTGATCTGATCTTTGATTTGAAGCGACCAGCACCTGGTGGGGGTTACCTGCACAACGAATTAGCCCGGTACTCCCGTCTGCGTACATCTGGAGCTGATTATGTAGGCCAATGGCAGCCACTCGCTAGGGGTGTGTCAGGACAGTTTGACACAGCCTGGACTGAAGAGATCATCAACGCTGAACAGTTGGTTGTGTATGAAACCGGCATAACTCCTGATCGCCATGTCTATGTTTTGCGAGCGTCCGTAGACCTACTCACCAATTTCGAACCAGGAGTAGCAAACGTCGGTCCTGACCTAGTTGTTACGGACACGACTACTCCAACCGTTACTTGGGACTACAACGATCCTGATGGAGATGTACAAGTAGCGTACCGTGTACGAGGTTTTACTAGTGCTCAGATCGAGGCGGATGGCTTCGATCCTGCTACCACCACCCCTGCTGTTGACAGCGGCGTGGTGTCGAGTTCTCTTGGCCAGTGGAAAGTAACCGCACCTCTTGACAACGGTCAGAGCTACAAATTCTGGCCCTCTGTATATGACGGACGTTTCTGGTCTCCTGTGGCACCAGATGAGAATTTTGCGGCAATTACAATCGATGTAGGTTCACCTGCTATTCCTGAGATCTCCGTCCAGTGGAACGGCGCATTGCCTCCAAATGAGACAGTAGCGTTGGTCTCGATAGGCAACCTGCTGACAGACGACATCGCATCTATCGACACGCTTGACCTAGATGATCTGGTTTCAGTGTCGGACGATTTCACTGCCACACTGACCACCGATGATCCTTTTCAAGGAACAAAGGCGTTACGCATCACAAACGATTTTGCTGGCTCAGCTGATGGAGTGGTTGAGTTCGCGACTTTGAGTGTTGTTCCTGGTATGGGCTTGAGCGCTTTGGCGTCGGTTCGGGGCGACTCAACCAATCTCATCCAAATGCAACTAGGCATGGCCTTCTATGATGAGGAGGAGGCGTACATCTCAGCCGAGACCGGACCGGTAATCGACTCGTTTGACGGTACTGGCGGATGGGCGCAACCATTTGCTCAGAATGTTCTTGTTCCTGAAGGTTCAGCAAACGTTACCCTGTTCCTAGCTTTGACCATGGAAGAAGAAGGCGTAATCGACATCGATGCGATTAGCCTTTCCTCACGTCGAGTAAACCTGGCTCGTCTTCCGTTGCTGGATAAGGATTTTGACAACGACGGATTTCCAAACGGGTGGGATGCTGTAAACACAGGAGAGTTCGATACAGCGCCTACTTACAGCTACGATCCTGACCAGCTGCTTTTCGGTACTCGTGGCACTCAAAAGATGGCGGTGACGGTCAACACAGGAACTAAAGGGTGGTCCCAAGACATCAGCATCCCGGATACCACGGGGGACGACTACTTCAGCCTCGCTGCGTGGGTAATGACCGACAAGAGCGAGGGAGCGACCATTACGCTTGATGCCAATCTCGGGATCGGCGGCGCCTCTGTCGCCGACTGGGATGGGACGAATACGTTTGAGGTGGGAAGCGATGGCTTTGTCTGCGTTCAAGTTAAGGGCACCATCGAGTCCTTATCCAGCAACGGAAGACGTTCTATAAGCGTCACTACCGATGAGGAGAACGTCACCGTTTGGTTAGCGCTTGTTCAAGCGACATACGTAGCCGACAACGACATCGAACACGATACCTATGACCCGGAAGTTCAAGTTCTGCCCGATAACTGGACGAGGGGCAGTATTGCTGGCAAGGTGTCTTACGACATTCAACGTAGCTCGGATGGTATGAACTCATGGGAGACCATGCGGCGCGCAGACCAAGTGCACGTGTTTGGTGTAGGACGCCAGCTCTACCAAACAACCGATTGGGATATTCCTGATACAGACGGCAGTCCTCTGTTTTACAGGGCTCGTGCTATCTACACGGACCCGTCAACGGGCCAGACTGTTTCGTCCGCTTGGACTGCTCCCAGGCGGGTAAATGTTCCAATTACTCTCGATGGTTTTTATCTGGTGTCCTTGACGGACAGCCAGTTATCTCGAAGGTTTCAAGCGGAGATCCCTGTCAGTTCGACCTCGACCGAGGATCAAGGAGTGTTCAAGCCTCTAGGTCGAAAAGAGTCGGTCGTTGTACATGGGGATCTCGGCGGCGAGAACGGCTCGTTTAACATCATTTTCTTTTCTGACGGGGAATTTCAGGCATTTGAGAGACTCAGAACCGCTCAGCAGACTCTTCTTTTAATTGATCCCTTTGGAGAGCGTCGGTATGTGAGTCTGGGCGCTACGCGTGAGATCGATCATGTGGCGGATGGAACTCGTGCGTACAGAGTCACCTATGTGGAGACAACTAGACCTCCGTTTACAGAGACGGAAATCCCGGTAATTGATCAGGGAGATGTGACAAAGGTCCCGCCTTTGCCAAACATTCCCCCACCGACTCCGGGTCCTGAACCCGATCCTGAACCCGACCCTGAACCCGAAGATCCTCCGGTAACTACCACATCGGCGAAGGTTCAGTTCGGCGCAGAGACGACAGTAGCCAAAACAGGCTACCGCTTGGACTTCGGTGAGGCATATACCGCCGCAAGAGGATATGGGTGGGTTAGTACTTCAGGTGCTCCCCTTTCGTTGGTTGGCAATGGTCGTGACCGTGGAGGTCTTCAGCTCAACGAGCTGCTCGACGGATTTATGCACATGCAATTACCTGAGAGTACGCAGGGCGTCCATGAGACCGGCTGGTGGCAAATGGACATCGTCAACGGCACTTACTACGTCAAAGTAGGTGTAGGTGATCCTAGTTATACAAACAGCGTGCATAAAGTAGATGCTGAAGCAGCTACTAACGTCGTGAACTTCACACCTACTGCATCCACGAAGGTCTACGAGGCTGGAGCGACGGTTGTTGTCAGCGACGGCAAGTTAACTCTCAAACCTGGCTCTGGTGCGGTAAATACAAAAATCTGTTATGTCGAGGTGTCACCAGGGGCAGCGCCCCCTACTCCTCCTGCTGAGCTAATTCCCCCGCGCGGTTCGGGTCTTTGGGCGCTTGCGTATGAAGACAATTTTGAAACGATCAACACGACCAGATGGGGTATATATCAATACGGGCCTGGCAATGAGGGCGTAGGTTATCGCCACCCAAGCATGATCAAAAAGGGTGGAGATGGTTTAGAGATCTGGACACAACTACAAACCAGCGGACCTTATAGCGGGCAACGTTGGGGCGGCGGAATGTTTCTCAAGGGGTTCAACCAACGCTATGCCCGTGTCGAGATGGAACTAAAAGTCGATTTAGGGCCGGGATCGGGTCCAGCGATCATGATGTGGATGTCCAACGATGACTGGCCGGATGGAATTGAGTTTGACATTTTGGAGATTCCACGAGGGGACCGTGTTCGTGGCAATCACACGATGCATCGAGGTCCCCTTACAAAAGTCTCAAGTAATCCAGATAGGTATACACATCCACAATCAGGCAAAGCATTTACACACAACTGGCTTAATTGGACATGGCTAACAGGCGAGTGGACGCCGCAAGGCTGGCGTGTGTGGGTTGATGGCGAGAAGGCTAATGAGTGGCTTGACAGTGTCTGGCAAACCACCGTTCTCC
>JACCDR012366404.1_pt1 | contig 16560 bp, 14 predicted proteins | sample 7446431 | NCBI WGS metagenome assembly JACCDR01 (sample SAMN15323443, study PRJNA562643) | freshwater metagenome | isolation source: river surface water | place: USA:Blue River Watershed | collected 2017-08-17 | reverse complement strand
TTTATGTTTTGAAAGATCCGAAAAAATTCACAAAATTAGGCGGTCGCATTCCAAAAGGCGTTTTGCTCGTAGGCTCTCCAGGAACAGGGAAGACTTTATTAGCAAGAGCTGTGGCTGGAGAGGCCGGAGTTCCCTTCTTTACAATTTCAGGTTCAGATTTCGTTGAAATGTTCGTGGGCGTCGGCGCGAGCCGAGTACGCGATCTTTTTGAGCAGGGTAAAAAGCAAGCTCCCTGTTTGATTTTTATCGATGAGATCGATGCTGTAGGACGTCACCGCGGCGCCGGCATGGGTGGCGGTCACGATGAGCGCGAACAAACATTGAATCAGCTTTTAGTGGAAATGGATGGATTTGAATCTTCTGAAGGTGTGATCTTGATCGCCGCGACGAATCGTCCGGATGTTTTAGACCCAGCTCTGTTGCGTCCGGGTCGCTTTGATCGACGCGTGATTGTGAACAAGCCAGACGTCAATGGAAGAAAGCAAATCCTAGATGTTCACACTAAAAAAACTCCGGTGGGTCCCGATGTGGATCTCGAGAGAATTGCTCGCGGAACGCCGGGCTTTTCAGGGGCCGACCTTGAAAATCTCGTGAATGAAGCGGCCCTGGTGGCGGCTCGCACAGATAAGAAGTATCTTGATATGGAAGACTTTGAAAAAGCGAAAGACAAAGTCTTGATGGGTTCAGAGAGAAAATCCATGGTGATCAGCGAAGAAGATAAGCGCGTCACCGCTTATCATGAAGCGGGACACACTCTCATTGGTAAAAAATTAGAAGGCTTAGATCCTATCCACAAGGTGACCATTATTCCTCGGGGCATGGCCTTGGGTATTACTCAGACCCTGCCTGAAAAAGACGCTTTGAATCTTTCTAAGAAGAAAGCCATCAATATGATTTCTTTCTTGTTCGGCGGAAGGGCTGCGGAGCAGATCGTTTACAATGACATCACGACAGGAGCTGGGAACGATATCGAAAGAGCCACTGATATTGCTCGGCGGATGGTTTGTGAATGGGGCATGAGCGAAAAGCTCGGACCTCTGGCTTATGAAAAGCACGAAGGTCAGCCATTCTTGGGAATGGGCCAGTCTCAGTCTGGAAAGCATTATTCCGACGCCAAAGCAGAAGAAATTGACCGCGAAGTGTTTCGAATTATCGACGAGGGCTATAAGTTAGCTGTGAAGCTTCTGACGGATAATAGAGACGCTCTTGAGCGCCTTACTCAGGCTTTGCTCGAATATGAAACCATCGATGGCTCTGAAGTCGACATGCTTGTGAATGGTGCAGCTGTTTCAGAAATTCGCAAGATCCGCTCGAACAAAAAAACCGGCGGTGGCTTGGGTGTCAAAGTCGACGAAGCTGAAGCTAAAAAAAACAGCGATGGCAAAGATCCAGTTGGCAATTCAGGTCCAGTGACGGCATAATCAGGGTCTATGGACCTTCAACTTATGATCGATAACATTCTCTTCATCGTAGGCCACCTACGTGCGCAGGATGTTATCGACATGTTGCTGGTATGGCTCGTCGTTTACCGTGTCCTGGTTCTCATCAAACGCACAGGCACCATCCAAATGCTTTCAGGCCTTGGGGTTCTGGCTATCGCCTACATCTTGAGCATCTGGCTGGAGCTTTTTACTTTTAATTGGATCTTAGAAAAATTCTTCTCCAATCTCTTCGTCATCGTTGTCATCTTGTTCCAGGCAGAGATTCGCCGGGCTTTGGCACAAATCGGAAGCAATCCTTTTTTCTCCGATGTCTCCAGTGTTCAGGAAACTTATATCATCGAAGAAATTGCGAAAGCGGCATTTTCAATGGCTGAGAAGAAATACGGCGCTCTGGTGGTGATCGAAAGAGATATTTTGGTCGATTATCATATCGAGTTTGGGACAGAGCTTGAATCCAAAGTCTCCGCCGAGCTTCTGATTTCTATTTTCCATCCCACGTCTCCCATTCACGATGGTGCTTGTTTGATTCGCGGTGGAAAAATTCACTCGGCAGGAAATTTCTTACCCTTGAGCAAGAATCCGGTTTTAGATAAGAATTTGGGGACTCGTCACCGCGCTGCCATTGGCTTGACGGAAGAATCCGACGCCATCGTGATTATCGTCAGCGAAGAGAATAAAAATGTGGGTATCGTGCAAGGGGGCCATTTGACGCCAATGCAGGATATGGGCGATCTTCGTCAGGCTCTTTATGATGTTTACGGCCTTAAATACAAAGCGAATGCCGAGGTGTTTTCATGAGACACCGCTGGAGAGACGCTTTCACAGACAATCTCAGTTACAAAATTGTCTCCTTGTTTATTGCCTTGATTCTTTGGCTGACAATATTAGGCCGTAGAGATTTCTCGCTCACAAAAACAATCGATATCGAGTTGATTACGGGCCCGGGAAAAATCGTCGTTCATCAGAGCGTGGATGTCGCCAAGGTCAAGGTTTCTGGGCCTCGGACAGCTCTCAAAAAATATATGGATAGCGGACTCAGTCAGCTTTTAGTGATCGATATTTCGGATAAAGGACAGGGAGAGTTCGACGTCGAAGTTCCTCTTTCGCAAATTGATGTCCCTTTCGGAGTCAAAGTGATTTCCGTCAAACCTCCGATGGTGAGAGCAAGGGTGGTGGCGCAATGAAGGCTCGCTTATTTGGAACAGACGGTATTCGCGGCACAGCTACTCAGTATCCGATGACCCCAGATATGGTTGTCAAAGTCGGCCAAGCGATTGGTTATATTTTGCAAAAACAAACGCTACCTTGGGCCTCTCCCACGCGAAAAGTGGTGATCGGCAAGGACACCCGTTTATCAGGTTATATGATCGAGCAGGCCTTGGCCTCAGGTTTGAACTCGATGGGTGTTCACGTGCAGCTGGTGGGCCCTTTGCCGACGCCGGGAATTGGTTTTTTAACTCGAAACATGAGAGCGGCCGCAGGCATCGTGATTTCGGCTTCACATAATGCTTTTCACGACAACGGCATCAAAGTTTTCGGCCACGATGGCTTTAAGATTGCGGATCATTTTGAAAAAGAAATTGAGCGCCTTGTGCTTGATGAGGACATGACAAGATTTTTACCGCCTTCGGCTCAGGTCGGAAGAACTCGTCGAATTGAAGATTCTCAAGGTCGATATATTTTATTTGTGAAGAATACTTTTCCGCTCGAGGAGACTCTCGATGGAATGAGAATTGTTTTGGATACGGCCCATGGTGCTGCTTACAAGGTCGCCCCTGCGATTTTCACTGAGCTGGGCGCCGAAGTCATCCAACTCGGCGACGAGCCCAATGGGACCAATATCAACGACAAAGTCGGAGCTCTTTATCCTGCAAGACTTGCTGAAGCGGTCGTTCAATTTAGAGCTGATGTGGGCATCAGTCTCGACGGGGACGCGGACCGCGTGATTATGGTGGATGAAAAAGGCAATATCATGAACGGGGATCATATCCTCGGGATCTGTGCTCTTCACATGAAGAAAAAAGGCACTTTGAGAAATAATACTTTGGTTGTGACTCAGATGTCGAATTTTGGTTTAGAGAAAAAAATGAAAGAATCTGGTATTCACGTCGTGAAAACCGGAGTGGGTGACAAGTACGTCGTGGAGGAAATGAGAAAAAATAATTTTTCCCTTGGCGGTGAACAGTCGGGCCATATTATTTTTCTCGATCACACCACAACAGGAGATGGCTGCGTCGCCGCTCTGAATGTTTTGGCAGTGATGAAGCAAACAGGTGTGAAGCTGTCGGAGCTCAATAAAATCATTGAAGATGTTCCGCAGGTTCTGATCAACCTCCGAGTGAAGAAACGCAAGGACATCGAGACTCTGCCGGGTTACGGAGAGATGATAAATAAAATCAACGCTCTTCTTGGCGAAGAGGGCCGAGTCTTTGTTCGCTTCTCAGGGACGGAGCCTGTCATCCGGGTTCTCGTCGAAGGCCCCAACAAAGTCAAAATCAATCAGTATGCTGCAGAGATTGCAGAATTTTTAGAAACTCATTTATCAGGCGAATAAAAATGAAAAAGACGGCTAGAAATAGAATCCGCTTGGGTGTGAACATTGACCATGCTGCGACTTTGCGTCAGCTTCGCGGTGGCACGACCTCTTATCCCGATATGAAAACAATGATGGATCTTTCTATCCGCGGGGGAGCGGATCAGATCACCATCCATTTGCGTGAAGATCGCAGGCACATCCAAGAAAAAGACGTTGCTCTGCTGGCGGATATTTGCCCGGTGCCCTTGAATCTTGAGATGGCGGTGAATGATAAAATGATTCGTATTGCGAAAAAATATAAGCCGGATTGGGCTTGTTTTGTTCCTGAGAAGCGCCAAGAGCTCACGACCGAAGGTGGTCTGGATGTGGTGAGGGGTCAGAAAAAAATCACCGAAGCTGTCGAGAAATTGCAGATGATGGGAATAGAAATTTCTATGTTTATCGCTCCCAGCCTGAAGCAAGTCGAAGCTTCTTACAGAGCGGGAGCTGATGCCGTCGAATTCCATACGGGTCATTGGGTTTTGATGAGTGGTGAAAAAAGGAAGCGCGAATGGGAACGTCTGAAGCAAGCTGCAGAGCTAGCGCATTTTATGGGGATGTCGGTGCACGCCGGGCACGGTCTTGATTTTGCGACAAGCAAAGAAATTACCCAGCTTCCTCATTTAGAAGAAGTGAACATTGGGCATTCGCTCATTTGCTATTCTCTCCAGTACGGTTTAGAGAAATCCGTTCAAATGATGAAGAAATGTCTCAAGTAAAGATAAAAAATCTGAGAGATCTCGATGAATATGCCAAGAAGCTCACGCAGACTTTGCCTTTTCAATGTGTCGTGCTTTTGAATGGCCCGATGGCGGCTGGTAAAACAGAGCTCGTGAAAATGTTTTGTAAGCACGTGGGAATAACGGGGGTGACTTCGCCCACATTCGCTCTTCATCAGCATTATGAAACCGAAGCTATCATTGTCGATCATCTAGATTTATTCCGAGTGGAATCGGAAGAGGAGCTTTCGGAGGCTGGGTTTTGGGATCTCTTTTTAGGGGATAAGCGCCAGGTGATTTTTATCGAGTGGCCCGAAAAGGTCGATCTAGATAAAATTTCTCGAGCTGTCGTGAATATCACATTCTACGTTGCACGCGATGAGCGCACTCTGAAAATGAGCTAAAAGAAATCAAAATTAAGAAGCTTTCATGAGCTGAGGCTGTGAGCGGAATTTCTTGGCGACAGCTTCGCAGAGATGTTCTGTTTGAAGCAGGGTTGCTTTATTGTCAGCATTTTTATCGCCAAGGCCTAATATTGCTCCGACCATCACGTCATCAACCAAAATCGGCGACAAGGTCATGTGATCAGGAATTTGAGATTCGTTCCACTCGGCAAAAAATTGATCGTTCTGGTTGTTAGGAACGATGTAGCCATGATAAGACTTTTGCGTGCGGAAAATCACTCGAAATGGGCTCGGTAAATTCAAAGGAATCGCCGTGGCCTTAGCCGAAGGATTTGAATTTGAAAAGCGAGCATTCCATTTGTAAGGCTTAAGAACTTGGTGATTTTTATCAGCTTGGGCTACGAGCAACATGCATTTTGAAAAGTTCTTTTCCATCTCATTGAAAATGCTGTCAAAGATCTCTTCTTCAGTTGAAGATGCCGAAGTGATTTTTGTAAAGCCTGCGATCGTTTTTGTTCCTTCGGATGGATCTTCCTCAGGGATTGCAGCAATAGGAAGGGCCTCTTCTTGAGGTTCTTCCGCGGTAAAAAGGTCATCGGCAGCTAACTCTTTGGGGCTTAAGCGAACGCTTGTCGCTTCCAAAGCTGAGCTTGATCCAAGATCCAAAGAAAGACCCTCGGGCATTCCAGCAGGGCTTTCTTCTGAAGCTTCAATGGCGACAGCTGGATCATTGAGCTGGATGTCGTCGAAAGAGGCTGATTGGGGAGCCGCTGAGGGAATATGCGAAGTTATTGAGAGGCCTTGGGGGGATTCGTTAAATTCTTCCCAAAGAGATTTTAATATTCCTGGCTCGCAAAAAACAAAAACGATTTTTTTATCTGTCTGAATATGAAGAGTCGGTTCCTTGGTGCAAGCGACATAGATGACATCAGTCCATTCGTAAACAGGTATAAAGCTCTCCGACCAAGAAGCTAAAGCTTGCCACTGCTGGAAGTGCGCCACTGTCGGGCGATTCTTTTCAAAAAATGAAGAAGAAAGAATGGGTAAGCTCATCTTCAAAAATATCGGCGAACCCATTGAAAGTCTTAAGCTTTTCTCAATATAAGACGGCCCCAGCGTCAGCTATAGAGGATCTGATAAAAACCAGCCGTGAGGGGCCTTGGTTTGCGGGTATGTAATCTCTGCAAGAACGCAGGGATTCTAAGGGCTTAGTTGTGGTTTCAGGCCCCGACATGCTATGAGTCTGGGGCTTTATGGAAAATCAAAATTCTCCTCTCAACTACCTTGATTTTAATGCAAGTTCACCTTTGCATCCCGAGCTTATTGAAAAGATCCCTCAGGTCCTGTTTCATTTTGGTAATCCGAGCTCCATTCACTGGGCGGGGCGTGAATCCAAGACCTTGCTACGCGAAGCCCGCGAAAACATCGCCAAACTTTTGAATGTGCAATCTTTGGAAATTATTTTCACGAGCGGCGGCAGTGAGGCGAATACCACTGTTCTTCACCGATTCCTGAGCGCGGCTCAAAAAACTAGTCGCAATGAATTGATCACGACCAAGATTGAGCATCCGAGCATTTCTCAAAGCGTGATCGCGCTCCGAGCTCAAGGTATTAAAGTTCATGAAATCAATGTGGACCGTGATGGAAATTTCGACTGGACCCATTTCCAAAGTGTGCTGAGCGAAAAAACGGCTCTAGTCTCTGTCATGTTTGCTAACAACGAGACGGGAGTGCTTCTTCCCATCAAAGATATCGCTCAGCAGGCACATGCTGTCGGCGCCAAGATGCACACGGATGCTGTGCAAGCATTAGGAAAAGTTCCCTTGGATCTCAAGGATCTCGATGTTGATTTCGCAAGCTTCTCTGGACACAAATTTTATTCTCTCAAGGGCACAGGCGTGCTGTATGTTAAAAAAGGCTTTGATCTAGGCTCGCTTATTTTTGGCGGAGGCCAAGAGAGAAAGCGTCGTGGCGGAACGGAAAACACCTTGGGTATTTGGTCTTTAGGCATGATGGCTCAGAAAAAGAATCAGATTTTGGATGAAGCTCTCAGAATGAAATACCTTCGCGATATGATGGAGGCGAGAATTCAAAAAGAAATTTCCGATGTGGAAATCACACACAAGCAAGCTCTTCGCCTCCCAAATACAAGCAGTTTGATTTTACGAAATGTCGACGGCGATACACTTTTGATGTCTTTGGACGTCAAAGGCTTTGCGATCAGCACAGGCTCTGCCTGTAGCAGCGGAAGGCCTGAGCCAAGCCTCGTTTTAAGAAATATTGGTCTCAGCCATTTCGAAGCGCAGAACTCATTGCGCATTTCATTTGGCTGGATGACGACAGAGAAACAAGTTCACGATTTTGTCGATGCTTTGAAAGAAGTTGTTCAGAGATTAAGAAAAATTGATGAGGAAGAAACTTTACGGAAAAAATATGACAGCCTTGAATGCCGGTAAAAATAAAAAAGTCCTGGTGGCCATGAGCGGTGGAGTCGATAGTTCTGTCGCTGCAGCCCTGCTTGTTGAGCAGGGTTATGAGGTCATCGGTGCCACGATGCAGGTCTGGGACTATACGAGCTGCAATATTGATGAAGGCAATGGCACTTGTTGCTCCAGCCTGGATGTGGATGATGCCCGAGATGTGGCAGATCGCCTTGGTATCCCTTTTTATGTTTTGAACTGCGAAGCCAAATTTAAAGCAGCCGTGATTGATCCATTCTTGAAAGATTACCTTGAAGGTAAAACCCCGCTGCCTTGTGTGAATTGTAATACTTATTTGAAATTCGATCACTTGGTCAGAAAAATGAAAGAGCTGGATTGCGATTATCTAGCCACTGGCCATTACGCTCAAATTCAAAACAATCCCTTAGGTCAGCCGCAAATTTTCACCAGTGCCGATGACTGGAAAGATCAGACCTATTTTTTATTCACCATGGACCCTGCGGTGATTCCTCATTTGCTTTTTCCTATCGGTCACTTAAAAAAGCCAGAAGTTAGAAAGATCGCCGAGGAAAAAGGTCTGACTGTGGCTAAGAAAAAAGATTCCACGGGGATCTGCTTTGTGGGCAACAAGGGCTACGGAAAATTTATCGAAGAGAATGTTGATGCCAGTATTCTGAAAACAAAAAGGGGAGTACTGAAGCGCTACCCAAGTGGCGAGATTATGGCAGAGCACCCGGGCATTCATCATTTCACCTATGGCCAAAGCAAAGGCTTAGGCATGACTCATCATGAGAAGCTTTTCGTTCTCGAAGTGGATGCGAAAACAAATACGGTTTGGATTGGCGATGAGAAATATCTATTTAAAAACCAAGTGGATGTTGTGGACACTCATTTGATTGATGAATTGCATGACGGGGAGACTGTCTCTGTTAAAATTCGCTACGCACATAAAGGCAGCGAGGCCAAAGTTTTTAAGAATTCAAAAGGTCTTCGCCTTGAATTCACCGAGCCACAACGAGCTGTCACGCCAGGACAGGCGGCTGTAATTTACCGGCAAGGCCAGCTATTGGGTGGAGGCTGGATCACATGCTAGAATCCAAGCTCAATTACCAGGTTCACACTTTTGGCTGTAAAGTAAACACTTACGATTCGGGTCTTATCCAAAAGAATTTAGATTCCTCGGGTTTGAAATTACAAGATGGTATCAAGATTCACGTCTTGAATACTTGTGCCGTCACAGCAGAGGCGACAAAAGAAGCTGTGCGAACAATTAGGCGAATCAAATCTAAAGAGCCATTTGCGACTGTCGTGGTGACGGGATGTGCAGCTCAAGTGGATACAGGGTCCTTCAGCGATTTGCCTGGAGCTGATCTTGTGGTCGCGAATTCACACAAAGGTCTGCTTCCCAGCTTATTGGATCAATATTTCAAAGGTAATCTGAAAGAGAAAGTTTTTAAGTCCAATATTTTTCGTAAAGAGGATTTGGAAATGGGCGGGGGCGTTGAGAAATCTCATACTCGTTCATTTTTAAAAATCCAAGATGGCTGCAATAGCTTTTGCTCTTACTGCATTATTCCTTATGCTCGCGGGAAATCTCGCTCTATTCCAATCAATGAGCTCGTGGAGAGAATTCACCAGCTTCAATCCGAAGGTGTCCAAGAGGTCGTTCTCACCGGAGTTCACATCGGGGATTACGAAGACACAAGCTCAGGAAAAAAGTTAGTTTTAGAAGATCTCGTAGAGACTTTGCTTGCTCGCACGATGATGCCAAGATTTCGCCTCTCTTCTTTAGAGCCCGTCGAGGTCACAGATCGCCTGCTGGACCTTTACCAAAACAAGCGTCTATGTGCTCATTTTCATATGAGCATTCAGAGTGCAGAGACAGAAACTTTGAAGCAGATGAAGCGCCAGTATACTCAGGAAGACGTGAAGATTGCATTGAAGAAAATTGAAGCCCGAGTTCCCAATGCCTTCGTAGGCATGGACGTGATTGTGGGTTTCCCGACAGAAACCGAAGAGCAGTTTGAAGAAACCTATAAAACTTTGGCAGAGCTTCCTTGGACAAAAATTCATGTATTTCCTTATTCAGAAAGGCCAGGAACGAAAGCTGCCGTGCTGATGGAGCAAATTCCACGGCATGTGAGAACAAACCGGGCGCAAAAATTGCGAGAGCTCTCTCTTCATCGTTATCAAGCAGAAGCTTTAAAGCAGAAAGATCTTCCGAAGATGGCCTTGATTTTAAAGAAGCAAGCCAAGGGCGGGGCGAGGGGCCTGAGTCGTGATTACTGGCCATTGAAATTTATCAATGAAGAAGTTTTGGCTCAAATACCTGAAGAGCAGATGGGGCGCTTTGAGATGCCTGTGAAAATCACGGGTTACCATCATGAACCGGCTCAAGCTGAAGGTGTTTTGCTGGCTGAGCTTTTAGAGGGAAAAATAGAAAGCATCGAGGTGAGTCATGTCTAAAACTGATTCTCCGTCATTTTCACTCAATTATCGTTTTTTGCGACCAGAGCTTTTAAAGCAAGCTTTGAGACATAAATCTTACGCCAATGAATTTGCGAAAGAAAATCTTTTGCATAATGAAAAGTTAGAGTTTTTAGGTGATGCGGTGATTGACCTCATCTTATCCGAGTACTTGATGGAAAAATTCCCTCAAGATGATGAAGGTGGGTTGTCTAAGAAGCGCGCAAGCCTCGTCAATGAGAATGCTCTTGCCGAAATTGCGAGCCGCTTGAATCTGATGAGCGATTTGCAGCTGGGGAAAGGCGAAGCTCTGTCGGATGGACATAGAAAGCCAAGACTTTTAGCCTCGGCCTACGAGGCTATTTTAGGAGCCGTCTTTATCGACGGAGGATATCAAAGTGCTAAGACGCTCGCTCGGGAGCATTTTGATATCTTGTTGGAGCTCATGGATCCCTCTCGTGGGTATTTCCAAGACTATAAAACTCAAGCGCAAGAGATCGCTCAAAGCGCGCTTAAGTCGACTCCTGTTTACGAAGTTATTAAAGAAGAAGGTCCTTCGCATTCACCGCAGTTTCATGTTCGCCTGAGTTTACAGGGGCAGGCCGTGAGCGAAGGAATTGGTCGCAGTAAAAAAATGGCAGAGCAAGAAGCAGCTAAGAATGCCATTGAAATTTGGAGACAGAATGCAAGCAAACAATAGATGTGGTTTCGTCGGAATCATCGGTCAACCCAATGCAGGAAAATCCTCGTTGATGAATGCTCTGGTGAAAGAGAAAGTTTCGATTGTGACGGATAAGCCCCAGACCACACGAAGAAGAATACTAGGAATTGTTTCTCTGGATCAAGAAAAGGGATCTCTTCAAAATAAAGGGCAAATCGTTTTTGTTGATGCTCCCGGAGTTTTGAGATCCACAGAAGGCTTAAACGCATTTTTGGCAAAAGAAGCGGAAGATGTGATCGAGCAAAGTGATGTTTTGATGGCTGTCATTGCCGTCGATACAAAAGAAAAAGAGCAAGCAGAGCGTATCATTGAAATGGTCACAGCCAGTAAAAAACCTTGGTTTTTGGTGATCACCAAAGTGGATATGTCTGAGCTCAAGCGTCGAGCCGAAGTTTTAAGGCAGTTGGTATCTCTTCATAAATCTTGCCTGGGTGTGGTCGAGTTCTCCACACTGTGGGCTAGCGGGTGGCGAGAAGATGCCGAGCAAGCAAGAACAGATATTTTAACTTTGGCACTCAGTAAATTACCTGAGACTCCTAAGCCTCTGTATGACGTGGAGCTTTTTACTCCGCATACGATGAAAGAGATGGTGACGGAAATCGTGAGAGAACAGGTTTTCGAAGTTCTTCATCATGAAATTCCCTACCACACCGCCGTTCGCGTGCAAAAATTTGACGAGAGCGATGAGAAAATGCCAAAAATCTACGCTGAAATTTTGGTTTCCAAAGAAAGCCATAAGCCCATCGTAGTAGGCAAGGGAGGAGCTATTATCAAAGAAATTGGTATGCGTTCTCGAAAAGCGATTGAAAAAATGATGGATCAAAAAGTTTTCTTAAGTCTTGAAGTATCCGTGCGTGAGAACTGGGCTGAGAATGTGAAACTAATGAAGGAGCTCGGTTATGTCGTCGAATAATATTTTAAGGACTTTGCCTAAGGTCGCCATTGTTGGCAGGCCCAATGTCGGTAAATCAACTCTCTTCAACATCATGACAGGCTCTCGTAAAGCTGTTGTGAAAAACCAGCCAGGCGTGACCCGGGATATTATGCTGGAACCTTGCGAGGTTTGGGGAAAGCATTTTGATCTCATTGATACCGGCGGAATCACGGAAGCTCACGACACCTTCTCTCAGCTCATCCGCGAGCAAGTGACCGAGTTCTTGCAAACTGTCGATTATCTTTTAGTCGTCATGGATGGTCGCGATGGCTTGATTCCAGAGGACCGTGAAATTATCCGCATTGCAAAAATGACGGGCTTGCCATTTTTATTGATTGTGAACAAGGTCGATAAAGTTCATGAAGAAGATCTTAAAAAATCCGAGTTCTATGAATTTGGCGAAGACGTCTTGGCGACAAGTTTTGAGCAGCGTCGTGGGATGGCTGAAATTTTAGAATGGATTCATAAGCAATTGCCTGAGCAGCTTGAAGAGCCGCAAGAGGGTATGCGTATTGCTATCGTCGGAAAGCCGAATGTCGGCAAAAGCTCCATGGTCAATGCGATCCTGGGTCAAAAAAGAATGATTGTCTCCGACATCGCAGGAACGACCATTGATTCGGTGGATACCCCTTATATTTTTAACAATAAAAAGTATATTATTGTTGATACGGCAGGACTAAGAAAAAGCTCAAGACGGGAAGATGATCTTGAAATCATTTCGGCTTTCAAATCTCAGGAAGCCATTCGCCGGGCGGATCTCGTTCTTCTGATGATCGATGGAACGGAAGGCCCCACGGACCAAGATGCTCGCATCATGCAGGCCATTTTGGAAGATCACAAAGGCGTCATCGTTGTTGCCAATAAATCAGATCTTGGTAAAGTCGAGATTCCTGAATACCGAAAAACATTTAAAGATCAGATGGAAAGAACTTTTCATTTCTTTCAGGATGCCCATTATGTTTTTACATCTGCCAAAAACGGAACAGGTGTTGAAGAGCTTTTAGAAAAAATTGAATGGGTGAGCGATAAATTGCAAACTCGTATCTCCACAGCGGATCTTAATGACTTTTTCTTTCAAACAATTCGCAAAGCTCCGGCTCCTGTTTGGGGAATTAAGAATGTTAAATTTTACTATGTGACTCAGACCATGCAAAAGCCTCCGGCTTTTATTGCCTTCGCAAATCACCCAGACGGAGTCGATAATTCTTATCGTCGTTTCTTGATTAAGAATTTAAAAGACAAATTCGATCTCTCGGGAATTCCACTGAGAATTTTCGTGATGAAGAGCAGGTCTAGCGCGAATGCCTAAGCGCGGCTCGTGGACCACTCGATTTGGTTTTTACCTTGCCGCCATGGGCTCAGCCTGTGGCTTGGGAAATCTTTGGCGATTTCCTTATGTGGTGGGTGAGAACGGAGGAGGGGCCTTCGTACTTCTTTATGTCTTGTTCGCTTTGATGATTGGCTTGCCTCTTCTCATTGGTGAATTGATGCTAGGAAAATCCACAGGAAAATCTGTACTCACAGCGACGGCAGAAATCGGAGCTTTTGATGGAAAAAAATTCGTATGGATCGGGCGCATGTGTTTGATCTTAAGCCTTGTTGTTCTATCTTATTATGCTGTGATCAGTGGTTGGGTTTTGCATTTTTCCACTCAATTTTTCGTCGGGCTGATCAATCCCGATATCTTGACTGAAAAAGGGCGCTTGGAACATCTGATGTCGAATGGCTGGCTGCAAATGGGTCTTGCAAGCGCTCACTTGCTTGTGGCGGTGGTGGTTGTCCTGAAGGGTGTTCAAGAAGGTCTTGAGAAGTGGATTGGCGCCGTGATGCCGATTTTTGCCATCTTGCTTGTTTTGCTCATATTCAAATCTCTTTCTCTGGATTCGGCTCCAGAAGCTCTGCGATTTTTATTCTATCCTGACTTTTCAAAACTACAGGGGGGGTCTATGCTTCATGCCATCGGGCATGTCTGCTTTACCTTGAGTGTTGGCTTTGGAAGCATGGTGACTTTCGGAAGCTATCTCAATGATTCGGATCATATTCCCACGGCTGGATTTAGGGTCACCATTTTGGACACGATTCTTTCACTGTTTGCGGGTCTTTTGCTTTTTCCCATTGTTCTTCAAGCCTCGGATATTCCGTTGACTGATCCGCGGCTTTTGTTTGAAGCCCTTCCTAAATTCTTATTGCAGATGCCTGGTGGAGTTCTCTTCGGATTTGCATTCTTTGTCTGTCTTTACCTGGCGGCATTAGGTGCCAGCATCGGCCTTCTCGAAGTTGTCGTTTCAAATATTGTGGATCGTTTAAAAATCAAAAGATTCACAGCCACATGGATCAGCGGTGCTGCGGCTTTGTTCTTAGCTGTTTTTCCGGCGATGTCTTCGACCACATTTGGTAATGTGCAAATTGGCGGAAGACCCTTGTTAGAAAATTTAGACAGTTTCTTGATCAATTTCTTTTTGCCTCTGATTGCTTTAGGGATGGCTTGGGTGATTGGATCAGGCCTTAAAAAACCACAAAAGGAGAAATTATTTGTGAATTCTCAGAATATTGAAAGCGTCGCTCTTTTTCCTTATTGGACTTGGTTTGTTCGTTGGTTGGTCCCATTTCTTATCATTCTCGCGTTTGTATTGCAGGCTTCCGTGAGCTTTGCGCAATCGACATCAAAACCTTCATTCGAAGTTCAGCGTGAGATTTCTTTCCTTTGGAATCGCATCAAGAATAGCAGTATCAATCAGCTTTTGCTCGAGGATGGAAAAATTCGCAAAGGGGATGAGTTCGGAGATGAAGCAAAAAGCTTCGAGGTGGTTGAATCCGCCCATCGTATTTTCGAGCTAGACCCTTCACTGAACAACTTCTCAGTTGATGAAAAGAATCGAATCATATCATTTAAAGATATTTATGATAAAAGCACCGCTGAGTTTTATTCGGGAAGAAATAAGCTCGCAAAGGAAATCACAATTTTTACACCTTGGGATAGGCCTTCGATTGATAAGATCATTCGAGCAGAAATGTTTTTAGAGGGCTGGCCAGGTGGAATTTCTTTTTCGAGCATCACGGCAGAAACCTCTTTGAGTCCACTGCGGGTGCTTGGTGGACCGGGAGCGAGAAGACTGAATTTTTGGCCATCGAGCGGTCAGGTCGGTCTTCCTATGAGTTTAGACTTTATTAGAATCTCCTATATGGTGAATTCAGCCGGAATCCCTCTTGCCATTGAAGTCATTGGCCGAGATATGCTTAAATATAATGAGTCTTCTCCGGTAAACGACGGATGGGAGCCTTTTGTTTATGAAAAATACTGGGGACGATGGTTCCCCATTCAAAATATAGGGAAAATTCCAGTAAAGGATTTTTGCGTACGTTGTCACACGACGGCAGACTCACGCTTTTCCCCCTTTCCTAAAAATGTATTGACCAAGGAAGTGTTTAAACAGGTTGGGTACAAAAATGATGGCTTAATCAATGGTTTTTTTAAATTTAAAGAGTTGGAGAAGTGATGAGCTCTTTTTTCTTTGCTTTTATTATTCTTCTTTCGCATCTTTCCAACTCTTCACAGGCGCTGGATTTTGTTTCCAAGTTTTCCCCGATTCAATTGATACCTACTGATAAAGTAACGCCGCATTTGATCGGTCACGAAAAGTCTTTGTTTGTGGGTTATAAGCTTCAAAAATTACTGATACTGAATATGTACCGGGTAGATTCAGGAAGAATGAAACTCGAAGCCGAGTTGTCGATTCAATTGAGTGAGAAGCAATTGAGCACTTGTGTGCTTGGTTTTTCTGACTTGGCCTTTGACAGATACGCCATGCCTTGCTCGGGTGAAGTTCTCCTTTTCCAACGGGAAAGCTCTGGAATTTGGGTCATGAAGGCTTTGCCTCTACCAAGCGCCTTTGAACCTCATGAAATCACAATGCTTAAGTCGTCTTTTGTCGTGAATTCTTCTAGAGAGGGTTTCTTGATTTTTGACGACAAAGAATCACGGTTCTTTGAATTTAAATCAAGTTACTCGAGCTTTCAGAGGTGGGGTGGCGAGGACATTTTAGCTTTGAGACAGGAAAAGTCTCTGAGCCACTTCTCTGTTTTTGGCAGATCTCAAGAGTTGACATCTTGGACTGAAAAAACCCTTTTCACTGATGTGCCGTCAAAAGAGAGTTTGGCAGATGTTTTATCATTTAAAGCGGAAAAACCCTACATCGCTCTCGGAGTTAGGATCGGCAAGGACTATGAAGTTTCCTTGTACAAGGCATCTAGTGAAAAAGTGCAAGTTCTTCCAAAGCTTCGATTTTCTCAAGTGACTTATCCGAATTCGACGCAATTGCTGTTCGACGGAGACAAGCTCTTCGTATCTCAGCCCTATTTTACAAGCGATACGGCTAAACGTTGGACAGGACTCATTGAAGAATTTGCTCCGGACTCTGCGGGAAGTCAGTTTCGATCTATCTCGCGTTTTGTGCCGGGAGATTTGTCAAGAGAGGACTCGGCTTTAGGTCAAGGCTTGGCGTCGGCAGGAGGCTATCTCTTTGCGTCTATGCCGAGTTTCAAAGCATTAATTGATCAATTTATCACCAATCCCGCTGAAATTTTTGTGCTGAGGCCCTCGATGAAGGGGCCTTAAGCCATCGTGGCCAAACACTTTTAGGGATGATCAATTCATATAGCCAAGGGACTGTAATTTTGTGAGCAAATCGAGATTCTGCTTATATTCATCTCGAGTAAACCGCATCACGTTGTCTTCTCCAAGCTCAGCAGTGAGGCTCATAATATAGATAGGCATTCTGTTCGCCGAGGGGATTGAAATTGAGGTTTCTTTGTCTTTGGTCTCATTTTCTTTAGCTGCGAGCTCAGTCAAAGTCTGCAT
>JACCDR012078334.1_pt1 | contig 16560 bp, 13 predicted proteins | sample 7446431 | NCBI WGS metagenome assembly JACCDR01 (sample SAMN15323443, study PRJNA562643) | freshwater metagenome | isolation source: river surface water | place: USA:Blue River Watershed | collected 2017-08-17 | reverse complement strand
GGCTGACAATTTCAAAACCAAAAACTACAGCTTACGTGAGCTGATTCTGGAAGTTGTCAGCAACCCCAGCTTCCGCTTCCGCAACCCCGAATAATGAGGACACCACTGTGACAACCAAGTACGAACAATACTCTCGCCGTGCGCTGCTCTCCCGTTTGGGGGGCGCAGCGGCCGTTGCAACCTTAACGCCCTTTTTGCCGCCAACAGAGGCCGAGGCCGCAGTGGCCAAAACGCCACGTTACCTGTACATGTTTACACCGGTATGCCCCAGCGCCCGGCATATGGGCGCTATGGTGCCCGTCAGTAATCTCGGCGAGATTACTGACATCAACTTTCGGGGTGATCTTGCCGGCCTCAATAGCATGAAAACCAGACTGTCGTTTTATCGCGGCATGAATAACGTCGCAGGTGATGATAGCAATCTCGGAGGCGGTCATCGCGGTCGCGCCTTCCCCTACTTAGTAGGCGTGCCCGTTCAAGCTGGAAAAGTGGGCGCTGGTTCAGCAATTGAAGGCAATAATGGATTGGATGAAAAACCGTCTATTGATCAATTCATTGCGGACGAGTTAATCGCCAAAGGCATCAAAACGCCCCTGCGCGATTTACGCTTTGGATGGTGTTTTAATCAAGTTGATAGCCTCGATAGCGTCAGCTTTAAAGCCGGTAAAAAGCAGTTTTATCAAGACAGCGCGTTAAAGGTATTTAATGCTATTTTTGCCGTTTCCGGAGGCTCTGGATCAGCCAACACCAACCCTGCATTGGCGCACCGTAAAAATGTGCTGGACGCTGTCTATAAAGACCTGAACAGCGTGAAGCCACAACTGTCCAGCATTGACGGCAAGCGCCTAGATCAGCATTTGACGGCTATTAGAGAACTACAAGACGAAATCACACGCAGCCAAACTGGCGGTGGTGGCGGCAGCTGCTCCATTAGCACCACCGACCAAGCGTTAAAGAACACTACAGGCTATTCAGACCAATCGAAGGCCTTTGCACGCTTGGCCGCCGTGGCGTTTAACTGTGATTTAACGCGCGTTATGGGCAGTGCTTATGGCCACCCCTATGATGCGATTAAAGATTTCTCACTGGATACCGTGACCGATGGCCTCTCCAACTGGCACGCGGCGACTCACGGCACAGGTGGTAGCCAGGCCAATCTGGATGCTTTTATTTCGGCTGTGATGAAATACCGTGCTTCTGTATTCATGGAGTTTTTAAAACAATTAGATAGCTTTAACGACCCCAATGGCGGCACCCTATTAGATAGCACCATAGTTCACTGGTTTATGGAAAGCAGTAGAGACCATACATTCCAGGACTGCTTTAACGTGATTGGTGGCGGCGCCGGAGTGTTTAAAATGGGCAAGCAGTTTATTGTGGGTGGCTCAACCGGTAACAATCGAAACGCGCCGCTCAATATGCTGTTATCCACCATCGGCCAAACCATGGGCGTTATCGCTCCCGGCGGCAAGTTTGGCAACTATAGCGGCTCTTTGGCGACTAAGTACTTGGCTTAAGACTAAGTACTTGGCTTAAGACTAAGTGCCTCGCTTAAGGCTAAGCACCTGGCTTACGGCTAAGTCTTTATCAGTATTTAGCTGATCGAGTGTTTAGCCCAGCGCTGGGTTAAACATCCAAGTTCAGTCACCCTTTGGGTGGATGAGTCAGTCGCCACACACAACAATGCCCGCCTCGAAAGAGGCGGGCATTGTTGTTTAGCGGAATAGTTTTTGTAGGCGCCGCGTTAGCAGCCATAATTAGCGCAACATGATTAATACGATAACGACAACATCACGGTGCGGTACGGCGCCTGATGCGTTCAGGAGAACCCTATGGCTTTATGTGCTGCATCTCATTGGAAATCGGCATTGGCACTTGCCAGCCTGATCGGTGCTGTAATCGGTTGTGGTAATAGCGGTAACAGTAATGGCGCAGCTAAGACCCCAACGGCTAGGTCTAGCTCATCGGCACAGACGACAATAAGCAGTGCGGCGGCCAGCTCCGTCGCCGTAACAACCGGTAGAATAAAACTGAACCAGCTAGGGTTTTTGCCGGAAGCCGCCAAATGGGCCCTAGTCCCCGCCGGCCAAGCAACGTCATTTCACGTTATCAGCGTAACGAGCGGTGACTCGGTATTGAGCGGTAATCTCAGCCTAGCAGCCACTTGGGCACCCGCGGAAGACAGCGTGAAGCGCGCTGACTTTTCCGCACTCAAAACCCCCGGGGACTATATGCTCCGGGTCGATGGTGCAACAGACTCCTATCCCTTTAGGGTAGCCACAGATACCTACCGCGCACTGACGGCGGCCAGTATCAAGGCGTTTTACTTCAATCGAAACAGTGCCGAACTCTTAGCCGCCCACGCAGGCGAATTTGCACGCCTGCTCGGGCACCCCGATACAGAAGTCTTGGTGCATGCCTCAGCCGCCAGCGATACACGCCCGACAGGTACAGTGATCTCGAGCCCCAAAGGTTGGTATGACGCAGGTGATTACAATAAATACATCGTCAACTCCGGCATTTCAACCTATTCCTTGCTCGCTGCTTATGAGCACTTTCCTCAGATATTTCAAAACCAATCATTAAATATTCCCGAGAGTGGCAACAGTATTCCAGATTTACTGGATGAAGCATTGTGGAATCTTGAATGGATGCAGAGCATGCAAGACCCGCACGATGGCGGGGTTTACCACAAACTCACCAACAAGCATTTTGATGGGCTCATAATGCCGCACCAAGCCCGAACCGAGCGCTATGTGGTACAAAAAACCACCGCAGCAACCCTGAATTTTGCCGCCGTGATGGCCGTCGCCAGTCGTGTCTTCGCAAACTACGACGCCCAGTTGCCAGGTCTGTCTGCCAAAATGTTAGCCGCCGCCGAATCTGCCTGGGCTTGGGCTGCGGCCAACCCAGCCATTGCCTACAAACAACCGAGCGATATCACAACCGGCGAATATGGCGACAACCAATTCGCCGATGAATTTTCCTGGGCGGCAGCCGAGTTATATATCACCAGCAAACAGGATGCTTATTACGTGGCCATGAAGGCGGCTGAAACCACGGCCACTATTCCATCATGGAATGATGTACGCAGTTTGGCCTGGATGTCGCTTGCGCACCACCGGGACAACTTAACCCCCGTCGCAGACACACTCTTAATCGCCCGCCGCATCGATAATCTTGCGGCTAATTTGCATGCGGTATGGGCTGCTTCAGCCTATGGCGTCACACTACAGAAAAACGATTTTGTCTGGGGTAGTAACTCGGTGGCATTGGGACAAGCGATGATGCTGTTGCAAGGCTATCGCTTGAACAGTAAACGGGGCTATCTGGATGCCGCTCAGTCTACACTCGATTACCTGCTGGGCCGCAACGCCACAGACACCTCCTTCGTGACGGGTTACGGTGATAAAACCCCTCAGCACCCCCATCACCGGACCTCAGAAGCCGATGGCATTGCCAAGCCCATTCCAGGTTTTATCGTCGGCGGCCCCCAACCTGGGCAGCAAGATAAAAAAGACTGCCTTGCAACCTACCCATCCAGCATCCCGGCTAAATCCTATTTGGATGATTGGTGCAGTTATGCCAGCAATGAAGTCGCGATTAATTGGAACGCAGCTTTAGTGTACGTATCCGCCGCTATTGAGGCCTTGACACCGCAATAACGCTTTAGGCAATCCTTTACCCAAAAAAAACCGGCCTTGAGCCGGTTTCTTAACAGGAATAATTGCCCTTTTGACGGCGCCTTTCGCACTCTTCCCGAATATTTTCACAGGCTGTGACTCGGCCAGGAGACGTTGGATTGGTGCGCATACAGCTCGACCGTTCCTTCGCCAAATCCTGGTCTGACATACCGGACAGCGCGCCACCGCCTTCGTTACAGCCTACAAATAAGCCACACAAAAATCCGGCTAGCAGTATCCGATACCCCAGCACCTTTAAAGTGCGCATATTAACCTCCCAAGCTTCACCAACGACTCTCGTCAGTTTAGTTGAGGGGTAAAGACCTTATTATTGATCTTCGCGATAATAATAAGGCCTGATTATCACGAATTGGTTAGCTCTGATCACCCACATCATCGGTATCGACTTGACCGCTCAAACGACGCCTCAGATGGGACCAACTCATTCCAAGCGCCAACACCCAAGACATCACGACCAAAGCAACCCACATCATGTGTGTCGGTGCCGTCCAATCCAGCCAACCGAGATCCACAAAAATCCAGATCAAACACCCAACTAGCAAAGCCGCCAGCGTCATTCCAAATACACCCAACGACCGCAAAGTGGCGCGCAAATAAATCGCCCAGCCAGCAATCAAGAGAATGCCCGCCAAAGCGATATAGGGATTCACGCTCGGGAAAATGGATTTCGCCCAATGGAAATAAGAATACCCACTCGGATTAAAACTGGCAAAAACCAAAAGCAGCGCAAACAGGCTACGCCACACAAATCCCCACAGTGTTAATGCTTGCATACTTAACCTCTTTTTGTATTACGTTTCGTGTATTACGGGTGATGGCTCGAAATGCCTTTTGGGAGCGAATCCATAACGGATTCAATCCAATTTTCAACCTGATCAGTTAACTCTCGGCTGGTTTTGCCAGTGGTGCCAAGGGGCTCGCCAATGACCACGTCAATGACACCAGGCAATTTTGCAAACGCATTATTTTGCCAATAAACGCCAGCATTCATTGCGATCGGCAAAATCGGCACGCCCGCTTCAATAGCAATATCGGCACCACTTCGTGCGTATTTTCCGCGCTCACCCGGCACCATGCGGGTGCCCTCCGGGAAAATAATAACATTCATTCCCTGCCCCAGAGCCTCTACACCCAGGCTTTTAACTTGCCGCAATGCCTCGCGGGGATTATCGCGATCGATCGCAATAGGTCGCAAGCCACGCAAGCCCCAACCAAAAAACGGAATGGACAACAATTGTTTTTTTAGCACCGTAGTTGCCGGGAAAAACAGCATTTGAAAATAGAGGGTTTCCCAAGTACTTTGATGCTTACTCAACACAACAAAAGGACGACTTAATTGCTGAAGGTGCTCTAAACCCTGCACGCGGTACTTTAAACCGCACAGATATTTTGCACAGCCAATAACAAGGTGGCACCAGCTGATAATAATGCGATGACGATTAACCTGGGATAAGCCGCCTAAAACCAGCGACAAGACCCCATAAATAACAGCCAGGAGCGTCGCAATCGCGATAAACAGCAGTGTGCGGCAGAAAGCCAACATACAAAAAACCTTTTAGTGAACGCGCCCAACAACTGCGCATAAAAATGGCGCCGAAGCGCCACTGACTTCAGGACCCAAAATGACCTTACCCTTTTACCACCAAACAGCCAATATCGGCTACCTGCCCTAAGAGCAACTGCACTTGGCGCAACAAGGCCAAACGGTTTTGTTGAACAATTTTATTGTCAACCATGACCATGACGTCGGTAAAAAAGGCATCCAGCGGTTCGCGCAATTGAGCCATCGCTTGCAAGGCTGCTTCATATTTTGCCTGGGCGATTAAAGGCGCCACAGCATCACCGATTGTTTTTAAAGCGGTCGCCAAGGTATTTTCTGCCGGAGCCTCAAAGAGACTCGGGTCTAAACGCACATCCGCTGATAAGGCGTTTTTCGCCAAAATATTGTTGACGCGTTTATTGGCTTCGGCCAACGCTTGTGCATCGACTAAAGTCGCAAAACGGTTAACCGCCTTAACGCGACGATCAATATCCTGTGGGCAACTTAAGCCCTTGGCGTGAACTGCTTGAAAGACCTCAGCGGGGACCCCCGCATCACTATAAACCGATTTAAATCGCTCAATTAAATAGTCAAAAACGCCATCAAGCGATGCCTCACCTTTTGGCAGATTGGAGAATTTCCTGTAGGCCTGCTGCAGGCAAGCGCGCATATCCAACCGATAACCACCGTCCACTAAAATACGCAGTATGGAAATACTGGCTCTGCGCAACGCAAAAGGATCTTTGCTGCCTGATGGCAGCTGACCTAACCCAAAAATTCCAACCAAGGTATCAACGCGGTCAACCAGAGCCAACAAAGCTCCCAGCGGCGTTTCAGGAATGGCATCTCCGGCGAAGCGAGGCAAATATTGCTCGCGCATCGCAGTAGCCACTGCATCCGGCAAACCTTGGTGCCGAGCGTAATATTCGCCCGCAATACCTTGCAGCTCAGTAAATTCACACACCAAACCGCTCACCAAATCAGCTTTACTCAACTCTGCTGCCAAACGGGCAAGGTCAATCGGCACACCAAAAATGGGGGCTAAATACTCTGCCAGCGCCGCCATGCGCTCGGTTTTGTCCCATAGGCTACCCAATTGCGCCTGGAACATCACGGTTTTAAGTTTTTCACGCCTGTCGGCCTGACTCACTTTTTTATCCGTTTCAAAGAAAAAGGCTGCATCAGACAAGCGCGGGCGAATGACTTTTTCATTACCCGCAATCACTTCAGCCGGATTGCGGCTTTCAATATTAGCGACTGTGATAAAACACGGCATTAAAGATTGTTGTGCATCCAAAACATGGAAGTATTTTTGATGTTCCGCCATTGAGGATATCAACGCTTGAGCCGGCACGCTCAAAAAGGCTGGATCAAAACGTCCCGCCAACACACAAGGCCACTCATTGAGTGCCGTCACCTCATCCAACAAATCCGGCTCAATAACGGCTTGACCACCCAATTCACGACCTTTTTGTGCGACAGCAGCCTGAATAAAATCGCGACGCTCATCAAAATCTGCACGCACAAAACGCTCGCGCAAACGGTCTTCATATTCCGTTGCCGAAGCAATTTCACAAGGGCCTGGCGCCATAAAACGATGCCCGTACGTCACCCGGCCCGCCTGCAAACCTAATAGTGTTGCCGGTAAAATCTCGCTGTCCCACAACATCACCAGCCAGTGAGCCGGTCGTACAAATTCCACTCGGCCAGCCCCCCAACGCATGCGCTTGGGCACTGGCAACTCAGCTAAGGCGTGCATGACCATATCCGGCAAGAGTGCTGGCAGTGTTTTACCGCCTTGAGTAACGGTTGCACAGAGCTTTTCTTCTTTACCTTCTAGCGCTTTTTGTAAATCCGCTACCGGGATCCCGACTTTTTCACTGAATGCCAAGGCCGCTTTTGTCGGCTGCCCCTGTTGAAACGCCACGCGCACCGGCGGGCCCCAGAGGGTTTCATTTTTTGTAGGCGTTGTAGCCGGTAATCCGGTAATCACTAGCGCTAAACGCCTTGGGCTGGCATAGGCCTTGACACCCGACGCCGTAACACCGAGATCGCTCAATTGTTGCACAAGCCCCTTGGAAAACGCATCGCGTAACCCTTTTAACGCAACGGGAGGCAATTCTTCGGTCCCCAATTCCACTAAAAATACATGGCTCATTATGCTGTGACCTCCGCGGCTAACTGGGCTAATACCTCATCGCGCAGAGCTTTCGGCGCCAAGGGGAAGCCCAATTGAGCGCGCGCATTTAAATAGGCTTGCGCCACATCGCGAGCCAAGGTACGCACGCGCAAAATATAACGCTGGCGTTCGGTCACCGAAATAGCTTGGCGTGCATCCAATAAATTAAATGCATGCGAGGCTTTCATCACCATTTCATACGCAGGCAATGGAAATCCTGCCGCCATTAATTTTTTTGACTGTGCTTCATATTCATCAAAGCTCTGAAATAAAAACGGTACATTGGCCTGTTCAAAATTAAAGTGACTCATTTCGACTTCGTTTTGGTGAAAAACATCACCATAGGTGACGGGCGTCCCATCGGGGCCGCGAGTCCAAATTAAATCAAAAAGCGAATCTTTGTTTTGTAAATACATGGCAAGGCGCTCCAAGCCATAAGTAATCTCTCCACTTACGGGGTAACACTCAATGCCGCCGACCTGTTGAAAATACGTAAATTGCGTGACTTCCATACCATTTAACCAGACCTCCCAGCCCAATCCCCAAGCACCCAGAGTCGGGGATTCCCAATTGTCTTCGACAAAACGAATATCATGTACTCGGGTGTCAATCCCCAATCGCTGCAAAGAGCCGAGGTATAAATCCTGAATCGCCGCTGGAGAGGGCTTTAAAATGACCTGAAATTGATAATAGTGCTGGAGACGATTGGGGTTTTCGCCATAACGGCCATCCGCTGGACGACGGCACGGCTGGACATAGGCGCTATTCCAGGTCTCAGGCCCCAAAGCACGCAAAAAGGTGGCTGGATGAAAAGTCCCTGCACCGACTTCTAAATCGAGCGGCTGCAAAATCACGCAGCCCTGCTGAGCCCAGTATTGTTGCAATGCGAGAATAAGGCCCTGAAAGGTCGAGACATCTACTGAGGTCTCGACACTTGTGGCTTGAAGAGTTTGAGAGATCACACCATCACCCGCCCTACGGCAAACAAAAGCCGCGATTATAGCGGCTTTCAAGGGGCGATGGAGAGAGTGAAAAATTAGGTTTCGTAGCGGTCGATCAGGTCGCGCACCAAACCACTTCGCACTATGTCGTCGCGATGAAATGTGTGGATCGCGACATTGGGCAAATCGCGCAGCCGGTTGACGGCATCCCACAAGCCGTTTGGCCCGGCGATATCGCTTTGGTGAATATCGCCATTCACTACCACCTTACACCCCTCGCCGAGCCTCGTTAAAAACATTTTCATTTGTGCCGGGGTAGTGTTTTGCGCCTCATCCAAAATCACAAAGCTGTCGGCACCAAAGGTTCGCCCGCGCATGTAGGCCAAGGGTAATGCCACTATACGCCCGTGACGCATGAGGTATTTCACTGTACCGGCACCCATTCGCTCCGACAAAATCTCCTTGAAGGCATCGATATAAGCAGCGAATTTTTCGTCTAAATCACCCGGTAAAAATCCCAAACTCTCGCCAGCCTCAACCGCAGGTCGCGTAATGATGATGCGCTCGATTTGACCTGACTGCATGGCTTCCGCCGCCAAAGCGCCCGCACAATAACTTTTGCCAGTACCGGCAGGGCCAAGGCCAAAGGTCAGTGCGTGATGGGTAATGGCGTCAATGTAGTGTTTTTGCGCCCGGGTACGGGGGCTGAGTGGCTGTTTAATGTGCTGAGGAGAATAGGCTGTCGAGAGGGGTTGACGAGCATTCAGCTCAACGATTTCAGCGCCTTCGTGATCGCTGTAACCCGTCTTACGTTTTTGGCGTCGGCCTCTGGCCTCATGCCCGGTGGTGGGAGTGTCTAACGGAATTGCTCGGCGTGATTGCGCTCGCTTCGCCATAAGAAAAGCCTCCTCGCTGTATTCAGCGGTGGGTGACGCGGTCAATGTTGGCGCTGCGGGCTCTAAGCCACACAGCTACCGCTCTGTGCCATGACACAGACTGTGCATGTCGAATGCCGGCTTCCAAACATACCCCTAAACAGAAAGCCACTTCTCTTGCCCATCAGGCGAGAGCGCATTCAACAACTCATCACTCAACAACTCATCACTAAACCCTAAGCTAATCTTCACTGCATCAAACCGACTGCTTGGCTGAAATATGGCCTCAAAATTTTGCCTTGCCAAGTATTTTTTTAAAAAAAATGGCTTTTTTTGTAAGACTGCGATTTATTGAAATAATGTCGTAAAAAATCCATTTGAACGTGCTATAAAGTAAAGCTAACCCAAAGGGTTTGGAGTGCGACCCGCTCTTTGCTGCCTCAATCGACCAAACAATGCGGCAAAAATCGCGAGCTATCTTGCGTGATTAAACTCACATCCTCACGAATTCCCATGCCGGCAGCGCAGTCGCCCACCAGCCAAGAACCTATCACCGGGTAATGGGTTGTACCGCTGGCTTGGAACGCCGGCAAGGGGGCAAGCGCTTGACGAATGCAAGGCCCGGTATAAGGCCCCGGCACCTGATGGCGGCGCCCAGACAACTCTACCAACTCCACATTGGCACCCTCGCGTGAATGCAGGGGTTTACGCACCCAGCCAGGCTCCAGCAAGCCTGTCTTCTCTTCAAAAAAACTCGGCAATAAATTGGGATGATTCGGGTGGCGCTCCCACAGTAAGGGCAGCAACCCTTTATTGGAGAGAATCATTTTCCAGGGCGGCTCGATGAACTGGGTATTGGAAAACGGAATTTGCCGGGCGAAGGCATCCTCTAACATCAACTCCCAAGGGTACAGCTTAAACAACCCCCGAATTTCCTGATTCTGCGCATCGACAAACTGGCCGTTGTACTCGCCGATATCCTCCAGCGCGACATACTGCACCGACAAGCCGGCCTGCTGCGCAATATCCATTAGATAATCCACTGTGCCCTTATCTTCCTCATGGTCTTTCAAACTCGCAAAGTGGAGCACCGAGGGAAATGGACGGGTTTTAAAGGCGTCTTCCAGCTGATCTTGCAGAGAGTTAAATTGATCTGCCTGTGCAGGCAAATGACCTGCGGCAATCTGCTCCTCAAGCCAAACCCACTGAAAAAATCCCGTCTCAAATAAGCTGGTTGGGGTGTCGTAATTTAACTCCAGCAATTTGGCGGGATTTTTGCCGTCGTAACACAAGTCCAAGCGGCCATAGAGGTGAGGCTCGGCCTCTCGCCAGCTGTTGGCCAAGTGATTCCAGAACCACTCCGGAATGTGTAATTGTCGCAAGAGGCGCTCACTGCCGAGTATCTCCGGGACCAGATCCATCGCCATAGCGTGGATAATTTCGGTGGGGGCTTCAATGTCGCGCTCAATTTGCGCTAACGAAAACCGGTAGTAAGCCGACTCATCCCAATAAGGGGCATTGTCGATGGTGTGAAAGCCAAAGCCGACGGATTCGGCCAACTGGCGCCAATGGGGCCTTGGCACCAAAGGGATGCGCTCCATCTTAGCCTCCAAAACTCATGCGGGTGCCGCCAGCCCCAAACCCATTGCGCTGCACTAAGCGCCCAGGTTGCGGTTGCACGGTTTTGGGTTGAACCATAACCGGCCCCGTATTGCGGGACACAAAGGCCCCCGTCCCCGTTGAAAAGCCATTGGCGTCATCGCGCTTTTTATATAGCGGTTGTGCCGGCACGCGGGGCGACAATTGCGCAGCGCCTGCCCCACGGTTCAGTAACTGCCCAGCCAAAAACCCCATCATGGCCGGCATAAAAAACCCGCTACTCGTGGTTTGGCATTGGCCTTGACCGTAGTCGGCTTCACAGGCGGCGCGGCTATCAAATTTCGGTGCCGTTTCGCTGTGCAAGGCTTTGGCTTGATCCAAACTGGCCTGGCACTCTTCGCGAGTCAAAACCCCCGCATCCTGGCAATCGGCGAGGGTTTCATAGACTACCGCCGGCGCGGCTGGCTCTTGCACACAAGCAGACAGGCTCACGCCCGCTACCGGCACCATGAGTACCAGTGCAGCTTTGCGGCTGCGTTTAAATGACGTTTGCATAACGAGTCCTCTGAGTAATGGGTGGCGGCTAGCCATTGGAGGCGCTGGTAACTGATGCAGGCAGCTAGTAACTGATGCAGGCAGCGTTAATTAAACCCATAGCGACCGCCGTACCCCCGACAAAAATACCGGCTGCCATTTCGCCTGCCTCGATGCGCTGGGACAAGCCCTTGACCAACAACTTCACCACGCAAAAGGTCAACACCTGCACCACGAGCGCCAACAAACCCCAAATGGCGTAATCGACCAGCGATAATGAATGGCGAATCGCGCTACTCAGCGGCAAAGCAAAGCCCAGCAGAGCGCCGACATAGGCCGTGGCTGCGGCGCTATTGTTGGCGCGAATCAAGGCAAACTCATCATGTGGCGTTAACCCGGTGTAAATACGGATAAACAACCCCAATAACACCACCGCCAAGCCAAAATACGCCAAGAATGCGGGGACGCCCGCCATCGACTGTACCGACACATCCAAAAACCCGGCAAGATCCAACATAACATTCTCTCTCAAGGTTAAAAGGCGTGATTGTCCGGTAACCGGGGCAAATGTCCAGTTATCTCAATCGAAAAGCGGTTGTCCCACTCCTTGTGGAACTTTTTCGCTTAACCGCTTCCAAGGTGCAGCCTGCAAACCACAGTCGCCGCTCAGGGCGCTAGCAGGGCTCTTGCCGCAATGCTAAACTCCGGCGGCACTCAAGATCACCCGGCCATGTGGCCGACGTTTTCGGCGTTTTTATTGAGGTAGGAGACTTACAGACTATGGGTACCCGTTTACAGCCGGTCGATGTTTTAGCCCCCGGCCAAAATCTGAATGCGTATCTACAGGCTATTAATGGTTTTGGCATTTTGTCGGCAGAAGAAGAAAAATCACTCGCCGAGGATCTGTTCTACCGTAACAACCTGGAAGCTGCCCGCCGTTTGGTTATGGCGCACCTGCGGTTTGTGGTGCATATCGCCAAGTCCTACGCCGGTTATGGCCTGCCCGAGGCCGATTTAATTCAAGAAGGCAACGTCGGGCTGATGAAAGCCGTGAAGCGCTTCAACCCGGAAAAGGGCGTGCGCCTGATTTCGTTTGCCGTGCATTGGATCAAAGCCGAGATTCACGAGTTCATTTTGCGCAACTGGCGCATTGTGAAAATCGCCACCACCAAGGCCCAGCGCAAGTTGTTTTTTAATTTGCGCGGCCAGAAGAAACGCTTGGGCTGGCTAAGCCACGAGGAAGCCAAAGCGGTTGCAGCGGATTTGAACGTTAGTTTGCGCGACGTGCAGGACATGGAGGGCCGCCTGTCGGCCTTTGATGCGGGGTTCGATGCCGGCGTCGACGAAGACGACGACACCGCGTATCTCGCCCCAGTCAATGTATTGGAAGATCATCGCTATGACCCGGCTGAGCTCATTGAGTCGGCAGATTGGGAATCCTCTTCCGTTACCCATCTTGAGCAGGCGTTAACAAAACTGGACGCACGCAGCCGCGACATACTCCAGCAACGCTGGCTCGATGACGACAGCAAGTCGACGCTGCACGATTTGGCCGCTCAGTATGGCGTCTCGGCAGAACGCATTCGCCAGCTCGAAAAAAACGCCATGAATAAGCTAAAAGCGCTGATGGAGGCCTAAAACAGGCTGCCGCAGTTAACCGCCGAGAGGCGGTTTTTTTTTGCACACACTGAAGGACTACCGCATGAACACAGTGCCCGACACTCCAACCCGCTTCTGGCGCCGCCCGGGTGCTTTGGCCTTTTTTGCCGCAATGTTTTTGAATGCCTTTGTGGATTTAGGGCACAAGATTGTCATTCAAAATACCCTGTACAAACTCTACGATGGCTCGGCCCAAATTCTCTGGACAGCGATTATCAATGCTTTGATTTTGCTGCCATTTTTAGTATTGATCAGCCCAGCGGGGTTTTTGTCAGACCGCTTTTACAAAACGGCTGTTATGCGCGTCATGGGTATCGCGGCGGTTGTCATCACCCTTGGCATCACGGCGGCCTACTATGCCGGTTGGTTTGAAGTGGCCTTTGCGCTCACGTTTTTATTGGCCGCGCAGTCTGCACTCTATTCGCCCGCAAAATACGGCTTTATCAAACCGTTTTTTGGCAAAGAAGGCTTGAGCCGAGCCAACGGCATAGCGCAAGCCACCTCGATTATGGCGATTTTGTTCGGCAGTTTTGCCTTCAGCATCGGCTTTGAAGTGCTCTACCCTAAAGGCGCCCAAGAGCCGGGTGATGTGATGCGGGCTATAGCGCCCTTAGGCTGGCTGTTGGTGTTATTCAGCCTGATTGAAACGGCCCTGCTCTATAAACTACCGGACCTTGGCACACCCGATACCCAAGCGCGCCTGCCACTCAAACACCTGCTGACCGGCAAACAATGGCAGGAGGATCTGCGCTGCCTACTGCACAATCGCGCCATTTTGCTCTCAGTCGTCGGCCTCGCCATGTTTTGGTCGATAGGGCAGGTGGTGCTGGCGGCCTTCCCGGCTTTTTTAAAAGAAACCACCGCCGAGATGAACACCCTGAAAGTACAGGGCGTGCTGGCCTGTACCGGCATTGGTATTGCGTTAGGCTCGATCATGGCCGGGCGCGCCTCGCGGCATCACATTGAGCTGGGATTACTCCCGCTGGGTGCTCTGGCCATTTTGGGGAGCCTGTCGCTGCTCACGACCTTTTCAAGTCTCAGCGCCTTTGCCCTGTGCTTTTTGGTGATGGGTATTGGCGGGGGCTTATTTATTGTGCCACTCAATGCGCTCATTCAATACAGCGCCGACGAAAACCAGCTCGGCAAAACGCTCGCTGCCAATAACTGGGTCCAAAACCTCTGCATGCTCGGCTTTTTGGTGCTGACTGCCCTGGTGGCAAAGGCCGATATCAGCAGTCGCTGGTTATTGTTGAGCATGATCCTGGTCGCCCTGGCGGGTAGCCTTTACACCCTGTACCGTTTGCCGCAAGCCTTTGTGCGGTTGATTCTGGGGCGCGTCATGTTGCAACGCTACAGCCTGCGGGTACAAGGCATGCGCCACGTCCCCGCTCAGGGCGGAGTTCTGTTGCTTGGCAACCACATCAGCTGGATCGACTGGGCCATAGTGCAGCTTGCCTGCCCGCGTCCGGTGCGCTTTGTCATGCTCGCGAGCATTTATCAAAAATGGTATCTGCGCCGCTTTTTACGCCTCATGGGCGCCATTCCCATCGCACAGGGCGCCAGCGCACAAAGCTCACTGGAGCGAGTGGCGGCAGCCTTGGATGCAGGTGAGGTGGTCTGCCTCTTTCCCGAGGGCACCATCAGCCGCACCGGGCACTTTGCCGAATTACGTCGCGGGTTTGAGCGTGCCGCCAGCCTCTGCCAGCAACCGCTGGCAATAGTGCCATTTTATTTACACGGTCTCTGGGGGAGTCAATTTTCGCGCGCCAGCCAACATTACAAAGCCTCGCAACGCCGCCCCTGGGTGCGCGACTTAGCCTGCGCCTTTGGCCCGCCCTTACCCGCCGACTGCTCGCGCGACAGGCTGCACGATGCGCTCTATCGGCTGAGTGTCAACGCTTGGCGGGAGCAACCCCAGCAGGCTTCGATCGGCGCCGCGCTCATCAACGCCGCCAAGCGCAAAGGGCGCGATGCCGCCCTGGTCGAAAGCCAACAGGACGAACGCGGCCGCTTTAAACCGCTCAACCCCATCAGTGGCCATCAGCTCTTAACCCACGCCTTAATACGCGCAAGGCGCCTGCCTCGCGGCCAGGCGATTGCCATTCTGAGTCCTCGCTCAGCGGACGCCGTCATATTGATGGTCGCCGCCTGGATTGCCGGCTGTCGCGTGTGCCTGCTCGACCCAAGAGCCCCAACCCGTGAACTGACCCAGCGCCTACAAGCCCTCGATATTCGCCACGTTTACGCCGCCGATAGTGAGCGGTTAGGGGCCGAGGGGCTAACCTGCGAGCCGCTTGTGATGAAAGCGGGTACCCTGGAGTCACTCCTCACCGCGATCTATGCGCGGCTAACCCCCGCGTGGAAAATCCGCTGGTTATCCCTCGCTCCCCCCTCAGCCATAGCCCTGCAATTGCCCACGCGCGATGAGGCCGAACAGCTCAAAACGGTTCAGTACAGCCCCGGCGCCTTGATCGCTCAAAGCGCGCAAATCGCACAGCTGTTGAACACCGAAAGCGACGACAGCCTGCTGGCCCACCTGCCACTGCACCAGGCCTATGGTTCGGTGGTACAGATTCTAACGCCGCTTCTGCAAGGGATTACCTGCGTGATAGAGCCTCAAGACGGTGTCGTGTCTCTGGCCCGCACTCTGGCGCGGCTCGATGTCACACTCCTGCTGACCCACCCAGAGCAGCTCTACCAAATGACCGACTCACCCCACTGCCACGCTCTGCTGCTGAGTTCACTGCGCCGGCTGGTTGTGAGCCAAATAGGGCTGGACAGGGCCCGCATTCAGGCCTTTCAGTTGATGTTTCACCAACCGGTGCTCCCAGGCTTCGGTTTGACCGAAACCGGGCCCGTACTGAGCTGTAACCTGCCCGATGCGATGGACCCACAGCGCTGGCACATTCAACGCGGGCAAAAAGCAGGCAGTGTGGGCATGCCACTGCCCGGCACCCATATAGTCGCGACCGATGCAGTCGGCCAGCCGTTGCCCGCCGGGCAAGTGGGTGCGCTAGCGGTAACAGGCCCGCAATGCATGCAAGGTTACGCCGAAGGCGATCATTGGCAGCGCACGGCAGACGGCGACGGCTGGATCACCCCTTTACGCGGCTGGGTGGATGACGATGGCTTTGTATTTTTGGCGAGCCCCGCCAATGCGTGACAGCCACCCCCTGCCGCCGCCCGATCCGCAAGGCGACCTGGCATTTACGCTCATAGGCGACACCCTTTGGCTGGCCTACGAGATAGCGCGCGACTACGCCTCAACGCCTCGAGCCTTTGCGCTGGTGCAGTGCGACACCCTCACCGACTTGCTCTATCAACAGAGCGCGGCACCCGATGACGTCTGGGACAGCGTCATGGCCTCACCTTGGGGCTGCTATCCCTACAGGGTCGAAACAACAGACGATGCCAGCGCTGAAACCACTCGCTGGCTGTGGCACTGGCCAGCGCAATCACTCGACATCCAAAGCGCCCCCCCACGCTGCACCGAGCGCCTCTACCACCTGCCTCACGCCCAAGCGGCGCT
>JACCDR011257072.1_pt1 | contig 16568 bp, 18 predicted proteins | sample 7446431 | NCBI WGS metagenome assembly JACCDR01 (sample SAMN15323443, study PRJNA562643) | freshwater metagenome | isolation source: river surface water | place: USA:Blue River Watershed | collected 2017-08-17 | reverse complement strand
TCGCGGCCCGCGCGGATCAATTCAATGACTCCCTCACTATCCTCGGGAACCAGATCAAGAACGTCGCGATCGAGGGTCTCAATGAGCTCCTCCCTGTTTTCCAAGAGATCATCAACTCATTCACCTCCGCGCCCGAGTCGGGCGAGGAGGTTGTCACTATCTTCGAAGCAATCGGAGAGGCCGCAAGGCTCACGGCGGTAGGTCTCAACACCTTCGTCGAGGGGTTTAAAAACGGCGTAGATATCCTAGTCACGACCGCCAGGGTGGCAGGCAATGTCCTTGCCGACTTCTTCGCCGTCATAGGCGACTCGATCACGACCAGGGCCCAACAGCTCAAGGCGCTTGCCTCTCTTGACTTCGATGGTGCGAGCTCTCTCGGGGACAATCTCGCGAAGAGATCCTCGGATCGGGCCAAGGAGACCGCGGCGGAGACTGAGAAACTTTTCGAGGGTCTCGCTCAGCGCTCAGAGAAGAGGGCGGAAAGGATCGCTAAGGTCGCCGACTCTCTCTTGAAAAACTCTCTCGTGTTTGGAGAAGGCTCCGCGGAAGAGATCCGGAAAAGACAGAGAGAAGCTACTTCCGCGGGAATCATTCGCAGAACAGGCGCTGTCGACGTTACCAATTTAGGATCTGGGTCTGGCGATGCCGCCGCGAAGAAGAACGCTCAGGACTTCGATCGGGTCAAGAACTTCATCGAGCTCCAGGAGCAGGAGAACAAGAACCGGAAGGAAGCTCTGGGCGACATCAACCTGGAGGCGAGCGAGCTATTAAAGGTAACTGAGGCCAGGAAGTTCGACCTCGAGATCAAGCGCCTTACTAAGTCAATGAATATTTCCGAGGATCAGAAGCAACAGATCGAGCTTCTGCGCCAGGAGCGACTCGCGCTTGTCGAGCTTCAGTTCGAGCAACAGAGATCTTTCGGCGCGGGGGCGAAGCAGTTCTTCCGTGACTACGTGAATGACGCGACCGATACCGCGAAGCAGGTCCAGACTGTTCTCGGGACTGCGTTCCGTGGAGCAGAGGACGCGCTCGTCGAGTTCGTGACCACGGGGAAGCTGAACTTCAAGGCCTTCGCGAATGCCATCATTGAAGACCTCATTCGTATATCGATCAGAAGGGCCCTGGCCGGATTCGTCGCAGGCGCATTCGGGGGAGCGGCGGCAGGAGCAGGAGGTGCCGCGGCGTTCGCCGATGGCGGGATCATGACCAGCGATGGTCCTCTACCCCTGAAGAAGTACGCGCGCGGGGGCGTGGCCAACTCTCCTCAGCTTGCCATGTTTGGCGAGGGCTCCATGCCTGAAGCCTACGTTCCCCTCCCGGATGGACGAACCATTCCGGTGAATCTGAAGGGCGCAGGAGGCGGAGAGAATATCAACGTCAACGTCACAGTGAACATGGCGAACGGCCAGGAAAGCACATCACAGGATCGGGCGAGCACTCTCGGGAAAGACCTTAGTCAGGCGATCGTCGCCACCGTGAGAAGCGAGCTCGTCCAACAGAAGAGGCCCGGCGGGCTTCTCGCGAGGTAATATATGGCCTTCCCATCTTTCGAATTCATTCCCGACTTCGGAGCGTCCAAGAGCAAGAAGCCCTCTGTCACGAAGATCCAGTTCGGGGATGGCTACGCTCAGAGGATCGCCTACGGAATCAATACCAGTCCCGAGACGTGGGGGGTAAACTTCTCGAACCGAGACCAGGCCGAGGCCGATGCGATCGACGCATTCCTCGAAGCAAGAGGCGCAGTCGAACCGTTCTCCTGGACGACCCCTGACGGTAACGAGAAGAACTTCACTTGTGAGGAGTGGTCCAGAACCATTCAAAATGGAAGCTATTACACTATATCGGCGACCTTCCTCGAATGCTTCGACCCAGAATAAAGGAAGTCAATGGATACCCCAGAAGAGATTATCTCCGAAATTAATTCGCTGGCCCCTTCGGCGGTCATTGAACTCTTTGAGGTGGACACCACGAGCTTCGGAGGAGACATTCTTCGCTTCCATGCCGGAACCAATGGTCTGAATCAGAATCTTATATGGCAAGGCGAGGAGTTCATTCGATACCCTGTCGAGGCCACGGGCTTCGATCTTACGGGTCAGGGCCAGAACCCGAGGCCCACTCTTCGGGTCTCAAACTATCTAAGCACGATCACGGCCATCCTTATCGCTTACGGCGATCTCGTCGGGTGCAAGGTCACGAGGAAGAGAACGCTCAAGAAGTATCTCGACGCCGTCAACTTTTCCGGAGGCAATCCGACAGCCGACCCGGAAGGGGCCTTCGTGGACGATATATTTTTCATAGACCGGAAAGCACTTGAGACCCGCGAAGTCGTGGAGTTCGAGCTTGCTTCGGCGCTCGACCTCTCAGGAATTCTTCTCCCTCGTCGCCAGATCATTCAGAATCTTTGCACTTGGCGCTACCGGGGCGGAGAGTGCGGATACGCCGGGGACGATTATTTCGACACCCGAGACAATCCCGTCGACACTCTCGGCGAGGATAAGTGCGGGAAGCGTCTCTCGAGCTGTAAGAAAAGATTCGGGGAAAACGCGGAGCTTCCTTTCGGGGGCTTCCCGGGAGCTGGCCTCTTCCGATGAACTGGCGCGAGGAGGCCCACAAGCTCGCACTGGAGTCTATGCCGAGAGAGGCCTGCGGGCTTCTCATCATCGAGAAGGGTCACGAGGTCTTCGTTCCGTGCCGGAATATCTCCGATCTCGACGACAACTTCGCAATCGATCCTGTCGACTATCTTGCAGCCCATAATCGCGGCGAGATTGTCCGGATCATTCATTCCCATTGCTACGTGAGAGCTTATCCTTCCGAAGCCGATAAGGTCTCCTGCGAGGTGACCCGTCTTCCTTGGTCCATCATTTCGGTTCCAAATGGAGAGTGGTTCGACTTCGAGCCCTCGGGATTCAAGGCCCCTCTTGTCGGGAGGACCTGGGCCCATGGCGTCCTGGATTGCTATAGCCTGATTCGTGACTACTACCTTCAGGAGCTCGCGATCGAGATTCCTGACTTCGAGCGGCGTCACGAATGGTGGCTCCGGGGGGAGAATCTCTACCTCGACAATTATGCGAGCGCCGGATTCGTCCAGGTCCCCATCGAGGACATTCGCAGGCATGACGTCGTCCTCATGCAGATCATGAGCCCGGTCCTGAATCACGGGGCAATCTACTTAGGAGAAGCGAAGATCCTCCACCATCTCACCCGGAGATTGTCTTGTCGGGAGGTATTTTCGGGTTATTATAGAAGGAACACCATAAAAGTATTAAGGCACAATTCTTTATGCGGACCGTCAGGCTCCTTGGGGAACTAGGAAAGAAGTTTGGAGAAGTTCACCGCTTCAGCGTGAACACTCCGGCCGAGGCCGTGAGAGCACTCGCTGTGAACTTTCCGGGCTTCGAGAATGAACTCCGAACCGCTCACGAGCGGAACGTAGGGTTCAAGGTCATCAATGGCGGCGAAGAGCTCGAGGACGTCGATCAGGTCCATCAACCGGCCTCTCGCGAGATTGTAATCGCTCCGGTCGTTATGGGCTCGGGTGCCGTGGCCAGAATTCTTATCGGCGCAGTCCTGATCGTTGCATCGTTCATCCCGGGCCTTCAGGGTGCTTCCCCTTACCTACTCTCTGCCGGTGCCGGACTCTTGCTCGGCGGTGTCGTGGAGCTCCTGTCCCCAGTACCTCGGGCCCCGAAGGTTCCCGAGAAGCCCGAGAACACTCCCTCCTATGTCTTCAATGGTCCCGTGAACACCACGGCCCAGGGCCACCCTGTTCCCGTGGGATACGGACGAATGACCGTCGGGGGAGCTCTTATCTCCGCGGGAATTTCGGTGCGGCAGCTCCGGCGAGGTTTCATTGAGAAACAGGTCGAGAGAGTAATCGTAAGAACCAGATGGGACAGCGGCGCTGTCTACGGCCCCTTCCCACCGAGGAATTACTACAAGAAGACTCTTGAGAGGGGTCGCGGAATCGAGCCCGGCGGTAGCGTCGAGTCGAACTTCGAGAAGGATACCTATTATTTCTACGAGACCATCTTGGTGGAAGCATGAAGATAATTAGAGGCGCAGGCGGCGGAGGCAAGAGCGGAGGCGGAAGCTCGCGAGTCCCCACCGAAGAAAAGGACTCTCTCCAGTCGAAGGCATTCGTTCAGGTCATTGATCTCGTCGGAGAAGGCGAGATCGAGGGTCTCGTCAACGGGAACAAGTCGATCTTCTTAGATGGAACCCCGCTCCAGAACCCGAACGGGACCTATAACTTCCGCGGAGTCGAGCTCGACTTCCGAAGCGGGATTCAATCCCAGGACTATATCGACGGCTACGGCACGACCGAGAGCGAGATCGCGGTAGGAGTAGAGGTCCTTGAGGCGGTTCCAATTGTCCGGACAGTTACGAATGAACAACTGGACGCGATCGGTGTTCGCATATCTATCCCCCAATTGACCCGTCAAGACACGGAGACCGGGGATCTGAAGGGTGCCCGCGTCTCATATAGAATTCAGCTCCAGTCGGATGGCGGTGGCTTTCAGACCGTCGTTAGCGACACGATCATCGGCAAGTGCGTTTCCAAGTACGAGCGCCAGTATCGAATTGATCTCACAGGCGATCCGCCTTGGGACATCCGAGTCGTAAGGATGACCGACGACTCGAACAGTGTCGCCCTTCAGAACAAAACCTTCTGGGAGTCCTACACAGAGATCGTCGACGGGAAGCTTCGCTATCCGAATTCGGCCCTGGTCTCTCTAAGGGTCGACGCTTCGCAGTTTAGCGCAGTGCCAGTCAGAAGCTATGATCTTCGCCTTCTCAAGGTGAAGATCCCTAGTAATTATAATCCTGAAACAAAGACCTATTCCGGCATCTGGGATGGAGAATTCACGATCGCCTGGACGGATAATCCGGCATGGGTCTTCTATGATCTCATGACGAATGAGCGCTACGGTCTCGGAGGATTCATTCCCGAGTCGCAGGTGGACAAGTGGTCTCTCTACAGTATCGGTCGATACTGCGACGAGCTCGTTCCGGACGGCAACAACGGCTTCGAGCCGCGGTTCACTTGTAACTGCTACCTCCAGGAGCAGGCCGAGGCCTACACGGTAATCCAGAACCTCGCCTCGGTTTTCCGCGGCATGATCTACTGGTTCAATGGCGCGGTGACTGCGGTCCAGGATTCGCCCGAGGACCCGTCATTTCTATTCACTCCGGCGAACGTGGTGGATGGGGCCTTCACTTACTCAGGGTCAAGCGGGAAGACACGACATAGCGTGGCCCTGGTCACATGGAACGACCCCGAGGATAGCTACCGTCAGAAGATCGAGTACGTAGAGGATGCGGACGCGATCGCCCGCTATGGAATTGTCGAGACCCAGGTCGTCGCTTTCGGATGCACCTCAAGGGGTCAGGCGAACAGGGTCGGCAAGTGGATTCTCTACACTGACCAGTATCAGACCGAGACTGTGAACTTTAAGACGGGGCTCGGTGGCGCTATCTGTCGCCCGGGCCAGGTCGTGAAGGTGGCCGACCCTGCGAGGGCCGGATCACGTCGCGCGGGGAGGATTCTTTCCGCCACGACATGGATAATCGAGACCGATCAAGACCTGACGATCAACCCTGCGACTCATACTCTATCCGTTGTTCTTCCGAATGGAAGCATCGAGGAGCGAGCGATCCTCTCAACTGGGGGTCGCTTCATCACTGTCGCCTCGGCCTTTTCTGTCGCGCCATCGAAGGCGTCGATCTGGATGGTCTCAAGCTCCGAGGTCGAACCCCAGCTCTTTAAGATCGTGTCGATTGCGCAGTCCGACGGCGGGCTTCATGACATCACCGCGGTCGCTCACGATCCCTCGAAGTACGATGCGATCGAACTCGATCTTGCACTTCAGCCTCGATCGATCAGTTCCCTTTCAACCGTCCCGGAATCTCCGGCCGGCGTTACCATAACAGAGAACCTCTACTCGACCGGCTCGGACGTAAGGGTCAAGGTCTCTGTCTCATGGAACCCGGTGCCTGCAGCGATCGGGTACGTGGTGAGTTATTATCGCGACGAGCTAAACCCTATCATTCTTCCGGAGACCAGCTCGAACGAGATCGAGATCCTAAACGCCGAACCCGGGACCTATTACGTCTCGGTCTATGCGCGCAATGCAGCCGGCGTTCGGTCGGTCCCGTCTACTGCTCAGAAGCAAGTGATCGGGAAGTCCCTCCCTCCTGGTAACGTCCAAGGATTCTCCCTCCTTCCAATGGCGGGGGTCGCTTACCTGTCCTGGGAAAAGTCAGTGGACCTCGACGTTCTGATCGGGGGAACGATTCGGGTAAGGCATACGCCGGACATCCTTACGCCGACATGGAAGAACTCGGTCGATATTGTTCCGGCCCTACCAGGGACGGCGACACGGGTTCAAGTCCCTCTTCTCGTCGGCTCCTACATGGTGAAGTTCGTTGACTCTTCGGGGGTCGCCTCAAACGAGGAGGCACTCGCAGTCACCACGATCCCGACTCCGCTCGCCTTAAATGTGGTGGAGACGATCGACGAGCACCCTTCGTTCGCCGGTTCGAAGACATCGATGGAGTACGCTCCCTCCCTATCAGGCCTGGCGCTCTCGGCGAGCCTACTCATTGACGACATCCTGATCGACGTGGACGAGCTCCCGAACTGGGACTTCGCGGGCGGGGTTTCTTCCGAAGGGACGTACACTTTCGCGAACTCCGTGGACCTGGGATCGGTCTTCTCGTCCCGACTTACGGCCAGGATCAAGACGATCGCCGTTGACGTGGCCGATCTTATCGACTTCCGGGAGGACCTCGTAGACGACTGGATCGACCTTGACGGGGACTTCATCGACGACGTGAATGCCGAGATCTACATGAGGACAACGGACGATGATCCGTTGGCCACTCCAGTATGGTCGGACTGGAAGCGCTTCTTCGTTTCAGAGTATCGCGCCAGGGCCTTCGAGTTTCAGCTCCGGGCCACCTCCGGGATCTCCTACCATAACATCGTGGTCGAGGAGCTATCGGTCACCGTCGATATGCCGGACAGGGTGGCGAACATCCGGAACATCACCTCCGGGGCGGGCTTCTACGACGTGGTCTACGACGAGCCATTCGCCGCCGTACCCACCGTCGGGATCACCGCTTCTAATCTAAATTCTGGTGACTATTACCAAATTACAAACAATACTAGGAATGGGTTCAGAATTACATTTTTCAACTCTTCCGCCGCGGCAGTTTCGAGGACGTTCGACGTCTTGGCGAAAGGCTACGGGAGAGAGATTTAAGGGGGACTATGGCGCAGCATGACATGGTAATCGATAACCAGTCGGGACTAAACTTCCGGACTGATTTAAACAACGCTCTCGCCGCCCTAGTCTCAAGTTCAAGTGGCAACTCAGAACCATCCACCACATACGCTTACCAATATTGGATCGACACTTCTGGCGCGTTCGGCGTCCTGAAGATTCGAAACGCTGCGAATAGCGGATGGATCGTCGTCGGTAGAGTGGATCGCGAGGCCCTGGGCCTGAACTACTTCTTCTCCGGGAACTCTGCCCCTTCGGCAACACAGGCCTTCATGCCATGGGTGGACACGAGTGGCGCTAATCCAATCCTTAAGGTGCGAAACGCCGCCGATTCCGCATGGATCACCATCGGACGCGTTGACGTCGATAACTTCGCCCTCCTTCCTCTCACTGGAGGGACACTCACGGGCGCGGTCATCTTCTCGAACACTGACCACGTCACTCTCCCTCGAGGGACCACTGCCCAGCGGCCGGGATCTCCTGCGGACGGGATGCTTCGATTCAATACCAGCCTGAACATCTTTGAGGGCTACCGGAACACGGCATGGGGCGAGATCGGCGGAGGTGGCTTCGCGGTCTTCACGACCCAGTCGATCACGGGCTCTGGTGACATCACGGCGAACACGACAGACGCTCTTCAGTTCAGACCTATCCAGGGCAACGCCGGAGCAGTCTCGGCATCCACCACTCCGTTCGGAACTTCTGGCGGATGGAAGGACGGGACACGGGTCACGCTCATGGGAATCGACGACGCGAACTCGGTCACGTTGACTTACAACGACGCCGCGAAAGGTCTCGTCGGTAACTTTACTACCATAGAACTTACAAGATTCAAGGCGATCGATTGCATCTACAACTCAGCGTTGGACAGATGGATCGTCGTGGGAGGTATCTAATGCGCTTTATTTTAGCTCTACTGTTCATCCTAATCGCGGGGCCATCGCTGGCCCAGGTTCGAGACACGGTATCTGGCCTCTATTCGCCAGGACTTCGCACGGTCGCGAACTACATTCAGAACCCATTCTGCTTCGCGAACACTCAGGGGATCTCGGTCTCCGGTGGCGGTGCGGTCTCAAGGACGACGACCACGCCGCTTCATGGAACGGCATCGTGCCTGATCTCATCCACCACGGCGGCAGGGAAGATAGTCTTCGCCACGAGGACGCTCGATAACGCACTATCGGGCCGGAGCTGCGAAGTAACATTCTCCTACTCGGGGAACGGCGCGAACTATAAGGTTTACGCTGAACGCTCTGGCGTAAAGATATCCCAGGAGCTCACGCTCGTCGACGCTGGCACTGGATCGCGCGAAGGCTACTTCCTCTATCCGTGCGGAGATCTCTCCGCTGCTACCACCCTGGTCTTCGAGGCGCTCACCACTCCATCCGCAGGGATTCGGGTCGGCAACGTACAGCTCGGGGCGGCGAACAGACTTGTTCAGGTTTCACAGGCAAGGATCGCGGGGGAGAGTTATTTCGCCGGGACTTCGGCCTGTACGTGGTCAAGAACGAGCTCTACACTGGGGGCATTGACCGCCACCTCTGCCTGCCCTGGGCCCACGATAGTCAACAGCACTGTCGGGCAATGGCAGACAACGGACGCGGATCTTCCTCGGCAGACAATTAATAACCTTCCGGCCGGGACCTACAAGGCCAAGTTCCTAATCTATCACAACCCGGGAGCTTCAGGGCAGGCGAATGCTTTCGCTATCAATGACGGCACGACGACTTGCGAGGCCGTCGGCGGAAGTACCTTTACAACCGAAGTCATGCCTCAGCTTGTGGAGTGTACCTTTGTTTACAGTTCTGCCGGGAATAGGGTCTTTGAACTTTACGTGGGTTCAGTTTCGAGCTCCATCATTGTCCGAAACTCCAACACGGCTCCGCGAGCTTCTACCAAGTTTATTCTAGAATACTTCCCCAACGAATCCCAGGTCATCGTCGCACCCGACCAGTCGAATTACGACTGGAGTTCTTACACTCCGACATTCACCGGATTCGGAACAGTCACCTCTCCAGAATGTCAGCACAAGCGCGATGGGTCAGACCTCCTCCTCCGTTGTAAGTTTGTGGCCGGGACGACTTCAGCAACCGAGGCCCGAGTCTCTCTGCCTACAGGACTCATTGCCGCAGGCACGGACAAGATCCCAACTATCCAGAAGGTGGGAGACCTCGCCCGGTCAATCTCCGCCTCTTCCAACTTCTCTTTCCATGTCCTCCAGGAACCGAGCGTAGCCTATGTGACATTCGGAGTTCAGAGTAACTCGACTGGCGGCCTAACCAAGGCGCAGGGAAGCGCCCTGATCGGCAACACCGAGACTGCTTCTTTCCTCGCTCGAATCCCGATCGCTGGTTGGGTGAGTCCGGGAACTATCTCGGCCCTTATCGAGGGCTACAACTCGACCCCTGGTATTGCGCGGCCGCTCTTCTTTTCGGCCTACGTCTCCGATGGCTCTGGCACGACAACCGTCTCGAGAGAGATGGGAGAGTGGATCAACGGGAACTGTACGAATCCGACAACAAGTAACTACGTTTGTACCTTCACCAACGCATTCGCTCAGGCACCCTCATGCTTCACCACGGCGGACAATAACGGCAACGCGGTCCAGTGTAACGCGCACAGTGAAACGACTACTCAAGTCTCGGTCAAGTGCTCCGATGCAGGCTCGATAGATTCAAGCTTTAAGATTGCGTGTCATGGGTACCAGCAATAGAACCTTGGCTCCTTGCTTTACGCAGGGGCCTACTTCTTGTTAGAATTTAATGACAAGGGGCCTAAATGAAGTTATTCTATTCTCTGATTCCGCCAGTAATTAAGGCGTTCTTCGGGGTCGTAGTTTTCATGGTGTCTCTCGGGTGGGGGGCGTTGTTTACGATCAAGACCCTGATCGATGACTCGGTCGCTCAGGCCGAAGCCAGGATCGAGAAGCTCCAGGACGTGAAGGTCGCGGAGATTCATTCGCGACTGAACAGGATAGAGACTCTCCAAATCAAAACGCTCGAGATTGTCTCGGGCCAGAACAAGGAAGATTTAAGTGGAAAAAATTGAACTCAAAGAGACACTCGAGCTCGTCAAGGCGGTTGAACTTCTCGCAGTCAAGGCGAAAATTATTATCAAGGACGGCATCGGTGCGGAAGATCTTGCTCCGGCCATCGAACTCCTGAAAGAGATCAACGTCATCCTCGAAGGCGTCAAGGGTGCCGACGAGGCAGTAGGCGAGCTGAAGGACCTGGACCAGGAGGAGCTCGTCTCTCTCGGTCTCGCTCTGTTCGCGGCCTACAAGAAATTCAAGGCAGCTTAATCGTGACAGTCACGGCGGCGCTGTCCCTCTTGCTCGCGATCTCGAAGGCCATCCCGGTCATCGACAAGTGGCTCGAGGAACTCGCCGCCGCTTACGTCAAGGCGCGAGTCAGTGCCATGAAGAAGGAGACCCGTGAAGCTATCAAAAAGGCCCTCGAGATCGATGACCAGCGCACGATCGAAGAGACGATCGGCTCCAGTTCTGCCGGTCAACCTACTGGCGCTCCTGGCTCTGTTATCGTTGATTCTCTTCCCGGGGTGAAACCATGAAGGGTCTCATCCTCGTCATTCTCCTATTCCCTCTTTCCGGGTGCGTGACCCGTAGACAGGTCCAGGCGGCGATCTGGTTGAACAATGCGCCCTTACCGGCGGACCTGTGCAGGGACGTCCCTGAGTTGAGCCGCTACGGCTTCTATCGTCGTCTCAATGACGGGCGTCTCGAGTTCGTTTCATGGTGCAAGGAAGAGGCGGGCCAGTGGTTCGCCATCCACAAGGACGACCTCGAGCGGCTCCTGAATCAGGGCATACCGGAGAAGCGGGTGCCGGAATTGGCGCGCTGATTCATTTTCTCAGGTCCCCTGTGGGTCCCCTGCTCTGGTCACGCGGCCTCGGAAAATTGCAGGACCAGAAGCAAGTCACTGAGCAATCGAGAGAAAATTGGCGCGCCCGGAACGATTCGAACGTCCGACCCTCAGATTCGTAGTCTAATACCCGCTTGTCAGTTAACTTCTCGCAAGTTCCCGAAATTGCATTATATGTAGGTTTTTCAATGCACTGGTATCTCCGGAGCTCATGAGTTATATGGAGAGCTCACCAAAGATAGGTCCCCCACGGGTCCCCAGAAAAGGAGCATGAATGAAAATCATAGAGGTTCTAAGTCAGAGCAGGCGCGACTTCACAGCTACAATTGAGTGCGAGTCTTGCAAAAAAACCAAGAAGCTGACTTCCGGGTATGACGACGGTTACTATCACTCTGTAGTAATCCCCGGGATGAAGTGCGAGCACTGCGGAGAGTCCAGGAACTCACTCAAAGAAAAGGGCTTCTTCGGAGATCGTATCCCGGAGGGGTCAAGTCCATCGGTTCCTTCTTGGGTCGTTATTTAAATGCCCCGCCTCTCCCAAAAATTCGCCGCCTCTCTCTCTCCCGCGGACTCCGATCTCTGGCACTGGGACGACACCCTGAAGGGCTTCGCCGTTCGCCAGCGCCCGGGCATCCCTCCTCAATGGTGGGTGAGGTACTCGATGGGCGGGAAGAAGCGGAAGCACCTCATCGGACCATGCTCCATCATCAAGGCGGAGGCAGCCCGCGAGCGGGCGAGAGATATCCTTGAGAAGGCCAGAACCGGGAAGGACCACAACGCCGAGGAGAGGGCCTCCAGAGTAGCGCCCACGGTCAAGGACCTTTCGGTCGAGCACCTTCAGATTCAGAAGCCACCGAAAATCTCGGAGCGCTATTATCTGGACAAGAAGGCGCACTGGAGCACCCACATTCTCCCCGTCCTCGGGAAGATCAAGGTCGCCGATCTCTCCAGGGCCGACGTCGAGAAGTTTCACGGGCGATTCAAAGACCAGCCGGCCCTCGGGAATTCATGTCTCGCGACTCTTTCGAAGGCGCTGTCGGATTGCCTCGACTTCAATCCCCCATGGCGGACCGACAACCCCTGCGCACGGATCGAGAAGTTTAGGGTCCAAGGACGGGAGAGAATCCTCTCGAAGGAGGAGGTCGCCTCGGTCTTTCAAAGGATCGCAGAGCTCAAGGCGCGGGGAGATAATGATCGCCTGTGGTCGGTCCCGTGGCTCATCGAGCTCCTCCTCACGACAGGGCTTCGCCTGCGAGAGCTCTCGAATCGGCGGTGGAGCGAGATCGATCTGGACAACGGGACACTCACCATTCCGAAGCCGAAGGCGAGCAAGAAGCCTCGACACGTCACCTTGTCTCAGGTCGCGATTGATACTCTCCGCGCCATGCCTCGGCGCTCGGAGTGGGTCTTCCCTAACTCCCTCGGTAGCGGTCCATTCGTGAGTCCACAGAAGCACTGGGAGAGAATGCGAAAGGACCTCGGACTATCCGACGTTCGTGTCCACGACTTCCGCCATACCGTCGCGAGCTATGCCATGCACGAGGGCGGGCTCTCTCAGCGCGAAGTCATGGAGCTCCTAGGTCATCGCCAGATGGCCACGACCGAGCGCTACTTGAACGTCCACGACGAGCGGAAGCGGTCGATCTCGGACCGTGCGGCGGGCTCAATACTTGGGTTATAAGTAGCCGAATTACCGTAAATCTTGGCTTCGTGGTATAATCCCCGGAGTCAAGGAGTTATATGAGAACCATCACGACCGTCCTATTCCTTCTCCTGCTTCAGTCCTGCAACGGCTCCGGCGGCGAGAGCTCATCCTCTGCTCTGTCTTGCTCCGAGCCACTGGCCCAGTGGACCGATGATGGCGGGGTCGGAATCGACTTCACGGGTCTTGAGAGCGGGAGCACGGTCACGGTCGACAAGCTCGCGGGTGACTTCGGTCTCTCGGTCACTCCAGGCGAGCTCTGCGAGGTCACGGTCTCGGTCGTCGGCGACGATTGCAAGGGCCAGGTCCACGTCATCTCATCTCAGAGGAAGAGCAACGCGGGGGCATTCACTACCGCCTGCGTGGACCTCGAGGGGTCCTATCGGTACGAGCAGGAGGACGGTGGACTCGTCTTCGGAAGGCAGGGCTCGAATCCGATTCTCTACCGATAATCAGTAATCCTCCGCCTCGATCGCCATCAAGATCGCGGCGACCCCGAGCTGCTTCTCCGTGGCCCATCGATCGAACTTACCGTCCGCGACGAACTTCCCCTTCTCGTCGGACCAGTTCGTCCCGGCCCAAACATAGGGTGAGAGAATGCCGCGCCGACGATAACCTCGGCCGTTGAATAGCTCCGAAGAGATAAGGCAGTCCACCGGCCACTGGGGCCTGGTCCTATGGAGACCCACAAGCCTGAGCGCATCGATCGCCGACTCTTCCCACGAAGAGAACGGACCCCTCCCTTTCGGCACGAGGGTCGTTGGCCCTGGGAGCTTCTCCCCGTTGTGGAGGCAGCGATCGAAGCGAAGCGAGGTCTCCCGATAATGGAGGGCAGCGATGAGATACGCGTTGACCCCCGTCTCCTTCGAGACCGCCTCGTAGCGCGGGAGGTTCGCAAGGATCTTCCCCTTGACGTTGGTAAGCTCTCGGGCCCGCTCCTTGTCCAGGGTGCAATTCGCCCACAGATACTCCCAGTCAGGAAGTGCGGGATCAATTTTCTTCGGAGCAATGACCGACTCGATGGCGTTGAACAATGGCTTGAACATACTTCTCCCCTTGAAAAGAAAAGCGGACCTCTAGGGCCCGCTAGTAAGATGCTACCTCTGGACCTTCGTCCTCTTCTCTTCCCACTCCATCACCTTGTCGAGGGGGTACAATACTCGACCCCCGATCTTGGTGAAGGCCGGACCCTCCCCGCTTGACCTCCAATTGGCCAGCGTCCGCGGGGAGATTGTTCCTTTATACCGTTTCGAAATGTCCTCGGGTGTAAGGTAATGGGTAGGCCCCATGTCTCGCTCCGGTTTTCTGGTTCTAGTTTTTTTAGATAAACTCAGAAGAACTCCTTCGTTGTCTCGTCGCTGACCCCGCTTTCCTCCCCTATGGCGTCAACTTCATGGGCCACCGCTTCAATCTCAATAGGGGGGGCCTTCAATTCTCTGGATGCGCGAATCCTAGCATTGAGACCCTCAAGCTTAGGCTTCGCCTCATTCTTCACGTCCAAGATCTCATCCTCGGATTGCATCCCGAAGAGAACGTCCGGAGCGTAGAGTCGGCCGAAGAACGCTGCGGCCCTATAGCGCAGCATGAGGTCGGGCATTGTCTTCCACTTGGATCCGGACTTGTCGAACCATCCCTCTGACTTGGCCATCGAGATCGAGACCGGAGGGCCCTCAAGAATTTCGCCGGACTTATCTACAGTCCAAGCGGTACAGATCTTGTCCTTCTCCGTGACCTCGACCTTGAACCTTAAGGGGGCGAAGCGTCCGCATGAGTTAAGGGCGGCGATAATGTAGGTTGAGGACCAGGATGGCCTACCGTGAATTATGTGAAGGTTCTGAGTGACTGCCATGATCGAGGCCCCTGTCCTGGAGGCGACCTCGAGGGCGAGAAGGCAGTTCGCAAGGTTCCCCTTGAACGCCGGAGGGACGAGGTCGCTCGCGGCAAGGGCCTTCGCCATTCGCTGAGCTGACTCGAAAGAGCTCTCACTTGAGAAGACCGAGAGAGACCGAGGCTCGTCGCTCACTATGGCGACGGCGTTAGAATTCGTTGACTGGACCATTCGAGGCCTCCTTGATTGCCCACGCAGGCAAGCTGAGTGTTTTTATTTCGTCGGGGTATCCGGGCCACTCGTTTCGGTGGACCGCCTCGGCGTACTTCTGAATCAGTGGAAGGTAGAGCTTGCGTCCGACATCGATCATGACCTCGTCGGCAAGATAGAATGCGCAGGCGTAGGGTGCCGATGTCTCGAAAGCGAGGAAGATGAACGGACGATCTTCTCCAATGGCGGCACGAAGACCGTCGGAATAGAATGCCGCTTGCATATGGTAGCGATAGTTCACGACCGAACGAGCGAATGGCCCTGGGCCGGCCGACTGGGTGGACTTCACGTCAAGGATCGCAAGCGCGGAGAGGAAGTCGATTCGCGCCTTGCACGGAACCTGGACCTCAGATCCATCCGCGAGCATGACCTTCGTCTCCCAGATGACGGTGACTTCAGAGGTTCCCTCACGAAGGAGCTCGGTCGCCGCCGCGGACTTGCGGACAGCTTGAGCGACCTTCTCGCACGTCTCGAAGTGATCGCGAGATAGGATCTCTTTCCCTTCTGCTTCCCTGTTGAATCGGGCCCAGAATTCGATCGCCTCGATCGTCTCAGGCGACGGCTTCTTCGCGTTCAATTGCGAGGAGGATGGTCTCTTCGGTGCGTCGACCGGCTCAAGAACATACCGATCCCAGAACTTCTCGGGCTCCAGTGTTCGAGTATGGATCGCGGTCCCGAGAACCATGGAAGCAGTCGAGCCGCGCGGCTCGCGTTCCGGGTCAAGATAGTTTGCCCAGTAATGAAGAGGCGACGACGCGATCTCATCGAGGCCAGACTTATTAATTGCCGGGATCGACTTGTACTCTTCAAACGATAGACCGGGGTAGATCCCTGGTTTCATGAAAGCTTCCTTCTGGAGCAGCGCACCTAGTGATAAGTGGCGCACCTAAATAATGTCAAAAGATATTCGATGACTAATAATGAACCATAATGATAAGAGATGGTAAAGAATTAACTTACGGGAATTGTCGGTAGCTATCCTGAAGAACAATGGACCTTCTTATGCTTCGTTCTATTGCGATTATCTTTGGCCAGTTGATAGCGTTCCTTCTCATGATGGGAATCATCGGAGCGGTCTCTCGATTCGCTTTCGATACTCTTCTACTCGGGTGGCGCATCGGTGGAGGTAGCTTCTGGAATTAAGGCCATACCAGAAGGCGGCGATCGAGGGGCTTCGTGCCTCCTACTCGTCCGGGAAGAAGGCCCCGCTGCTCGTCCTGAGCACGGGAGCAGGAAAGACCGTCACCTTCACATTCATGGCGGACAAGGCAGTCGAGAAGGGGAAACGAGTCCTAATCATGGTCCACCGCCAAGAGCTTCTCGACCAGGCCTCGCGCTCGCTCTCCTCGATGGACGTGGCCCACGGGCTCATTGCTCCAGGTCGCTACGGCGAGAACGAGCGGGTCGCGGTGGCATCGATCCAGACCCTAGACCGGAGGCTCAAGAAGGCCGCGGTCCCTGCCTTCGACTTCATCATTCTGGACGAAGCCCATCACGTCGGCGCATCGACGTGGTCCCGAGTCCTAAGTCACTTTCCACGCGCTCACATTTTAGGTGTCACGGCGACCCCGTGCCGCCTAGACGGCCAGGGTCTCGGG
>JACCDR012283766.1_pt1 | contig 16569 bp, 13 predicted proteins | sample 7446431 | NCBI WGS metagenome assembly JACCDR01 (sample SAMN15323443, study PRJNA562643) | freshwater metagenome | isolation source: river surface water | place: USA:Blue River Watershed | collected 2017-08-17 | reverse complement strand
TACTGATAAGCACGGTAGACAGGTTGCGCTAGGCAAAGCATTGGTCAAGACAAAAGCAGATTCAGGTCTAGTCAATGGATTCGCCAACGACCCAGTTAGGCAGCAACTCAAGGCCTTTAAGGACTACCATGTGGTGGTGTCCAAGCATCCACATGATGTGGCTGGAATGACTTCTGAAGGCCAATCCTGGAAAAACGAATCCTGCATGAACTTCTCGACCGGAAGCAACAGGGAATACCTCAAGAAAGACGTTGAACACGGAACTCATGTGGCTTACCTGGTCCACAAAGATGACCACAATATTGAAAAACCACTGGCTAGGATTGCACTAAAGCCATTCCATGATGTGGAAGATAATGGACATACCATCATAAGACCTGAACACAGGACTTACGGTAATGCACCAGATGCTTTCAGTCACACCGTGAATAGATGGGTCAACAAGCATTTTCCTGGGAAGGAGGATGGTATCTATACGAAGAATGGTCAGGTGTATAATGATACTCATCAAGGAGTAGTGGTGGGTGAAAAGGTTGTCGATTCCCTCATAGATGGCAAAAGAAGTAACAAATTTCATGACATGATTTCAGATGTACTAAGTTCAAAATCCGTGAAAATATCAGAGCATCAGTATGGTAAGATAATTGATAGGATCATCAACGAACCTCATATGTATCACCAGAGCAATTTACATACTCTGGCAAATGTTCCAGGACTGAAAGGAGATAACCTGGATAAACTTGTAGATTACCACGATAGACTACAAAAAACTGGTACAATTAACGCATTATCTGGATTAGGTAAAAATCCTAATTTGACATCGGAACACATATCTAAATTGATAAAGAAAGGTGACAATTTCACTATAGAAAACGCTGTCTCTTATCAACCAGGAGAAAAGTTTACCGACAAACATGTTCATGATCTTTTCGCGCATACTACAGGTGAAATGTCCACGGACTATCAATATCGTATAATGAGAAGTTTGATGAACAAGGTCAAACTGAACAAGTCCAATTTTAAACTGGGACTAGAAAATGAGTTCCATCATGCAATGGTTACTAATCCAACCTTGAAGAATGAAGATTTGCATAAGATTGTTAATGATGGCCACAAAATATTTGATGATAGGAAATACGAAAATCTTATCGCAAGTGCCGCGCAGAACAAGAATTTCACTCCTTCTGAAAAGCATATTGACATGATGGTCGACAGTCCAAATTGGTCTGTTAGAGAGATTGCTACCACACAACCGCTTAAATCTCATCATATTGCTAAATTATTGGAGGACCCCGATAGTGATGTTAGATGGTCGTTGGGATTACATGCCCGCACCAAAGAACAACAGCACCACATATATGATAAAAATGGTGGACCAATGGCTTTGCATAAGTTTCACTTGCCTGTGATGACAGGATTGCTCAAGAACGAAAATCTGCATCCGGAAGTTTTTGACAAAATGAAAAAGGACCATTTCATTAAAAATTCCGCTCTGTCTCAACAGATGGTGGTTCATCGTCCGGATCGTTTAACACCAGAGGACTATGACAAAATCGTAGCGAGTGATGATACTATCTTGAAACGACAATTAGCTTGGAATGAAAGGGCTAAGAATACTCTACTACCTAGGCATATAGAGGCATTGCGTAAAGATGGAATTTGGCCTGAGCATCCCGGAGAATTCTAACATGAAAACATTTAAACAACTTTTAGAAGTATTGTCCTCACCACAAAAAAGCTTGGTTAGTAGTTGGGCAAGGAGCGATCACACTTGGTCGGATCATGCGTTTCGGGATCATCCTAATAGAACCAGAGTTCCTCTTGAATTCCCTGACCATAAGTCCGAACACCAATCCAAGGTGGAAGACCACCTGAAATTCCATGGAATTCATGTTCATGACTACATTGGTGGATTCGGAACAGACAAGCATGGCCGACAGGTGTCCATTGGTAAAGCACTGGTTAAAACCAAAGCTGAACCTCATTTGGTCAATGGATTTGCCAATGACCCAGCAAGACAACAACTCAAGGCGTTCAAGGACTATCACGTTACAGTATCCAAACATCCTCATGATGTGGCTGGTATGACTTCTGAAGGACATTCTTGGGAAAATGAGTCTTGTATGAACTTCTCAACCGGAAGTAACAGGGAATATCTAAAGGCTGATGTTGAAGAGGGGACTCATGTGGCATATTTAACTCATAAGGATGACAAGGACATAGAAACCCCATTGGCTAGAATTGCTCTTAAACCATTCCATGATGTGGACACAGGTGAAACAATCTTGAGACCGGAGCATAGATTGTATGGTAATGCACCGGATGCATTCAGTCATACAGTTAACCGTTGGGTCAACAAGCATTTTCCTGGAAAGGAGGATGGTATCTACAAGAAGAATGAGTATGTATATGACGATACAGGTTCAAGAACAGTTATTGGAAGTAAATCACTAGATAGAGCAATTTCACATCCAGATGAGGATATTAGGTTGGCCGCGGCAGGACATCCGAATGCAACAGTCGAGCATCTGAATCATGCATTGAATGATGATAGTGAATTTGTCCGTGCGGAAGTGTTCAATAATCCTAAGGCTAATTCGGATCATATAGAGAAAGGCATGAAAGATGCAAATCATTTTGTCCATATGGCGGCAATACAACATCCCAGTGCAACCAAAGAACAAATTCATGCTTCATTGAAAAATCAAATGTCTGCGGTGCGTGTGTCAGCTTTACTAAATCCGAATGTAGATGTTGATCATATTGACATAGGATTGCGAGATTCCAATCCATTCGTTCGGAGTACGGCAATTAAAAGTACCAATGCAACCAAAGACCATATCGACAGGGCACTTAAAGACTATGCATATTTCGTCAGGGCTAATGCAGTACTAAACTCCAATGCAACCAAAGAACATATTGATAAAGCATTGGAAGATTCGAATGAAGATGTGCAAAGTTCCGCTATGCAAAATCCAAATGTCACAGAAAAGCATTTAGATGCGGTTTTGTCTAATGATAACCAGCGTCGGCGATATTCGATACTAGTAAAGGCGTCGGCTTTAAAACATCCTAATGCTACATCCAAACATGTAGAAATGGCTATGAATCATGACAATGGTTGGCTTCGCGCCAAAGCAATGAATTCAAAGGCAACCGAAGAGCAATTGAGAAGAGGTTTGGATGACTTAAATCTTCAGGTTGAAAATAACGCTGTTGAAGAGTTGAAAAGAAGAGGACTATGGAATGATGACACAGGAGACTAACTAAAATGGCGACACCGACATTTATAAACAGAAATCCTACAGTTAAGGATTTGATACAAACAACCAAGTTCAGATTGAACTTTGACCGATTGCAGGGAATAACATACTTCTGTCAGTCTATCAGCCTTCCTGGAGTTTCTCTGACAGAAGTTCCAAGACCGACACCTTTTGTTGATCTATATGTTCCGGGTGAGAAGTTGGTCTATGATACATTCAACATCACATTTCTTGTTGATGAAGAACTGTATGCGTGGACTCAGATACATGATTGGTTGAGGGCTATGACTTTTCCAACGGACTTCAAGGAATACCGCGATCTGTCTAAGTTGAGTAAAACATCTGTGTACAGGAATTCCACCAATCTACCACCACAGTATACTGATGCGTCCGTTTCGTTCTTTACAAACAAGAACAACCAGAACATAATGCTCAAACTGAAAGATGTTTTTCCGACCTATCTGGGACCAATTCTGTTCAACGCATCAGACAGTGCCGAAAACATTCCTATCGTTGATGCATCCTTCAGATATTCTTATTTTGATATAGAAAGAGTTTGATTTTTCCATTGACTTTTGCTATAATGTGAGTATTACTGTGGTTAACGGAGATACTGAATAATGAAGGCACCGAGTTTGGAGCAATTGATCAAGGAATGGGAAAAGGACGCCAAGATAAATATCGTGGAACCCAGCATGGAGATTCTACGCATACCTCTCATTCACTCAAAATACAACACCTGGCTATCCATGCACAAGTTACTGGCTAAAAGAGCGAGACTTGAGTTCTTCAGAGAAAGAAAAAAGAAGTGGATGTATTTCAGCGGCAAACTCTCAAGAGAGCAATTGAAAGAGTATGGTTGGGAGGATTTTCCTTTCTCCAAACCACTAAAATCCGATTTCGATATTTGGCTTGAGGCTGATGAAGACCTCCAGAAAGTAATCGAAAAGGAAGAGTATCATGATGAATGTGTCAATTTCATAACCAATGTAATGAAAGAAGTACACAACAGAACCTGGCAATTAAAAGAACACATGACCCACGAAAGATTCAATGGAGGAAACCTGTAATGTGTGTAGTATCAATGATCGGCGATCATTACTTTGACAAATGGAAGGATTACAAACCTTCTTACACACCTCAATTTTATCCAACCACCCAACCAAATCAGATTGGAAAATCCATTAGTAGGGAAGAGTTTGATGAATTGAAAAAAGAAGTCAAGGAAATGAAAGAGTTGCTCAAGAGGGCGGTCAAATATGATGAAGATAACAACCAGAGAGATTGTGAAATCAAAGCTAAGGTGGAATTCCTTCGTCAGATGGCTGAGATGGTTGGTATCACATTGGACGATGTGTTTCCTAAAAAATAATGAGCGATGTTATCATTCACCCACTAAACAATGTGTACTGCAAGGTTCAATGTGAACCTCATATAACACAGGAGTTATCAGAGTTCTTCTGTTTCGAACCGGAAAACAGTAGATTTGATCCGACTGTGCGTGGGAAAAAGTGGGATGGTAAGATCAGACTGTTCAGAAAGAGAGGCAACACCATCTATGCAGGACTTGTAAGGCATCTGATCAAGTTCTGTGAGATGCATGAATACACATACGAAAACAAAACAGACTATATCGGTAAGGAAAACATAGACCACAAGTTCCATCTAAAACTAGGATTGGAACCAAAGTTTGAGGTCAGAGACTACCAAGTGGCCGGTTATTCCTACGCCTGCACAAGAAAAAGATGTGTGTTACTTTCGCCAACAGCATCAGGCAAAAGTCTCATAGCATTCATCATCATAAACTACTGGCTGAGTAAAGGTAAGAAAAACTGCCTGCTGGTAGTTCCAACAATCTCTCTTGTACACCAGATGTTCGGAGACTTCAAAGACTACGGTCTGGATTCTGACAAATACTGTCAGATGATCTTTGAAGGACAAGATCAGAACATAACAAAACCAATCACAATCTCCACATGGCAAAGTCTTGCACCTCTGCCCGAAAAGTACTTTGAAAAATTCGACTTCATCATAGGAGATGAGGCCCATACTTTCGCGGCCAAATCACTAAGATCGATCATGGAAAGGTTGGTCAATTGCGATGTGCGAATAGGAATGTCAGGCACACTAAAAGACACCAAAGTCCACAAGCTCATACTGGAAGGTCTGTTTGGACCCATAGCAAAAACAGCAACCACCAGAGAACTTATGGATAGAGGCTACTTGGCCGATCTTTCTATTCAATGCGTCGTATTGAAATATCCAATAGAACTGGCGGCTCAGATAAAGGGATGGGAATACAAAGATGAGATAGAATTCCTATTCGGTCTTGAGATACGCAACGATTTCATCTCCAAGTTCTGCATGGAACTTGAAGGAAACACTCTGGTGCTATTCTCATATGTCGAGAAACATGGACAGATACTCTACGAAAAGATGTGTGCGCTCCATCCAACCAGAAAGGTTTTCTTCATTCATGGTAAGGTAGAAGGTGAGGAAAGAGAGGAGATTCGAAAAATTGTCAACAGCGAAAAGAATGCTGTAATAGTCGCATCATTCGGAACAATGAGTACCGGATCGAACATACCTAACCTAGACAATCTAGTATTAGCAGCACCAACAAAAAGTAAAATAAGGACACTACAATCAATTGGACGTTCACTTCGAAAGAGTGAGACAAAATCATCCGCAACACTATACGACATTGTGGATGATCTGAGGTTTGGTACATACGTTAACTATTCTATCAAACATTTTGATGAACGTATAAAGATGTACAATAGCGAGAAATTCACATTCAAACTCATCAGCAAAAGGATATAAAAATGGAAGAATCGATCAAGCTACTCAAACTGAAATTTGGAGAGGACATTGTTTGTTTTCTAAAAGAGTCTGATACCCATTACACTATTCGAAGACCAATCTCGGTTTTCATGGATACTGATATGGAAAGTGGTAGACAATTTCTGAATGTCAGAGAGTGGTTTCCACCACTTATCGTCGTACAGGAGGAAGTTATCATTCCAAAGAATGAGGTTCTGTTCGCAGTTGATGTGAAAGAGGAATTTCACAGTGAGTTCGTTACACTATCTGACATGTTTTTCAACATGAAACAGGTGAAAAAGAAAGAGAAGAAGTCCACGGAATCCGCTAATGACAAAGTGGTTCCATTCGGAAAGCTTCATTGAGGATTGGTTGGACCTATAGGATCCAATAGGACCTAAAAGGTTCCAACCATTCTTATTCGGCACACCGATATTATACTAAGAGTTACAACACAAGGCAAATAAATTATGAGCAAAGCTACAAAAGCACACTACATTGATAATAGTAAATTCCTGGAGGAAATGAAGAAGTTTAGGTCATCTGTGGATGATGCGAGACTCAATGGCACGAAACTCCCTCGCATACCTGAGTATGTCGGTGAGTGTTTCATTAAAATCGCAAACAACCTCTCACACAAACCCAACTTCCTATCGTACACTTTCAGGGATGAAATGATATCGGATGCCATAGAGAATTCCACAATCTATGCCGCAAACTTTGACCCTAAAAAGTCCAGCAATCCATTTGCATATTTCACCCAGATAGCGTATTATGCCTTCCTGAGGAGAATCCAGCGAGAGAAAAAGCAATTGTATGTGAAGTACAAGTCTGCTGAGATATCTGGAATAATGGACGAATTTGAACAACTTGAAGTCGATGGTGTCACAAAGCAGTTTGAACTGTATGATAACATCACAGAATTCATAGGAAACTTTGAAAGCGCCAGAAAGGCAAAGAAACAGAAAAAGAGTGCATTGGACAAATTTCTGGAAGAAGATGCCATTCCTAAAATCGATGAACTGGAACTACCTATTGATGAAATACTTATTGACGGAGAAGAGGATGAAGTTTAATGAAAGTAGCAATACTCGGTGACACGCACTTTGGTGCTAGAAATGATAATGTGGTATTTCACAATCTGTTTCGGAAGTTCTACACTGAATGTTTGTTTCCATATCTGATCAAACATGATATCAAGAACATCATTCAGTTGGGAGATATCTTTGACAGAAGGAAGTATGTGAACTTCAACTCCCTGCACCTGGCTAGGGATTACTTCTTTGATCCACTGAAACAGTTGGGCATCAAAATGCATGTTTTGGTCGGTAACCACGATTCGTTTCACAAAAACTCCATCGAAGTCAACTCACCCAGACTGCTATTGGGTGAGTATTCCAATATCGTCATACATGACTCACCGGAAACATTGGAATTAGATGGACTATCCTTGGACCTTATTCCTTGGATATGCATGGACAATGAGGATGAAATCAAGAAATTCATAATCGATTCATCTTCTGATATCTGTATGGGTCACTTCGAATTGGCAGGGTTCGAAATGGACAAAGGCAACGTATGTCAAGAAGGTTGGGCAGATCACACGCTGTTGAAAAAGTATGATTTGGTTATCAGTGGACACTTTCACAAGAAGAGCAAAAATGGTAATATACTGTATGCTGGAACTCCATATGAAATGACATGGTCAGATTTCGGTGAGAAGAAAGGTTTCCATGTATTGGACACAAAGAGCAGGAAACTTTCCTTCCATGAAAATCCACACAACATTTTCGTCAAGCTGAATTACAACGATTCAAGTCTTTCTCTGGAAGATATTGATGAAATGGATCTAACCAATTTGAGTGAGAAGATAATCAAGCTTGTCATAGAGAAAAGGACCAAATCGACCATCTTCGATAAACTGATGGAAGAAATCAACTCAGTAAACCCTGTAGACATTACAGTGGTGGAAGACTTCTCCATAGAGCAGGAAATTGAGAAGGCTGGCGATGACATAGACCAAGCTGATGACACGATAGCTATAATCGATAGGGTCGTTGATGTACTTGATGTAGACCTGAACAAGTCAAAACTCAAAGTAGTTCTGCGAGATGTACACAACGAAGCATTGAATCTTATAGTGCAATAATAAGGATGAGTAAAGTCAATGATAGTATTTGAGGTTGTAAGATACAAGAATTTCCTATCCACAGGAAACTACTTCAATGAGATTAAACTCAATGAGCATAAAAACACTCTAGTATCAGGAAAGAATGGAGAAGGTAAGTCTACCTTCATTGATGCTATTTGTTTTGCGCTTTTCGGTAGACCGTATAGGAACGTCAACAAGCCTACGGTGGTCAACTCAATCAACCAGAAAGACTGTCTGGTGGAGATTGAGTTTTCCATAGGAACCAAAAAGTACAAGATACGAAGGGGAATCAAGCCCAATATCTTTGAAATTTATGTCAATGGAATCATACTGAACCAGGACTCCAAAGCAAAAGACTATCAAGATATACTTGAGAAATCTATCATCAAGATGAACTTCAAATCCTGTTCACAGATCGTGATTCTAGGTAGTGCGTCATATGTACCCTTCATGCAATTGTCGGCTTCGGATAGAAGGTCTGTTGTCGAGGATCTTCTGGACATCCAGATATTCTCCACCATGGCAACTCTGATCAAAGAAAAGTTAAACACACTCAAAGATGATATATCCGAAGTAAAGATTCGAATTGATACCATCAAAGAGAAGATAGAACTGCATAGAAACCACATAGAACAGATGAAGAAGAGCAATGATGATGTTCTCGCCAAGAAAAGGTCTGCACTGAATGGCTATAACGGTCAGCTATCAGAGTTGAATGAAGAGAACATCCAACTACAAACGCAAATTCAACATCAGATGAGTTCCATTTCCGATGAAAGCAAGGTCGATGGAAAGCACAGAAGTTTGTTGAGCTTCAAAACGAAAATAGAGGACAAACTCAGGAAGATAGAGAAAGATAAGAATTTCTATGGAGAAAACGATAACTGTCCGACCTGTAAACAGGAAATTTCAGTAGATTTTAAAGAGTCTGTGATAGAGGAACGTAACAAACAGATTGCTCAATTAAACGAAGGCTTGAAAAAATTGGCGCAGGAGAAGTCTGAGCTTGAAACTAGACTGAATGAAATATCCTCAGTCAACAGCAAGATCAATGAAATTAACATGACCATTGTAAGTAACAATGTTTCTATCAGACACATTCTAGAGAACATACAGTCGCTCAACGAAGAAATTGAAGGACTATCCGTTAGTGTGCTGGATGATGAAACCACCAAAAGAAAATCTGAGGAACTGATAGAAGAATTGTCCGGTATGGTCGACAAGAGAAGGAAAATGGTCGAGGACAAACAGTACTATGATGTTGCGATTCAACTGATGAAAGATGGTGGTATAAAGACGAAAATCATCAAGCAATACATACCTATAATCAATAAGCTTGTGAACAAGTATTTGAGTCTGATGGACTTCTACGTTGACTTTCATATGGATGATGAGTTTAAAGAGAGCATAAGGTCCAGACACAGAGACATTTTCTCCTATGAGAACTTCTCGGAGGGAGAGAAACAGAAAGTTGACTTGGCCATTATGCTAACATGGAGAGCAGTGGCTAAGTTGAAGAACAGCATCAACACAAATCTACTGATACTTGATGAGACCTTTGATTCAAGCCTAGATAACCAAGGAGCAGACAATCTATCGAACATATTGAATTCTATGCCGAAAGAGACCAATATCTTTGTGATATCACATAGAGACCAGATGAGAGACAAATTCAATAACGTGATAGTGTTTGAGAAGAAACATAACTTTTCGAGGATAGTGACACAATGAGAAAACTTAAATTCGTAAACGGTGACATGATTGAGTATGAGGAACTTAAGCTTGTTGATAAGTATGATCCTATACTGAGACAGCCCACAGAGGATATCGATTTTGGAAGTGTGCCAGGAAAGGAGATTTCCTTTCTAGGAATGTCTCTGATGGAGACATTGAACAAGTTGGGTGGACTGGGACTCTCGGCTAACCAAGTCGGATTGAAGCATAGGATAATGGCTTTGAATCTGGATAGCAAAATCTGGTGTCTCATCAATCCAAAAGTCATAGAGAGAAGTTCCGATACTACTTCCTTCAAGGAAGGATGTCTTTCTTTCCCCGGATTGTTCCTGACAATCGGAAGACCAAGTTCTATTACTGTGGAGTTCCAAGCATTCAACGGAGAAAAGATTACACAGAAGTTTGATGGTCTGACTGCAACCGTAGTGCAGCATGAACTTGATCACCTAGACGGTAAGGTGTTCACTGATCTGGTACCTAAAGTAATACTTGAGCGTGAGAGGAAAAAAATCAAGAAGAACACCAGACGCATGGCAACCTTAATGAAAACAAAGAGATACGTTGGTGACATCCCTAAGTGATTGATTCCTGAGGTAAAATTTCAGTTGTTTTTCGTCGGTATTTCTGTAGAATAGAGTCCATAGTTAAAGAGGCTTCTATTTTGACAGCGGTAAACGACAATTTCCTCAGGGAAAACAAATCACAGTTGGCCAGAATGCTGGCCACCGAGAACATTCATGTTGTCCATGATAACGTGGACACCGCCTTTTTCCATCTGGAAACCAGAACTCTGACCTGTCCGTCATGGGACGGAATCGATAGCGAGGTCTATGATCTGTTCATGGGCCATGAAGTAGGTCATGCACTCTACACACCTACGGAAGGATGGCAGATTCAAGTCAGGCTCGGTTCTATTCCACTTTCCATCTTAAACATCGTCGAGGATGCTCGGATTGAGCGTCTGATCAAAAAAGAATATCCAGGCCTAAAGAAAATCTTCTCTAGTGCATACAAACACCTCAATGAGAATAGAAATTTCTTCGGTATTGCTGGTCTGAAAGACCTGTCGATCCTTTCACTCTCCGACCGAATCAACCTGCATTTCAAGCTGGGCTCCTCGGCCCTCATTCCTTTCTCTCAGGAAGAGATTGTAAAATTCATTGATCCCATGAATTCCATGGAAACTTGGGATGATGCTGTTGCTATCTCCGAGTCTATCCGCGATTATATGAAATCGCAAGCAGAAAAGAAAAAGAAAGAAACACCTCCTCCGACTGAAAATGGTAAGCCTGCTAAGGGTGACCAATCGGCTGAGAAATCAAAAAAATCTGAAGGCGGTAAAAAATCCGGTGGTTCGGATCCGGCAGATTCCGAGAAACCGGATGAAAATGCTGAGCCTGAGTCTGGTGCCGATGGTGAAGATTCGACAATTGAACAAGTCGAGGGCGCTGAACAGGTAGAGGAAGAATCTGGTGATGATGGTTCACAGAGCCCTGATGGTTCTGATTCCAAAACGTCGGATAAGAAAACCGATGCCAATGGAAATAATGGTGAACAGCAAGGTGCTGATGATGATGTTGATTTCAATGGCATCTTTGAATCCTTGACTCAAACCGCATCTGAAAAAGTGCAAAAGAGTATGTCTGGTAACGGTATCGTACTCAAAAACGTGCGCCTGCCCAGAGCAAGACTTGACGATATCATCATTCCTATCACAGCCAATTTTGAGTACATAAACAAATATCAGAAAACGATTGATGATGCTGTAAGAAATTTCGACCACAAACCGGGTTATCGTGCGCCTATCAGCTATAATACGCTGGTCAATTCCTCACAGACCGCATTCAAGAATAAGAACAAGGCATATATTGACCATTTGGTGAGTCAATTCAACCGCAAGAAAAATGCGAATCAATATGCAAAGGCCCAGATCGCCAAAACTGGTGAACTGGATATGGCCCTGCTGCACAAATACAAATTCACCAATGATCTGTTCAAGAAAACGATGGAAGTGAAGAAAGGTAAGTCCCACGGAATCATCATGTTCATTGATATGTCCGGTTCAATGCGGGGTTCTTTCGGTTCGACTATTGAGCAGGCGTTGATCACCGCATCCTTCTGTAAGAAAGTGAACATTCCTTTCGACTTCTATGGATTCACGGCTGACACACTGGCGGGTAATAAGATATGCTTTGATGATCCCGATAATCTGTTTGGTCGTTTCAACGATCCATCGTCTAAGCTGAGTGACAATTCAAGAAGAATCAATAAATTTCGTTTGAAGCATATCCTGAGTTCTTCGCTTCCGGCTAACACCTACACCAAGATTTTCGATTTTCTGGTGACTTTGAGTGTGGACTATCACAATAAATTCGATACGGCATATCGAAGAATGACTTACAGTTCCAGTAATAAAATGCATGATGCTGGATTTGCATTCATCAGCCATACACCTCTTCTGCCCACCATACTGGCGGCTAGGGAGATTATCGATGAGTTCCGTAAATCAAATCAACTTGATATCGTCAACACTTTCTATTTCACCGATGGTATGCCGAATGGAATTGATCTTGACCTTTCTTTCTATAAGTGTCATGTTTATCGACTGATCGACCAGAAAACACAGAAAGTTAAAATTCTAGACATTCGTTCGATGGAAGGAGGCTATGCTGCATCAATCTCACATGCGAAACATCAGTGTGACAAATTGATGAGTTTTGTCAAGGAATTGACTGGTTCAAACCAAATCGGATTTTTCTCCATTACTCTGTCTGATTATAAGGAGGGTAAAAACAACAAATCCTGGATTGCCCAGACGTTGCGTGAAATTGGTATTACACAAGATGTCGCCGATGAACTTGCAAGTCGAATAGTAGATGAAGGTTCCCTTTCGTTCGATCTGGAAGGATACGACAAGTTCTTTTTCTATAAGAACAGTGTCACTTTCGATAACCATGGACGCGAAATCGGTGGTGTTCTACCCAATGCGAAAAAGAATAAGAGTGGTAAAATCAATACCAATGTATTGGCTAACGCATTCACCAAAAAATCGGTTAGCATCAAGGGATTCCGACTGATGGCCGAAACCATTTCGGATTTGATATCTTTCTAAGTGATTGAAAGATATCAACTTTCTTGAGTTGAATTGTGGTATAAAATTATATACAATGGTCTCTTAAATCAACTAAGGTATTACAGCAATGCGAAAGCCTGCATATTCGAAACAGATGGAATCCGAGTTTCTTCAAAAGCTTGGTACCCATTACAAGGATCGTGACGTTCTTTCCCATAAAGAAATCATGCAATACGTTGCAACGAAACGTCAAAAAACTCCGTATTTCCTTTTCCGTAACGTGGATCGCAAACGCGGACGCGGGCTATTCTATATCGGTCAGGAACTTACGCAAAGTGTCGGTGAGGTAAAGAAAAAGAAGATCGTTCAACCCAAAATGGTGAACACCACCACACCTGAGGTTCCTGATAATGTAATGGACCTGCGCGCCAAGCGTGCGACCAATCTAACCGAATCCTTCGTTCCGGACAAAGATGAAACCTATGTTTCATTCGGTTTCTTTGATGATCTTGAAGAAATCATCGCCGATGGCATTTTCTTTCCTGTCTACATAACCGGTCTCTCGGGCAACGGCAAAACCATGATGGTCGATCAGGTTTGCGCTAAACTGAAACGTGAACTGATACGGGTCAATATCACCAAACGTACCGATGAAAACGATCTTATCGGTTCCTATGAATTGATCGATGGTAACACCATCCGTCGAGAAGGACCTGTAATCACGGCCATGCGTCGAGGTGCTGTCCTCCTGCTTGATGAGACAGACCTCGGTACCGAAGATTTGCTCTGTCTGCAACCAATCCTGGAAGGTAAACCCTACTTCGACAAAAAGACGGGTGAAATCGTTCACCCCAAAGATGGATTCAATATCATCGCAACCGGTAACACCAAAGGTCGTGGTTCGGATGACGGTAAATTCATCGGTACAAACACCCTGAACGAAGCGTTCCTTGAGCGTTTTGCCATCACCGAAGAGCAGGATTTCCCTCCGGTCGCCGTTGAAACCAAGATTCTGAATAAGAACTTTGAGAAGATGGGCATCCAAGATACGGAATTCACCGAGTGTCTTGTGAAGTGGGCGGAAGTCATTCGGAAAACGTATTCCGAAGGTGCAATTGATGATATCATCACCACCCGCCGTCTTGTGCATATCACAAAGGCATATCGCATCTTCAAAAAGAATCGAATTAAAGCAATTCGAAAGTGTCTGAATCGCTTTGACGATGAGGTGAAAACGCAATTCATCGACCTCTATAGTAAAATTGATGCGTCGGTGACGGTCTGAACTGGTTTTGTCTTGACTATTCAACCACAATGAGTGTATAATAGTACTCATTGGTTAGACGGTTGTTCAGCCAATAGAATGAAATCATTAACTCAGAGAGGTGACTTGAATGTCTGCAATCAACAATCTACAACGCTATTTGCAAAGTGGCCGTCGTGCTACTGCTGCACAAATTCGCGCAATGTTCAAAGTGGAAAATCCCCACGATCTAGTCTATCGTCTCCGTAACCAGGGTCATGCGGTGTACACAAACCGTGCAACTCTGAAAGACGGTACGAAAACTTTTGCCTACAGGCTGGGAATGCCGAGCGATCATTTCGTGAAGAACTTTAAGAAGAACCGTACCGAACAGGCAAGGTTCTCGCTCTACCATCGCGCTCTGCGAACCGGCTGAGTGGTTTAAAACAAAAGTTCCATCAGGAACTTGACTGTCCATCAGGTCAGTCAACTCAAAAGGGAGGCGCAATGCCTCCCTTTTTTTATTACCACCACTCTCTATTCTTTTCTTCCGGCTCCTCTATTGTATTGCTTCCATGCTCCAGATATCTCTTGGCCATTAATCGGACTGTAGTGTTTCTATCTTCCATAGCCTTCTGCCAGTGTTTCTCTGTAGCGTTTGGATGCTGTATAGCACGCAATCTGGTTGTGAAACTATCATCTTCCAGGGCCTTGTGTATATGTTCTGAGGTAGCATTTGGATTGTTAATAACACTATATCTAACATGACTTGAATGATCCTGAATTCCTTTATCCAAATGTTCTTTGGTTGCATTTGGATTGGCCACTGCTTTGGCGCGTACTTCAATATCTTCATCTTCCAATCCTCTATCCAAATGTTCTTTGGTGGCATTTGGATTCTCAAGTGTTAGAAACCTAACTCTTCCAGATTTATCGGATAGTCCTTTATCCAAATGCTCTTTGGTCGCAAGTTTGTGTCTCACAACATAACCTCTAGTAGGGTCATTTCCTGAAGATAGCAACTCATCCAAGTGTTTTGTTGTGATTTTTGGATGTTGTAATGCCGCGTAGACTACATTAGATGAATCATCTTTAAATCCTTTTTGAAGATGTTCTTCCGTTGCATTTGGATTATGAAAAACTGCTATCCTCACATCCTGGTCGGTATCCTTCAAGCCTTTATGCAAATGCTCTTCGGTGGCATTTGGATTGGCCACTGCTGCGCGTCGAACATGCCAACTGGTATCTTTTAATGCCTTATCCAAATGTTGTTTGGTTGCTTTAGGATGACTGGCCACCGAAATCCTAATAGTCGGATTTTCATCTTCCAATCCTCTATCCAAATGTTCTTTGGTTGCGTTGGGATTGGAAACAACAGAATACCTGACTTGAGAACTATAATCCTCCATACCTAGATCCAGATGATCTTTGGTTGCTTTAGGACTTTCCATAACCGCAGAACGTACATCCGAATCATCATCTTTCACTGCAATGTCTAAATGCTCTTTGGTGGCGTTAGGATGCAAAATGGCCGCTCGGCGAACAGACCAAACACTATCCCTTATTCCTTTGTCGATATGTTCCTTTGTTACATTAGACGTTGAGAAAGCCTTTATTCTTATACTATAATCCCGGTGATTCAAGGCCTTTTCTGTAGCTTTTTCTCCTAATAGGAAACTCTCACTTTCTGGATGATCATTATAGACACTTCGATTCTTCTCATATATTCCATCTTCCTTACCAGGAAAATGCTTGTTGACCCATCTATTCACGGTGTGACTGAAAGCATCTGGTGCATTACCATAGGTCCTATGTTCTGGTCTCAGAATGGTATCATCCGAATCAATACTATGGAATGGCTTAAGAGCAATCCTAGCTAGAGGTTTCTCTATGTCCTTGTCATCTTTGTGGACCAGATAGGCCACATGGGTTCCTTCTCTAACATCATGTCTTAGGTAATGTTTATTGCTTCCACTACTAAAGTTCATACAAGATTCGTTTGCCCATGAATGACCTTTGGAGGTCATTCCAGCAACATCATGGGGATGCTTGGAAACCACCACATGGTAGTCCTTGAAGGCTTTGAGTTGCTGTCTTGTCGGGTCATTGGCAAATCCATTGACCAAACTGGAGTCTGCTTTTGTTTTCACCAAAGCCTTTCCTATGGACACCTGTCTTCCATGTTTGTCCGTACCAAAACCACCGATGTAGTCATGAACATGAATTCCATGCTCTCTTAGGTGGTCTTCCACTTTAGATTGATGTTCGGACTTATGATCTG
>JACCDR011309448.1_pt1 | contig 16569 bp, 16 predicted proteins | sample 7446431 | NCBI WGS metagenome assembly JACCDR01 (sample SAMN15323443, study PRJNA562643) | freshwater metagenome | isolation source: river surface water | place: USA:Blue River Watershed | collected 2017-08-17 | reverse complement strand
TTACTCGACCTCGATGCCGAGTTATTGATTTGGGTCAGAGGACTAGATAAACCCCTTATAAAAGAGTTCAAAAAGGGCGAAGACATCAACGGCGTATATCAGATTTTGAGTGAGTATGTGTTGTAGAATTATGCAACACCTAATCCTGTAATTCTCCAGTCATATATACAAAAACATAGTATATATATTTACAAATTTCAAGCAAATTCAATAAATATTAAAGGAAATATTGCCTATATTTGTAAATAACAAACATAATACAGGAGAATTCAAGATGGTTTTAGAATTTAAAGTAGAAAATTTTAGGTCATTTAAAACTGAACAAGTTTTCTCATTTGTAGCAGAAACTACAAAAAGCAAGCCCAATAATGTATTTGAGGTATCATTACCGAAAGCCTCATCTGTACGTCTATTAAAATCATCCGTTATTTTTGGAGCAAATGCTTCAGGGAAAAGCAATTTTCTAAAAGCATTTGATGCACTGCAATTGTTAGTTACGAAATCTGATACGTTCAAACTAGATGAAAATATTGATTGCTATGAACCTTTTCTTTTAGATAAGGATTCAAGAAACAAACCAACAAAATTTGATATTACCTTTTTGTTAAAAGATGATGTTAATTATATAAAATACCACTACGCAATATCATACAATAACACAGAAATCATTTCAGAAACCCTTGATTATCACCCAAATATTCAGTCTGCCAATTTATTTAAAAGAAAGCGATTAGAGGGAGATTATCATGAAATAAAAAGAGGGGATGATTTAAAAAAAAGAGGAGTTCCTGAAAAGTTTTTAAAAAATCAACTTATTCTTTCAAAATTTGGCTCAGAACCACATGAATTACTCAATCCAGTCTATCGCTTTTTTAGTGAGTTAAGTATTGGCAATGTTTTAGATAAGATAAACATTTCTCATTTAGTTGATGTATTAGGTCAAGAAATATCAAAACCAGAAAACGAATCATTTGCTCATAAATTAGCCTCTTTAATTCGAGCTGGAGATACGCAAATTGAGAACATTTTTGCTGGTGAAATGTCTGCTAAAGAAATAGATTTTATCAAACATCTTCCTTTTTCTGATAAAATAAAAGATAAAATTATTGAGGATAATCGTTTCAGAATTATAGGCGAGCACAAAGTATATGAGCATGGCAAAGTGATTGGCTATGAACATTTTGATTTCCGAAATAATATTTCGCTTGGGACAAATGCCATTTTTGCTATTGGTGGTCTAATTTTGAAAAAGTTTGAAAAAGGAGGCTTAATCGTATTTGATGAATTAGACAATAGCTTACACCCTAAAATTTCTCGCTTTTTCATACAATTATTTCATAACACAAATACCAACAAGAGCAATGCTCAAATTATTTTTTCTACACATGAGCCTCTTTTAATGGACAAAGATATGTTTCGTTCAGACCAAATTTGGTTTACACAAAAAAATAAATTTGGAGAATCAGAACTCTATTCTGCTCAAGATTTTGAAGGAGTAAGAGAAGATATTCCTTTTGATAAATGGTATATGGCTGGAAAATTTGGAGCTTTGCCCAATATTCAAGAATCGTTATTATCGCTGTAATTGGTATGACACGAATAGCCCAACCTCGTTCTTTTTATCAACCCATGATTATAGTTTGTGAAGATTCACACACTGCACCAAATTATTTATCACACTTAAAAAAGCAAGCTATTGATACAAAGTGCTGGGATTATATCGAAATATTTCCCAAACCACCAATTGAAGCCATAACAGAAAATACGCAAGAAAATACCCACAAAACCAAGCGTGCCAAGAAAAAATTCTTGGATGTAGCAGAAAACGACGGGATAGACATAACTTTAGAGAGTGAAAATAGCGAACAACCTGTAAGATATGTGCGTACCGTACAAAAAGCCCTTGAAGAAGGATATTCAATCGGATGGGCTGTTTATGATTTAGACGGTCATTCGGGACATCAACGAGCCGCAGCAATGGCTGAAACAACCCCAAATTTACATATAGCCTTTTCAAGTCGTTCTATCGAAATATGGTTTTTATTGCATTTTGAGCAAAGTAGCAAAACGTTTACAAAAGTGCATTGTAAGGTAAAAAACGGAAAAAAAGAAAAAGTGCTGCATTGTAATACCAAGAACCCATGTACAGACGAGGAGTGTTTGGTAGGATACATTAGAAGAAATACGCAACTGACAAATTATGCTAAAAATACTGATTTATTCTCTGAAATTCATCCAAATATCAGAAATGCCATAGCAAATAGCGAGTGGCTCAGAATTCAATACCATTTCGCATCACCTTTTTACACTCGAAACCCCTATACTACCGTCGATAAATTAGTTAAAAGTTTACTTAAATGGGTTAGTGTAGGAGATAATTTTCAATTAAATGGCTTTCAAATAGAAGTGAGGTCGGTATCACCAACAATTGAACTACAAATGCAAAATATGAGTCAAGGAAGACAGATTATTCAAAAAAGCCACTTTTCTTTTGAAACTAATGTGGCGTTTGAGATTGAAGGAAATGGAATAATTGAAGTAGATGAGAGTCGTCGCATTAATATTATTAGAACAGAAAGAAAAGAGGAAACAAAATTAAAATACCCAGCAAACAACGAGCAAAACTATGTTTGGATTTTATGTTAATCTGTTCATAACCTTGTTGGCATTAGGCAAAATCTAATGCCAACAAACCTTACTATTTTACCGCAATACACGAAATTTCTACATTCACATCTTTGGGTAAACGTGCCACTTGTACCGTTTCTCTGGCTGGTGGATTTGCCCCAAAATAGCTTCCATATACTTCGTTGATGGCCACAAAATTTTGGAGGTCTTTTACAAAAATACTGGCTTTTACAACGTTTTCGTAGGTCATATCGGCTGCTTCAAGAATCGCCTTGATGTTTTCCATCACTTGCGTGGTTTCGTCTTGAATGCTCGCTCCTGCTTCGGCCAACGCAAAGGCAATTTGTCCAGAAACATATAAAGTATCGTTGACCAACACCGCCTGCGAATACGGCCCAATTGCGGCTGGTGCTTTGTCGGTATGAATGATTTGTTTGCTCATAAAATATAAACCTGATTTTAGAGTTGATTTTGGATGCAATTTACTAAGAAGTTCTTGAGAGAAACGCCAATTGTGTCTATATATCTCATCAGATTTTTTATCTTTGTTTAGAAAAATTTCTTTTCTTTGAAGGAAAACAACAACAAATAAAAGAGTCAATTTAGTCAATATTTTAATAATCAGTATTTTATCTTAAAACACATCATTCACAACTATTCTGTATGCTCCCAATCAGCCGCATTCATCATATTGCCATTATCTGTTCTGATTATGCTGCCTCAAAGCAGTTTTACACAGAAATCTTAGGATTAGCAGTGGTACGAGAAATTTTTAGAGCCGAACGTAACTCTTACAAACTCGACCTGAGTGTTAATGGCTTGTACCAAATAGAACTGTTTTCTTTTCCGAATCCGCCCCAACGGCCTTCTGGACCCGAAGCCGCTGGCTTGAGGCATTTGGCTTTTATGGTAAGCGACGTAGCCCAAACCCGTGCAATCTTGGTTGCCAAAGGCCTCGAATGTGAAGCCATTCGGATTGACCCCACTACCGATAAACCCTTTTTCTTTACAGCCGACCCCGACAACCTACCCATTGAGTTTTATGAAGAATAAAGGCGTACAATTTATGCTTTTATCTTCGCTATGTTTTGCGGTGATGAGTGCCATCGCCAAAGTACTTGCCAAGCACTTGCCATCAGTAGAATTGGTTTTTTTCAGAAATATTATTGGAGTCTTTTTTATTATTGGTTCGTTTTGGAAAAAGCCTTTACAACAAAAAGGAGGAAAAGCAGGCTTGCTGGTATTGCGTGGCGTGATGGGAACAATTTCGCTCTATACGCTTTTTTACTGCATCAAACATATTGGCTTGGCTCAAACCAGTGCGTATGGACAAGCCTTTCCTATTTTCTTGGCTATTTTTTCGTACTTTTTGGTAAAAGACGAGGCATTGAACCGAAAGCAATGGGCATCCGTAGGTTTAGGTTTTGTAGGCATTTTATTGATTTTTAAGCCCGACTTGCACATTCCTTGGCAACACCATTTGGCAGGATTAAATTATGCCATTTTTACGGCATTGTCATTTTTATCTATACGCTACCTCAAACAATTTTACGATACTCGCCTCATCGTGCTGTCATTCATGGGCATTGGGCTAGTCTGTAGCAGTCTTTCGATGTGGGCAGGGATTTATACAACAACTACCCAATGGGATTTTTTGGTCGGAAAGTTCGTAATGCCCCAAGGCATCGAATGGCTTTGGGTGGTACTCATGGGGATTTTAGCGATTGGCGTACAATTGTTCAATACCCTTGCACTCGGGGCCGAAAAAGCTGGCATTGTAGGCGTAATAAGTTACAGTAGTATTGTGTTTGCCATGATACTTGGCAGTATTTTAGGAGATAATTTACCCGAATTTAGTGTTTTGGTTGGAATCGTATTGATAGTCTTGAGTGGCATTTTAATTTCGTTGCAACAAACGTCCCCAAGCAATTAGTTAATGATTATGCTATCACTAACTAATGCAATGGCGGAAAGAGGTATTGAATAAAGACTATTAATTTGCACTTGGCTAGGAAAGAATATCAGCAGGTGTACAACTAAGGAAAGAAAATGCTTAGAGGTAAAATAGGATGAGAAAACCTCGTATTAGGAATTATTTACACGACAAATCTACGCCATAAAACAATACAATGATAGGGTAGAAATACCTGTTTTTTGTACTGATACATTTTTTTTTAGCCCAAGAAACCTTACTTTTAAGATTAAAAGTTGACTTTTTATCTAATTTGTGACAAACAATGACAATTTCTTGGGAAAATTTTGAACAAGTAGAAATACGGGTGGGCACGATTATCGAGGTAGCCGATTTCCCGAAAGCTAAAAAACCGGCGTATCAACTGAAAATCGACTTAGGAGCTATGGGCATCAAACAATCGTCGGCACAAATCACCAAGCTTTATACCAAAGAAGAATTAATAGGAAAACAAGTGGTGTGCGTAACGAATTTTCCACCCAAACAAATTGCCAATTTTATCTCGGAAGTACTCGTTACGGGCTTCGACCGTGGCGATGGAAGCATTGTGCTTACCACTGTAGAACAACACGTACCCAACGGTGCTAGACTTTTTTGATAAACCTCATCTCAAGTATGGAATTTGTGTTTCGACAAGGCAACCTTGGCGATGCGTTGAAGGTTGCCGCACGCATTCCCGAATTTGGCACGCCGTACCCTCGTGCCGAATACGAAAAACGCCTCCGCTTATCGCCCAAACAACTCATTTTGGTAGCCTATCACCAACATGAACCCGTAGGCTTTAAAATAGGCTACCAACGATACGCCGACGGCTCGTTTTACAGTTGGATGGGAGGCGTACTGCCTACTTATAGGCAAAAAGGGGTTGCACGTCAATTGGCTCAACTCATGGAAACATGGGCTATGCAACAAGGCTATACCAGTATTGTATTTAAAACCAGAAATAAATTCAAATCAATGCTCTTATTTGGCTTAAAACATGGTTTTCAAATCATTGCCTTTGAAAAAAGAGACCCTGTAGAAGAATCTCGTATTACTTTACAAAAAAAAATTACTTTTTTTTAATCCTACTTGCAACTTTCTTTGTCTGTCCTGCATCTTATAGCCAACAAAGCATCCATTCATCCAACAAACTTACCATTTATCCTAATTTGGGTAATAAAAGCAGTACTATGTATTGCATAATACTATACAAAACACATAACTTTGTTTTGTAATGCTTTTAGGGGCTTTGCGACTAATGCTTAAAAAGATTATTAACCTACAATATCATGAAAAAGCTCATTTTTACCTTGGTTGTATTTTTTGCAGTAATAAGTACCAATCAAAGTTTTGCGATTGGGTTTCCACACAATTTATTAGCACCCAACAAGCATGAAAAAAAAGACAAAGTAAGCAAGAAAGCATTAGGATTATCAAAAAAAGTGGTTACGTCCAAAGACAACAGCAAGGTTGTGAGCGTAAGTACACAAATGTTGCGTTGGTTTTGTAGCAAAGAAGCATAATGTTTTTCGTGCTTGTCACGAAAAGCTTTCGTTATAAATTTAGTTTTGGTTTAAGAATTCCTTGTAGCGACCTCTTGTGGAGGTCGCTACATTTGTTTTACAGGATATTTGTCAAAAGCTTTTCAATCCATGCCACAACTCCCGACTCATTTTTGGCATCGAACCAAACAAAATCGTCTTGGTTGCGAAACCACGTAAGTTGGCGTTTGGCATATCGCCTAGAATTGCGTTTTAAGAGTCGTATCATTTCGGCACGGTCGTAGAGTCCGTCGTGGCATTCAAATACCTCTTTGTAGCCAACCGTTTTGAGGGCGTAATGCTCTCTGTAAGCTATATTTTGTAAAGCCTCTTCTTCTAGTCCGTTCGCCAGCATTGTATCCATGCGTCTATCTATACGCTCGTAAAGCTCTTCACGGGGACGTTCGAGTGCAATTTTGATTGTTGAGAAAGGACGTTCTTTCTTTTGATTGGTCCGAAAATTTGAAAATGGCTGTCCAGTTGACAAGCACACTTCCAACGCTCTGACCACTCGCTGAGGGTTATGTATATCCATGGTGGCAAAATACGCAGGGTCGAGTTGTTGTAATTGAGCTTGCAACACAGCCAAGCCTTCGGTATCGAGCCTTTGCATGAGTTGTGTTCGTAATTCCAAATCAGCTTCTGGCATTTCGTCGATGCCATCCGTTACCATTTTGATAAACATTCCAGAACCTCCCGTCAAAATGGCAACATTTTTTCGAGTAAAAATTTCATTCAAAACAGCTAAACAATCTCGTTCGTAATCGCCAACCGAATAATAATCGGCAATGCTATGCGAGTCGATAAAATGGTGCTTTACGCCCTGCATTTCGGCGGTTGTAGGCTTGGCTGTACCAATGGCTAATTCACGGTAAAACTGCCGAGAATCGGCAGAAACAACTTCGGTATCGAGTTGTTGGGCAAGCTTTACGCATAAGTCGGTTTTACCAACGGCTGTTGGCCCAGCAATAATAATCAAGTATTTTGTAGCTTGTGACATGGCACAAAAATACAACAAAAAAGGTGATGTGTATTACATCACCTTTTTTGCATGAAAGATTATCTTCTTTTACCAGAATACAGTATAAAGTACAATAAGAATAGCCGAAATAGCTGCTGCACCAATCATAAATGCCGTATTTGGCTTAAACATCGACGCATCAATAGCCAAGGCTTTCGGATTTTCTTTAGTAGAAGAATCGAGCAAGCCTAATATTACCATCATCAGCACACAAACCAAGAACGTAAGTCCCATACGGTCGAGGAAAGGAATAATGTGGTGTCCTTCGGCATCTAAAAATGAGGTATAAAATACGGTATCGTACAAGCCAGTCATATCTGGTAATTCTTTCAAAACCAATGAAATAACTACCGAGCCAAGCGTTGCAGCCATTGCTCCAGCCGAGTTGGCACGTTTCCAGAAGAAGCCCAACAAGAATACGGCAAAAATACCCGGCGATACATAACCTGTCATTTCTTGGATAAAGTCGAAACCTCCTTTTTTATCAATACCCAAATAAGGAGAAATCACAATGGCAATCACCATTGCCGCCACAATCACAATACGACCTGTTTTTACTAATTCAGCTTCTGAAGCATCTTTTTTGATAAATTTCTTGTAAATATCAAGCGTAAAAATGGTAGAAATCGAGTTGGCTTTTCCTGCCAAAGAAGCTACAATCGCAGCCGTCAAAGCAGCAAACGAAAGTCCTTTCAAGCCAGGCGTAAGGAGATTCAACAACACAGGATAAGCGTGGTCGGCGTTTTCAGTGCCATCAGCACCCAACATTTCTTGTTGGAACATACCATTGGCGTGTAATACATACGCTGCAATACCGGGCAATACCACGATAATAGGCATCAAAAGTTTCAAGAAACCTGCAAAAAGCAAGCCTTCACGTGCCACAGGCAACGATGCACCCAAGGCACGTTGCGTAATATATTGGTTACAACCCCAGTAGTTAAGGTTTACAATCCACATACCACCAAGCAATACCGCCAACCCTGGTAAGGATGTATAATTCGGATTGTCTTTTTTCAAAATCATGTGGAAGTGGTCGTCTGCTTTATTGAAGATTTGACTAAGCCCTTCGATTGCACCTTGCGAGCCAAATTTTTCAGAAACTAATGTAAGTGCGAGGTAAGTTGTACACAAACCGCCCAAGATTAAGAAAAACACCTGAATTACATCGGTATAGCCAATTACTTTCATACCGCCCAACGTGATGATTACAGCGAAGAAAGCCAATCCCCACATACAAAGTGTAAAGTTGATGCCCGAGATGGTCGTCACGGCCAATGCACCTAAGTATAGAATAGAGGTAAGGTTTACAACAACATACAAAATTAGCCAGAACACCGCCATCACCGTACTCACCGTGTCGTTATAACGATGTTTCAAGAACTGAGGCATGGTAAAGATTTTGTTCTTGAGATAAATAGGCATAAAAAAAACGGCAACAATAATGAGGGTTGCAGCGGCCATCCATTCGTAAGTAGAGATAGCAAGCCCCATTTTGTATCCGTTTCCAGCCATTCCGATGAATTGCTCGGCAGAGATGTTTGAAGCAATCATTGAGGCCCCAATTGCCCACCAAGTAAGCGAACCTTCTGCTAAGAAAAAGTCTGTAGATGACGCTTCTTTCGATTTTTTCTTTTGATAAATCCAGTAGCCGTAGCCAGCCACTACCACAAAATAAATGAGAAATACCAGATAATCAATAAGTTCTAGTCCTTTGTTCATGGGCTAAGTTGAGTTTTGTGTTGTTAAATCAGGGATAAATTAAATTTAGAATCTGAAAGATACAATTTTAAATCTAAAACATAAATAGGCTACTTCTAAATTATTCTATACTGTAGGGCTAATATTTGGTACTATTCTAAGATAATCACCCCAAATATTTTACTTTTCCATCATTCAAACGATTGCACATTTATGTTTAGCAACAAAACAGTTCTACACTGTTCTATTAGTAACAAATTTAATAGACTATAATGGATTATTGAAACTTTTTTATAAAAAAAGTCATTTAACCATGAGTTTTATGCTATACTACCTAGCACAAACGCAGGATACCTAAAAACAAAGGAAGAAGAGAGGAGAAATGCTTACAAGGGCAGCCTTGGCGGTTGCCCTTGTTGTATAGGATTATCTAAATCACAGGCATGGCAAAAATCTTGGTATCATCTATCGTAATCACGTCACCACACATAATTACGAGGCGTTCTATTACATTGCGTAACTCACGCACATTGCCCGTCCAAGGAAGCGTCTGCAAATGCCCCATAGCTTCGGGTGTAAGGCGTTTGGCTGGTTGGCCGTACTCGCCAGCAATATCTTGCAAAAACTTCTCGACCAGCAACGGAATATCGGAAGCACGTTGGCGTAAAGCAGGCACGTGGATTGGAATAACGTTGAGGCGGTGAAACAAATCTTCTCTGAAACGTCCTTCGGCTATTTCTACCTGTAAATTTTTGTTGGTAGCAGCAAACACACGCACGTTGATTTTAATTTCTTTATCGCCTCCAACCCTTGTAATTTTACTTTCTTGCAAAGCTCTTAATACTTTTGCCTGTGCCGAAAGGCTCATATCGCCGATTTCGTCCAAAAACAACGTACCGCCGTCGGCTTGTTCAAACTTACCTATGCGTTGTTTGATGGCCGAAGTAAAAGAGCCTTTTTCATGCCCAAACAATTCCGATTCAATTAATTCAGAGGGAATAGCGGCACAATTGACCTCTATCAAAGGCATGTGTGCACGGTTGCTGCGCTCGTGAAGGCGTTTGGCAACCATCTCTTTACCAGAGCCATTAGGGCCTGTAATCAGCACCCGTGCTTCGGTAGGGCCTACTCTATCGCAGGTATCTAGCACCCTTTTGATAACGTCCGATTCGCCAATTATTTCATTGAGTTTGAAAACCTTCTTTTTCAAAACTTTGGTTTCGGTAATCATTTTCCCTCTTTCAAGGGCGTTCCGAACCGTCACAAGCAAGCGGTTGAGGTCGGGTGGTTTTGAAATAAAATCAAACGCTCCTCGCTTAGTTGCTTCTACGGCCGTTTCTACATTACCAAATGCCGAAATCATGATAAATTGAGACCCTTTTCCCATTTCTGTCGCACGTTGCAATAAATCTAAGCCCTCCATTTTGGGCATACGAATATCGCACAATACCACATCATAGTCATACTGCTTAACTAATTCTAGTCCTTGTTCTCCATCGCTCGCTTCTTCTACGGAATATCCTTCATACTCCAGAATATCACGTAAGGCTCCACGAATGGCCTTTTCATCATCAATAATTAATAATTTTGCCATAGGCAGGATTGAATATTTTTCAGGCAGTCAGGTTACTTGACTTGTACTTGGGTCAATTATTTTGCTTTCGAGTTCCAAAAATACGCAAAATTTAAACCTTTCGACCTAAAAAACAATGATTATCTATGCGATTAATGTAGGAAAGTTTTCAAAAAAAATTTATAGGGGTTTATCAGGTTTTTTCGTCTATAAAAATATGTAAATTTAGTTCCTAAGAATATTCCAGTCTAATTTGTAACTTAATTCTATGATAAATCACGAAACAAAATACTGGTATTTGAAAAACCACAAGCTTTTTTCAAACCTCAACCCGCAGGAAGTAAAAGAAATTTGCTTGATTTCTAATTTTAAGACTGCCCAAAAAGGTGAAGCCATCTTTTTTAACCACGACGATACACAACGTGTTTATACCGTCAAAAGAGGCACGATTAAAATTATCGAAAATGACGCAGACGGCAACGAAATCATCAAAGATATTTTACAAAGTGGCGATTTATTTGGTCAATTTACACTCGATAGTGCCGAAAGCAACGAATACGCCGTAGCCGTTTCGGAAAGAGTTACTTGCTGTAGCTTTACCGTTGCCGACTTTGAGTATATTTTGGCACATAACCCAAGTTTGGCTCTTCATTACACCAAACTCATTGGTTTCCGACTCAAACGGCTAGAAAACCGCTATGCCAATTTGATGTTTAAAGATGTTAGAACAAGATTCAGACTATTTTTGGCCGACTGGGCAAGCAAAGAAGGACAAGCACAGGAAGGAAAAATTTTGCTAACCAATTACCTAACCCATCAAGACATCGCCAGCCTGATTTGTGCAACACGCCAAACGGTTACGCAGCTTTTCAGCGAATACAAGCAACAAGGCGTATTGGATTATACCCGCAATACCATCGAAATTATCAAGCCGCTTGGCTGATTTTTGCTTTTGGTCGGCTATACGACATTTGTGCGAGGATACTATTTTTACTTTTGTAAGCCATGAAAACAAAACTATGTTTGCTCGTTTGTTTGTGGGGCTGTGCCTGTTCTATGGCATGGACACAAACTTGGAAATTACAAAAAGCTCAAGTGACTTTCAGCATCAAAATGCTGGGAGCGACGGTCAATGGTACATTCGGCAACTTAGATACACGCATCATTTTCGATGCCAACCATTTGTCGAATAGCCATATCGACGCAACCGTACAGGTGTCGAGTATTGATACCCAAAACGATTTGCGGAATAAACACCTCAAAGAAAAAGAGTCGTTTTTCTCGGTACAACAATTTCCTGTTATACAAATGCAATCGTCGAAAATTGAGCAAACGCCCAATGCCTTCGTTGGCACGTTTCAATTGACGATGAAAAATATTACCAAAACTATCAAAATTCCATTCAGTTTTGAGCAACACCAACACCAAGGCACTTTTAAAGCAAATTTTGTCTTGAACCGACGAGATTGGCAAGTCGGTGGTGGCACTTGGGGCATGAGCGATGAAGTGAAGGTAGAAGTAATATTCCATGTAATAGCTCAATCGAATTAATAAATCTTTTGAATTTCTCCAAAATACTATAAAGATATATGCTGCAACAAACCAATGTAGAGGTGCTGAGTCAACTAAGCGACCTTTTGATTAAACTAGACGAAAATCAGTATAAACAACCCTTGAAAACCTTGCATCAACACGCCATTAGCCAACATGTAAGACATATCATAGAATTTTACCAATGCTTACTCAAAGGCTACGTCGTAGGTGAGGTAAACTACGATGAGCGCGAACGCAAACTTCGCATCGAACAAGACAAAGATTTTGCCTTGCAGGTAATTGCTACCATCATTGGCAAGCTTACGCTTTGGGAAGCCGACAAGTCTTTACAACTCATTTCGCACTACGGCACAAACGACCGTCTGGCAACGCCCACATATTTTTCCAGAGAATTGGTTTATTTGATAGAACATACCATTCATCACTTAGCCATTATCAAAATAGCCATCAATGAAGCTTTTCCGTCGGTAGATATTCCTGAGAATTTTGGCGTTGCTTATTCAACTTTAGCGTATAAAGCTAGTAAGTAATTGATTGGATAATTTACACAACTTCAATTGCGGCTATTGCTTACATAACAAGGCTGAATAGTGAATTATTTTTTCATTTTACATGAATCCTCATGTGCGTTTTGACTTATATTCCAACGAACGAAACCGACTTTATTGTCACCCACAACAGAGACGAAACCCTCAAACGCCCCAAAGCATTGCCTCCAAAAGCCTATCAATTGCATGGCTACGAGGTGACAATGCCCCAAGATGCCTTGGCTGGCGGCACTTGGATTGCCTCTAGTAAAGCTTTTACGCTTTGCTTGTTGAATGGAGCTTTTGAAAAACATATTCCCCAACCTCCTTACAAACAAAGTAGAGGGCAAATTATACCTGATTTTTTTCAGTATGGAAACGTTGAATCGTTTTGTCAATACTATGATTTTGAAGGCATTGAAAACTTTACGCTGATTGTTTTTGTACAAAATAGCGATGTGCAAATTCATGAAATCAGGTGGGATGGCGAACAACTTTTTAGTGAACAAAAAGCCATAAATCAGGCACATATTTGGTCGTCGGCTACGCTTTATCCTTGGGCGATTAGACAACAAAGAGCGACTTGGTTAGCAGATTTTTTAGAAAAAAATCCTCATCCGACTCCCGAGCATTTACTCAATTTTCATTTATACGGTGGCACAGGCGATAGGCACAACGATATGCGTATCAATCGCTACAACGACCTTGTAACGCAATGTGTTGTACAAATTAGCTACCAACACCAAGAAGCAAATCTAGCTTTTTATGATTTATTGGCAGACCTAAAGGTATAAAAAAAGGGGAAATGAAAAGCCTTTCATTTCCCCTTAACACTTTGATACTTACCCTATTTGCGTATCACCGCTCCTACTTCTTTTTCAAAAGCTGCCATCAGGCGTTCCATCGTTTTATCAATCACCTTATCGGTTAGCGTTTGTTCGTTGTCTTGCAAAATAAAGCTCACCGAATACGACTTTTTCCCTTCGCCTAAGTTATCGCCTTGATACACGTCGAACACATTGACTTGACGCAACAAATTACGCTCGTATTGCTTGGCGATTTTCTGAATTTGGTCGAAAGTTACCTCTTTGTCTAACACTAACGACAAGTCACGGCGAACTTCTGGGAATTTCGATAATTCTTCAAACGCCACATTTTCTTTGTATTGTTTGAACAAATAATCCCAATCGAAATCAGCAAAAAACACCGCTTGTTTGACATCGGCAGCTTTGGATACTTTTGCCTTTACCAAACCCAAACTTACACATTCTTTTTTGTTGATAATATAGGTAAGTCCATACTCAAACGTTGCCGATGACTCGATAGGTTTGGTTTGGAAGTTTTTAAAGCCCAAGCGAGCTAATACTTTATTTACGGCATTAGCAAGCGTATGAAACGCCACTTTTGTCGATTTCAATTGCCATGTTTCAGCCCAAGTATTACCCGTAATATACAAAGCCAAATGGCGTTTTTCGACATATTTTTCATTGATTTTGTGGTAAGTTTTACCAAAATCAAACATTTTCAAATCCTTCTGGCGGCGGTTGATATTGTGGGCTAAAATCTCTAAGCCTGAGAAAAGCATAGATTGACGCATCACCGCCAAATCTTCAGACAAGCGGTTGAGGATTTCAACATTTTCGCCCGCCAAATCACTTTGAATCAAACCAGCATAGCTAGGCTTGGTGAGAGAGTTGGTAATAATCTCAGAAAAGCCATTTCCAGCCAATAAACTAGCAACCTTGGCTTGTAGTTTTTCTATATCTTTTTCAGGAAAATCTGATAAATATTCTGTTCCAAGATGCTCTGATAATTCGATATTATTAAAGCCATAAATACGCAAAATTTCCTCAATTACATCCGCTTCACGAGTTACGTCCACACGGTATGGCGGCACAATTGCCGTAAATCCAGCCTCTGTTTCCTCTGTTATTTGAATGTCTAAAGAAACCAAGATATTTTTGATTAACTCTTTTTCTAAGGTTTTACCAATCAATCGGTTAATGTTTCTATAAGTAACAGGAACAACAAAATTTGAAATAGGATTAGGATAAAAATCTGTCACCTCAGAAGCTACCACACCGCCCGCTAACTCCTGTATCAACAGCGTAGCGTATTCGAGGGTATAGCGTTTCAGATTGGGGTCGGTACCACGCTCAAAGCGGAAAGACGCATCTGTTTTGAGGGCGTGTTTTTGAGCAGCCTTACGAACAACCGTTGGGTCGAAATAAGCCACTTCTAAATAAACCCTTGTGGTTGACTCTTTGATACCCGAAGTTGCTCCACCAAAAACACCAGCCAAGCCCATCGGCTCTTCGGCATTACAAATCATCAAATCAGTAGCCGTTAGGGTACGTTCTACTTCGTCTAAAGTCGTAAATTTTGTTCCAGCAGGAAGCGTTTTTACCACAATCTTTTGTCCTTTGATGGCATTCCAATCATAAGCGTGCATCGGTTGACCTAGGCCATGACAAATATAATTGGTAATATCAACGATGTTGTTTATCGGACGCAAACCAATCGTATTGAGGGCTTTTTTCAACCATTCAGGCGATTCTTTTACCGTTACACCGTCGATGGTTACACCACAAAAACGAGGACAAGCGGCGGCATCTTCTACAACTAATTCAATCGGATAATCGTTGTTTGTCACCGTAAAATCCTCAACCGAAGGCATTTGCAAAGTTCTGCCCGTTACGGCTTTTATATCACGAGCTACACCTAAATGCGAAGCCGCATCGGCACGGTTGGGCGTAAGACCAATTTCTATGATGTAGTCGGCTTCTAAATTGAAGAATTGTGCCGCAGGTGTGCCATTAGGTAAATCGGTATCTAATACCAAAATACCATCGTGCGACGAGCCAATGCCAATTTCGTCTTCGGCACAAATCATGCCTTCCGAGAAATGGCCATAAGTTTTTTTACGGTCAATTTTGAAGACAGGTTTTCCTTCCTTATCGTACAATGTAGTACCAACGGTTGCTACAATTACCTTCTGACCTGCATCAACATTTGCAGCACCACACACAATTTGGGCAGGTACTTCTGCCCCAATATCAACCGTTGTAAGGCTCAACTGTTTCTCTTTTACCATAAATCGCTCGCAAGTAAGCACTTCACCCAGCACAAACCCTTGCAAACCTCCTGCAATAGAATCGTGTCGTTCGATGCCTTCTACTTCTAAGCCTGTACCTGTCAGCATTACATCTAATGCCTCTGGCGATTCGGTAATTTCGATGAATTGTTTAAGCCAATTAAGTGATATTTTCATCAGATTGTATTTTTATTGTTGCTTATAATGCTTCCTTAAAATCCTGTTCAATCAAGGGTTTTACGTTTCAGTCCGCAAAGTTAAGCGTTTTAATTTGAAAATTAGCTGAATATTGGCGATTGGAATAGGGAGACAGCGTTTGTCTGCACCCATGAGCCGAATAACCTTGCTATTCGGCTCATATTTTCGCTATATTTGAGCCGAATAATGAAATTAATCGGCTCATGATGTACAATTGGCAATTTGATAACTGGACGCAATTTGAATATGACATTCGTCTTTTCGATGAAGTTGACAAACAATTTCATTCACTTGCAGGGCAAAATGGAGGTGTAGTTCAGCTATTAGCACAAGATGAAAAGGAGGCTTCTATCCTTACTTTATTGGTCAAAGAAGCCATCAAAACCTCTGCCATTGAGGGCGAATTAATCAGTCGAGAAGATGTGATGTCTTCTATCAAAATTAATTTGGGCTATAATACCAATATCCAATCGGTGAAAGATAAACGGTCGATAGGCATAGCCCGTGCCATTGTTACTTCCAGAGAACATTTCGAGCAACACTTAGATGAAACGATGTTATTTGAATGGCATCAAGCCATTATGTTGGGAAATTCCAGCGTCAATGCAGGCGTATGGCGTAGCCACGAAGAACCCATGCGAATTGTTTCGGGAACAATTGGTAAAGAAATCGTACATTTTGAAGCACCGCCATCTAAGGATGTTCCCAAAGAAATGAAACGTTTTATTCAATGGTTTAACGCAACGCATCCCAAAGGAGAAACACCCATCAATAATGC
>JACCDR012491977.1_pt1 | contig 16573 bp, 20 predicted proteins | sample 7446431 | NCBI WGS metagenome assembly JACCDR01 (sample SAMN15323443, study PRJNA562643) | freshwater metagenome | isolation source: river surface water | place: USA:Blue River Watershed | collected 2017-08-17 | reverse complement strand
GCAAGTACTTGCTTATCAGCAATATTTTGTCGAGCTAATTTGAGTTCTGTATCTGCAAAATTTTGTGCCTTTTTTGTCTTCTGTACATACTCATCATCTGTCCAGCGTTCAACAATATCGGCGGTAGTTTGCTGGTGTTTTAACTCAAGGTCTTCAATTTCCTTTTTGAGTTTCGATACTATAAGTTTCTCCTGAGTTGCTTTTTGTTCGGTAGTTGCAAGGCTCGAACGTACTGCTAATAGTTCTTGCTCTGCCTTTTGTTGAAGGGCAACTTTCTCAGCTTCAACCTCGCCTTTTGTTCGTCTGATGAACTCCAAATAAGCTTCATTTTCAAGCTCATCAATTTTCTTGAGTGCTTCTTCTTGAGTCTTCTTACGGTCTTCGAGAGCTTTTTTAATCTCTGCCTCCGAAGCCTTTGCATAAGCCTTACCTCCTTTTCCCCCTTCTAACTCAGCCTTTTTAGTATCAGTTTTCCAAATATCAGCTACATCTGCCTTTGTTTTTTTTGCTGCATTACTTATCTCTTTTGATGCACTTGCGAAGCCTTTTTTAAGTCCGTCAAAGTTTTTACCTAAATCATTGAAATTCCCACTCAGAATTTGCTTTATTGAATTCCCAATACCACTAAAGAAGCTCTTTACTATGTTACCTGTATTTTTGAAAATATTAATAACAGCAGTGCCAAAATTTTTAAATGCAGATACACCTGTTGCAAGTACTTTTACCACAATAATAAGATACTGAATCATTTCTGATAATACCTTCAAAATAAATTGGAAAACTGGTTTCAGCTGTTCACCCAAAAGAAGCATCAAATCAGTGAAACTATCTTCAACATTCGATGCAGAGCCACCCAACGAATCCATTTGTTTTTCAGCCAATCCCATTGTTCCTTTTACACTACCAAGAGCAACAGCCATTTCCATGGCTCCTTGCTCAGTACGTGCAAATTCACGCCTAACACCACCAATGGTTGTAACTATCTTATTTCCTGATGTACTTACTTTTACACCAAATTCGCTCCAACGTTCCTGGTTGTTGATGTCCATTATCGCCTCAGATAAATCGCTCACTCCTTTGCCTGATTTAAGAGCAAAATCAGTGAGTCGTTTCATCTCATCAGAACCCGGTCGTAGTCCTCGATTAGAAAGTTTGATGTAAGATTCGGTTAGTTGTTCAGTAGTTTGAGGAAGTTCTTTTGCCAAATTCCTCAAAGCAAGCATGGTGTCTTTTGCTTTCTGCTGGCTTCCAGTCGTTACTGTAAGTGTACTTTCGTATTTCTCAAAGTTCGCTGTGGTATTGAATATTGACTTCCCTATATCTACAATCCAACCAATTATTTGAAGAGCAATAATCGCCTGAAAAGCTGTTCCAATGCCTTTAATACCTGTCGATATTTTCCCCCACAAGCCGGGTTTACCTAAATCCTCGCCAGCTCCTTTAAGTTCTGTAGCTTGTTTTTTAGCTTTTGCAAGCTCTTTTTCTACCTCACCCAGTCGTTTGGCATTTTTTACATAATCTTGCGAACTCCTATCAGCATTTTTTATTTCCTTTGCCAATTGCTTCGCATGATTCTCAAGCTGCTGAATTGTGAGCTTGCTCACATCCATGCTCTTGATTTCTTTTGCGAGCTTTTTTGCTGAGTTTTGAGTTTCATCAAGCTGAGTTTTGTACTTTTTCCATTCTTCACTACCCTTTCCACCATTTTTTTCTATGTCTTTAAGAGTAGTTTTTAACTCTTTAGCTTTGGTATTTATGTCTAAAAGCCGTTTATCAAGGTCGGTTTGAGTTTTCAAAACCAACACTCCTTCATCTTTAAATTGCATGGTTGTGTGAATTATTTATCAGAAAAAATTAAGCTAAGTTGTTGGAGACCAAAAGCACCCGCATGTTCACGCAAGTCTCTATAAAATCTTGGTAAAATATCAGTTTTTAGTGGGTCGTTGTAAATGCCTCTATATCCACGTTTGACATTTGGTTCACGACGAAAATGATTTTGAAGAGAAGCAGCTATTCTTTGAACTGTTGCAGTGTATGTTTGAGGTCTTTTTCCATTTTGGTAGCCTGAAACAACTGGAAACCTATCGGGTCCAATCTTTTCAACAAATTTAACCATCGCTGGTAATGGAGGAACTGTTGTATAGTTAAGAGTCTTCATGTCCCTTATTCTTTGTAGCATTGAATAGTTTACATGACCCGAAATAAAATCTTTCCCTCTTTCTACTGCCCCAGCTCTAATAGCATTCAACATTTCACCTGTTAATACCTTATTTTCTCTAATTACAGCAGCTTTTAGAGTTTTTTCAGCATGTTCAACATAGCTTTTAAGTATCCTTTCAAGAACTGGACTGCTAATAAATTCCTGTGTCATTATTGTGTAGATTTGCTTTCATAAGCAATTTCTAAGAACAAATCAACCGAAGAAAGGACAAACAAAAGCCCCACTCAATGAGTGAGGCTGAAGGCGAGATACTAATAATTCCAAGTGAGACACTCGGTTTTAGTCTTGTTTTCGGCTCTACGGCCATCTACCGCAAGGCTTTTGGTATGGTCTTCTGCTTTCCATCCATATTTCTCACGATACTCCATCAAAACATCTTCAGGATAACTACTCAATAAGAACTTGCCTTTTAGGTTTACACAGGCATCAAGCAGTCGAACAAAATCTTCCTTCGTATAACCCGAATAATGCCCTTGGTTGGCACTCACATAAGGAGGGTCGAGATAGAAAAAGGCATCTTCTGCATCATAAGCCTTAATCACTTTTAAAACGTCATAACATTCAATTGTTACACGTTTCATTCGGAGCTGGTAAGCCTCAGTGAAGTTGTTTTTCTTGTTATGGTGCTTTAAAGCACATTTTCCACCTCTGTCATAGCCAAAACCACCGCCAATCATTGAACTAAAACTCATATTAGTTTGCACCCAAACAGCCCAAGCCATCTGTAAACTATCCTGAATTTCTTCTTTTCCCGTTTCATATTCAACAGCAGAATCTTTGTGCTGAGCTCGACTATGAAATGTTTCATCAATTTTACTTTGAAGCTCTTCAAAATCATATTTTAGAACTTTGTAGAAATTAATAAGGCGATGATTGATGTCGTTCACTACTTCAGCCTTACTCTCAGGCTTTGCCCAAAATACCGCTCCGCCGCCAAAGAAAGGCTCAATGTAAGTGTGGTGTTCAGGAATTTTCGGAAGAATCTCTCGAAGCATGTTTTGCTTGCCTCCGTAATATGTAATAGGAGTTTTAAGAAGCGGCTTTTGCCCCTCAGTTGTGTGGTTTTTCATAATTCTCTTCATAATTTTTAGTGGTCTGCAAAAATCTATGGCAATAAATTGCCACGGTAGGACAAAAATTTGTACTTTCGCCAAACAACAGTCGTCGCTGTAAATGACCAAATACACTATGGAAGCAATTAATTACGAAGATGGTATCATTCTCGCAGAGAAGAATTTTGCCACAATCAAATCGAAAGGTAAAAAGTTTTTAGAACGTAATGCTGAAAAATATTTACGTGAAAAACTCTTTATTCCATTCTACATAACTGAAAATTCAGGCAGTAAGTATATGTTTATTATACATCCACCTGATAAAGGGAAGATATTTTTTAAGAAATTTTCAATAAAAAATGAGTGAAAAGCTCAAAAAGTATAGTATTGAAGCGGCTTCGGAATCATCTGAAGCCGCTTTTATTTTTTGTAATTCTCGCCCTTGTTTCAAAGCGAAAGTTCACAAATTTTCTAACTTTAAAGATTATTTCTCATTTGAGAGTCAAAATGCGACAATTCAAGTGCATAAGTTGCCAATATTGCTTGAAGTAGTTGAGATAGAAGAAAATTTCTATCAAAAACATTTTGAAAAATCTTTCAAACAAATGGCACATTGGTATTATTTCACACAAATCAAACCTGCAGAATGAACGACAATTACAAAAAGTACAATCGCTGGCCGAAGTGGATGGGAGATGTAATGGGATGGATATTTTTATTCGCGATGGCATATTATGCCATCGAATGGATTTATCATTGGTTAACATCCGCCAATAAGTAAACAACTGACTGCCCCTTTCATCGGTAACTCAGTGCTTAGGCTACCAATAAAATAGTTCATGCCATTCACATGATACTTCCTCGAAAAATCGAGCGTAGCAAGGTCTCGCTCGTTCAAAACAAACTGTTTGGCAAGATAAAATTGCTCCGCTCTTAATGCCTCAGTATTACTCCAGCACTTAGCTCGAAGCCCATTGGCTCCGTTCCAATAAAGTTCAATATTATTTAATTTTGGCAAGGCTCTTGGGTAAGTGTCAAAGCCATTCCAAAACAAGAGCCGTGGTGCGAATTTATTGGACGACTGTGCAAAATAATCACTGATTCCTACTTGCTTAACAATCGGAAGGTTCGTAGCATCATCAACTAAAGTCGTTGAAAACTTCGATTTCAAAGCTACAATATTGTCATAGACGCTATTGGCAAAGCTCGGAGATACATAATCTTGCATAATCGTAGGTTTATCCTTCATCAATCCGTCTCCTCCATCAAGCTCATAGCCAAGCTGTATTCTTGGAGCAGTTTCAGGTCGCTTAGTTTCTCCATGCACAGTCTTACTGCTCCAATCAGTAATAGCAGGCAAGAGCAAATCATCTTCCCAAAAATCAATATTCATTTTTCTCTCAACTGTCGAAAAACTAAATTTCAGATTAGGCAGCTTTCTTAACTCAAGAAAAAAGGTCGTAAGCTTCATATCAGGTAAATGACTACTGATTTTGATGTCAGTAGCTGCACTTCCAAGCTCATAAGTATTGTATAAAATCAGCTTATTCCACGTGTTGTGTGTAAAGAAATTACCCGAAATAGTGGTGCCAGTTATCTGAGCTATTTTCTTGATAATGTACGCCACAAAGAACATCGGAACTTTCGGAGTATTCACAATATAACCACCTGCAAAGTAATCATTCATTTTTCCAGTATAGTCCAAAACACCTCCGTTTGTTCCATAAAAATCAGGGTTAATAATCGTAGGTCGGCAATAAGCCAACATCCCTAAATCGTTATAAGTAGGAGTGGCAGCAATCGGTAAAGTGCCAAAATCAATTTCTCTCAAGCTAAGCTCCTGATAATCTCCAAAAAAGCGAGTCATTTTATCGTCAAAATCCCCCGTATATCCTTTTTGTTCATGCCCTTCTTTTAGGTAATAATAGCCTTCCCGAATCAACTCGCCATTATAAAGTGCCTCAAACAAAAAATTCCTGACACTTCCACCACTTTGTGGCTCTTCAAACCATCCCATTACTTCTCTGTTTCTCGGTGATGCAGGAAAAACAGGTGCTTTAATTACATTTTGCGGAATGCTATCATACATAAAATGAGGATTGATTAGCTCCATCGAAAGTTTCGATTTTGGAGCTAATTCAAGCTGAGTGCCGTTGAGTCTTATTTGTAGTGCCATTAGAAAATTTCAATATAAACTTTTGCTTGAGATGGAATAGTAGCATGAGGCACATAGTGGGCCATAAACCATTCGCCATTATTTGACCCCTGATAAACCGAAACGCCATTAACCCACACCCTTACTTGTGTATCAGTGCCATATACACCAAAACGCCAATTCACATCAGTAGCAAACGTTGTTGGTAAATTAATATCCCAAGTGCCCGGTAAGTACACATCAACATCTCCAGCAAAGTCAATCTGTAACCACCATCCATTTCCTTTAGAAACCGTATTGGAATTGTTCGATTTTGTAACAAAATTATCGCTCTGAGTAACACCCGGCGTTTTTGAATGGCTTATTCTAAATTTCGCATAACCTGCTGGCACAACAGCTCCATAATTCCACGGGTCAGGATAGCACGCTCCATAAGTATCAGCATAAGATTGAGTATCCATTGCAGCGGCTTCTGCTTCTGCCAAAACATTGGCATCCCCTGCTTTTTCTCCGCCATATTTAGCTGCTGCAACTATGATAGTTGCTGGCCCAGGAGTACCCACAGCACAGGCACTTCTTATATAACTTCCTTCACGATTGATTTCTGTAGAAGGGAAAGGTGTAGTGCCAACCACATCATCATAATTAGGAAGTTTTTGTTCATCAATATAGCCATCAACACCAATAATATTGGGGCGTACAGTATAAGGCTTGAACAGTGAGTTGTTATCGATATAATACCTCTCAATTCTCTGAGGTATCACGTAGCCAGTTCTTTTTCCAAAAGCATCAAGCACGTGTTTATAATCAATGCCTCTCCAGCCCGTTTCTCTGCCCCCAGTTGTTTCGCTTGGCTCAAGGTCAGAGTAGTTCTGAATAATACCAGATTTCCGAAAAACTAACTGATAGGCAATCAAATCAACGTTGTCACGTTTCTTCTCAATGGCATTCGTTATAAGCTCCAAATAATGATGCCCCTTTTCTGTCTGCAGATAAACACGCTCCGAGAAAAGTAAACTTTGTAAGTGCTTCTGATGCTCCAAAGCATTTCGTTCAAAATAACCTGTTGAGAGCGTTATTTCTTCTTCTCCTTCGGTATCAATTATAAAAGTATCAACATATTCAATCGAAGGGTTATCAGTACGTTCACGTTCAGCTTTATACTTCGTAACCTTCAAGTTTTCTGCAGCTTGCCCTAAAAATCTAAGCGTATCCCAACCGCCAAGCTGATTAATAAAATGTATTGCCCTATCAAAACGACGATATTGGCAATCAATCCAATAGGTTCGAACCTCACTTATTCGATTATCATCTTGGTCAGAAAGCCAAACTTCATACCTTACTATGGTATCAGTGTTAATGCCAAGCTGCTCAACGCCAATTGGGGCTACAATCACCTGCCCAAAATTCCCTACACTTACAGTTTGTTTTGTTACAACCTCATAATTGTTGTTGGCATCTGAGAGCCTCACACGTAGCTTAACTTTCGTTGGGCGTGGTGTAAAATTCATCACGAACGAAAGCCAACGTTCTTCTTTTCCAACAACTAAGTTATCAGGTTGCCAAGTAAGAAACTGACGCTTAGTGACCTGCCGAGTTGAAAAGAATGTTTCTGAGTGCTTCTCATAATCAACCGGGTGAAGTCCTGCCTTAATCATCCATGAAGGTGTTAGCATCACATCTGTGTTCACCGCTGGAGAATCCTGAGTTACTAACTCTCGAAGCCTGTATTGCAAAGTTTGTTGTACAACTACCATCAGGCCAGAGGCATTTCGCTTGGGTTTAATAAACTCCAAGCAACCGTCCAGCTTGCCATTTTTCTCGTTAAAAACAAATCTCGCTCCCTGATACACCCCTTCACTTGCTTCAATAGGCACTTCTCTGCCTTCGCTTCTATGGTAAGCAATCCAATCTCCGAAATACTTATACTCAGGAGTCTGCAATTCAAGGAAGTATTTCAAACGTGCTCGGCTTGCTAAGTTGATGTCAGCAGCATCAATAACGTGAAGGTTTTTGTTGCGTGAAAATCGAAGTGGAACAAACGTAAGACCTTCAGCAAGTTCATCTATTTCGGTTTGTATCGGTAAAGTTGCCATTTTTTGTGAAATGTTTCTCTATTAAGCTGTGGTGGATTAACCCAATTAGAAAGAAAATATTACGGAATGGTCTAAGCCTAATTAAACTCATTAGGAAAAGAAATAACAAAATCAAGGGAGATACTCCCCAAAAAATTATCTCAAATGTTACTCGTTTGAGAATTGAAAGTAAAGTCTTTTTTAGCATTATCCGTTCAATTGGTTTGAAGTTGGTAATCCAATTCTAAATCTCACATTATAGCCATAAGCAGCATCAGTATTCATTGATTGCACTGGCTCTGCCGCCCAATCGTTCAAACTAAACTCGATTGGAATCACACGCTCTCTATTATACTGGTTGAGTTTTTTAGCAATGTCCGTTACAATTTGTTCAGCAGCATCAAAATCGCCCTGGCTTCTTGCCAAAGCATCATCAGTTCCGTAATCAGTAATTTGTGTTTTTGCAAAACAAAACATCGACACATCAAAGTAAGTATAGTATCCATAACTACCATTGTCGAAGTGCTTATAATTTGGTCTAACAAAACACAGTGCAGGATATTCATTCTCTGAATTAGACAAAAACGCATCAATGCCTTCTCCATCAGAATGAATAACTGTCTTAATTGCTGGCAATTGTGCTACAATATTGCCTATAAATTCCTTAAAAGTTTCAGTTGCTGTCATGATTCTTTATGAGCCTCCATCTCAGCTTCAACAATTTTTTTGTTTCGTTCAAGAGCCACAAAAATATTATGGCAATTCACTTTCAGTGTCTCCTGATAATTTCCGAATAGCTGCTTTTCAGCAAGGAGCAACGTGTTATCTTCAAAGCCCTCACCCGGATAAGTTTCAACCGTTGGAATCATAGAGCTGCTCGACTTGTAGAAAATATCATACTGGTCAAGCAACTGCTTCATAGTGCCTACAAAAAAGAGAAGGACAGATAACTTAGTAGCATAATCTAAGTCGCTTACTTCCTGCTCCTGAGCTGCTACAATGTACTCGTTATACGGAACTCGTTCATCACCATTCCAATCAAAGGCTGGTTTCTTTTTGGCACGTGGTCGGCAAATAGTTAGAATCAATAAATTGAGGTGCTTCTCGCCTTTCACAAGCTGCTTCGTAAAAGCTTCAGCATGGATATAAGCATCTTTCAGCTCTCCCCAGCTCATTGTTAAGAATCCATTTGTTGGCAAAACATATTCGATACCCTTATGAGAAAAACTCGAAAATGGTTGATTCGTCAGAGGTGTTTGCCACATCCAGCTAATCATTCTAAGCAACTCCTGCAAAGCCATTGCACTTTGCTCTTTCTGAGCTTCAGTATTTTTCTTTCCAAAATACTTGCTCATAAGCTTCTTCCAAGCAGCTTCTGAGTAGCTCAAAACTATCCTAAGCAGCTCATGGTAAGTTTCTCCATTCTCTTGTCTCATAAACAAAGTCTTGATTAATTCAGGAATTTGCTTTTGAGGTACTTCCTCCCAATTATCAGGAATATTGATAGGTTGCCCGTTGAGTTCTACTTGTTTCATTTAAGTGTTAAAATAGCAGCTGCAGTAAGCCAACCACTATACATTTTTACATTCGACCAAAACACTTGCCTCTTTTGTTTCTTAATTACCTTCAGCTGCTCCTGCTCAATGGCTCTCATACTCTCAAGCTGCTTGTTAAGCTCATCAATCATCTCGGTTTTGATGGTCAGTTGCTTACGAGTATCAATCAACTCATCATGGTCATTCAAAATATTTTCTGCTTGCTTGTCTGAAATCAATACATAGCCTTTTGGAGCAATTGGCTTAATGTTCGTGTTCGCAATAGACTGAGTCAATTGCCCGTTGCAAGTCAGCTGAACGCCTATTGCGATGACGCTTACGCTTAGTAACTTTTTCATTTTCGATTTTTGTATCCTCTGTTTTGAGTGAATCTAATTTTTTTTGAGAGTCCAAAATCAATTTTGTGTGTCGCTCGATTACTGGCTTTGTCGTTTCTTGGGCTTTCTTGCTCTGCTTGCACGACCGTACTGTTGCCAGCAGCATCGTCAAGAAAACCAAGATTGCCAAACCGAAAGTCCACTTCACAACCGAACCGTCGTGCCACTTCTGCAATAACCATTGCGTCGCTGTCCGCTTCGCATTTGATAAGAATTGTAGCCATTTCATTCTTTTTCTTTGACAGGGTCAATTTTTTGGGTTAGAAAAATATTGAGAAAGGTATTTACGGCCACTGCAGCAGCTCCCATGTGAACTGCCCAATCAGGGTTTTTTGCCGTGAAATAACCAAGATAGTACGACAAAATTGCCGATAGAATTCTTGCTACTGCAACCCAATTCGGGTTGATGCCAGAAAAGTATTTTTGAACTGAGCTCATTGTTAGTGGATTTTAAAAAAGTTCTTAAAGTATTTCTTCCAACTACCTCCGTAGTATAGTTTCACATCTTGTTTCGTTCGCACAAATGCGTTAATCAGCGTCCAAATCGTGCCAATGAACGCCAAAAATTTCATAAAGCCGCTAAAAGTGACAGCGACTAAAATCATACAAATAGTATCTCGCATAACATATTTGAGGTAAGTCGTTGTCATTTTTTTGATAGATAAGATTTCCAATTTTTCAACTGAAAATGTGGTGCATCAGGAATGCTCTCAAAGTTTCCGCCCCATTCAACACGAGGCTCGAAGGCAATGATAATGTCAGCAAAATTTTCGAACTGCTTGATAGTCCAATTAAGCTTCTTATCAATGCCCATAAAGGCAATATCAAATGCAAGGGCAGGTGAAACATTGTGTGGGCTTTCTCCAGCTTTAGCATTAGTTACTTTTTTTCCTTTTTTTGTACGCCCTATCGCAAACAATTCATTCTGCTCTTCATTGCTTCTATAGGTAGCTGTAAGTAATGGTTGTGGGGCATTCGGATACAGCTCTTCGTATCGCTTCTCTGCAAACTCCCAAGCAGCTTGTAAAATAGGATGGCAGTCGGTTATTTTTCTGCTTGCCATTGTTGTGTGGATTTAGTGATTTATAAGTTAATTCTTACTACTGAAGTATATCTTCCGTAGGTTTTTATGGTGTAAGGTTTGCCTTCAATTTCAATCGAATGTATAGTTTCGCCATCCACTTTCCCGAAATTATCATAAGCAAGTACCAAAGCCGAACTTCGGTCTCGGCTCAGCTTATAGGCAAGTAGCAACTTTTTTTTTGAGTAGCTTTCAGATGGTAATGTCTGCCATTTCCATTCCCCTGCAGTATCAATAATATCAGCATTTTGAGAAACCGCCCATGCTCCTGACATCATCCAGTCAATTGCCTTCAATGGTTGTGCAGCATATACACTTGCACTCTCGCCAAACTTCATCGGAAGTTCCTTTCCATCTTGATAAGCAAAGTACCCGTAAGCTTCCTTATCTTCTGTCCACGGATACGGTTCATTCCAACAGTCAAATCCATCACCAACGGCCGTTGCCCAAACTCCCCAATTGTATGCCATTGATGGAGTAACTTTGGGCTTTACGGCTTTTTGGTAAGTTCCAAGGCTATAATTAACTGAAACATGGCCGATGTCATAATTATCAATAAGCTCTACATCGTGCCATATCGTTGCCAGTGTGGATTTATTAGGATAGTATTTTTTATTCAGAAGCAGTTCAGTAAGGTAGTGATGAATCACGCCATCTTCTGATGGTTGATTTTGATAACCACCTAATTGAATGACATCAATCAGTTTTGAGTAGTCATTTTCAAGCCCTACATAAGCCGAATATTTCTCTCGCAACTCATCAATTGTTCCATCAAATTTGAGAAGGCTCGTGTAATCAAAACCCCAGTACTGAAAAATTGGCTTACTAACAATGAGTGGATGTACACCCCAAAGAGCTAACTTAGCCTGATGTGGATGAGTAGCCCAATACTCTAAGCATCGGGTTATTTTCCATTTATCTACATTCCATCGGTTGCCAACTGCCTCCCAATTTAACATCACGTAGCCCGCATTTCGATTAGGAGAATATACTTTATTGATGAAATTAAGCAACAGAGCATCAGCATCAACACTGCTGCACCAAGCATCCATCTGCTCTTGCGTAGAAATATAAGCAGTTGGACATCCAAGTTCCTCAAGCCATTTATCGCCTACAAATCTGTAATCTTTTCCTTCAGGAGCATATTTAGAAAAGCTCACACCTTTCTTCAAATAGTTGTTTGCGTACTTTTCACGCAAAGGTGTAGGCTGCATGACAATTATTTTTCCGTTCGGTAGTCTGAAATCAGGAAACCGAAGGTCGAAATCCATCAAGTTGTAACTTACATTTGTAGAGTAGCCAGAAGGTTTAAAGAAATAAGTCTTGTTTCCATCCTTCCAAATACTTTTTGCTCCTGGAATACTTACATAATCTTGAACCCAACTCTTAAAGTCCCACGGCTGCTCCCCTGGTTGAGCAATGATTGGTGCGAAGTCATAACCATTCATGCCATCAATAGTAGGTTCATTGGTGCCGAGCTTCGAATAATTATCGCTTTCAACAATAAATTTGCCTCCTGATAACCTTAGACCACTAAAGGCTTTGGTTTTTGTTTGAGTTGTTATAGGTTCAGGGTCAATCTTAATTTCATCGATTTTCTTCTCTACCTGAAAGAATTCACTCAAGTTGTTCTTGAGTCCAGAAAACTTTAAAAATCCTGTAAGCTTTAAATCGAAAGCCGAAAAGTCTTTCGCAAATAAACCATCAGTTGTAAAAGAAGTATGTCGCCCTTGGTAAGCAACAGCAATCGAATCATCACGAACAAAAAGTATATAAACTTTGCCCGTTGTGTCAGTAGTGAGGATTTTGTCTTGAGCCATAACTGCAGTTGATATAAGCAGAAAGGCAATAAGTAATTTTTTCATGTGTGATTATAAAATTGGATGCTGGTCGTCGTCCATCGAGAAGATGTCGAATGGTTCAGAATCAGCAATTGTTTGATAAAAAGTTGGATATTGTTGTTCGCTTGAAACGAGTTTCATGTATTCTCGAACCTTATTCAATGCTTCAGATGAATCAGTAGTGAGTTTTTGAATAAGATTTGACTTTGAATCATAATCAGCTTCTATTTCATTGCGAGTACTGTCAGTTTTTACTACAATTCTAACACCTTCAGCGTCAATAAGTACGGACAAATATGGCAGAGCCTCAAGTAATGCACATAAGGCAACAGCATCTCGAATTCTGCTGAGTAGTTTCTTGTCAATGTCATTCAAAACTACATTGTTCTGTTTTGCTAAGCCTTGTTTCAGCCTTTCAAACACCTCAGAGGTTATCGTTTCCTCAATCAATGTTATTTCTATCTTTTCAATGTAATACTTCAGCGACTCAAACATTCTCACGCTGTTTTTCACAAGTGGCAGATGCCTTGTTAGCTCTGCAGCATCTTTCAGAAATAGCCTGTTCCTGATTTCATAATCTTCAGATTCCAACCATTCTTGCGGTTGGTTTGTCATGCTCTCAAGCGTACTCCAAAATCCTTCAATACATATGTCAAGCATCGAAGCATTGCTTTCTTCGAGCTTCACATATTCCCATTTCGTAAGAGCCACATGATTAGAAGGCAGCATCTTTGCAAAACCAGCATCGCCAATTTTGATATTAAGTCGTGGCTGGACAAGCTGAAAAGCATACCAAGCAATCGCACCTTCAGCAAGTTGTTTCAACTCGAAATCTTCAGTATCTACCGCAGGTTCAAGCTCATTCAAAAATCCGTACAAGTCATTACCTACTTGCTTCTTAAACCACATTTCAGCTTTTCTGAAATAAGGCTCCATAGTTGCTTGGCTCAGTCCCGATTGAAGACCTCCAAGTTCTCGTTTGAAATTTTCGTGTGTGAGTATCATTGTATGAATGCCAAATATTGGGTTTTGCCAATTTTTACTTTCTTGAAAAGAGTAAAATCACTACTTCTTGAAAAAGCATTACTGATTCTATCTTGAAAGGTTGATTTTATTGAGCTATGATATGCCTTTCTACCAAATTTCTTGATAAATATCTTTTTACTTTTTCGTGGTAATTTTGGTATTTCAACATACCAAGTTCTTATTTTCATGCTGCAGCTTTCGTTTGTGTGTTTTTGTTTTGAATGTTACCTGCTTTTTCACTACCAGCTGGATTCGCATCGAGCGTGGTAAGCGTAATGCCATCAAACCATCTGAATACATTTTGATATTTTGGACCCATCAACCAAATAGCTTCGTTGACAGATTCTGTAATGATGGCACGTGGTACAACGGTTCTGAAACCCTGCTGAAAATCAGCCATTACTCGAATCTGAGAGCCTGAGTCATTTCCACTGCCCGGATTCACGCCCGCAAGCGTTGGGAGAATACCAATCGAATTGGCAATTGAAAGGTTTGCCATCTCCAATATTTTCGAGTAGGCATCATCACTCATTTCGTTCTTGAGCGGCACAACATCAATGCTATCCAAAGCTTTACCGTCGCTACCTCTGAAATACTTGATAAGCATTGATTTATTGACCTTCTCCTTTCCTGAGAGCATGTTTTTTAACTTCCTCTCAAGCTCACCCCATTTGGCTTTCGCTTCAGTAGATTTGCCGTCATCGCCAAAATAATCAGCAGGCATTTTTATGATATACTTGATGTTATATCCATTGTCAATACCATGCTTATGAAATATCGGAATCATATTTGCCAGCTCAATCCAGTCGGCAGCTCCCCACCAAGTTGGGAAGGCATAGAAAGGATTACCCGGAATGTCTTCTTTTGAGTGAAGAATCTGAACTAAATCAGTTCCGATAGTAGCAGCATCGAATTTCTTGATAATATCCGTATCGTTCTCATCAAAATTTTGCGTTTCTCCGAAGTATGGATTAACGTGGTAATTCAAGATATTTCCCTTATCATCAGGCCGCTCGATACGAGTACTGAAGCTATCAGAAACTGAAAGCACAGGCCAGTTGTTCGAAACGTCCCATTTGACCTTCGTGAAAATATTAGCATTATCAATAAATTGATTGATAGCCCCAATTTCATATTTCCAAAGCTTCGTCTGACGTTCCCAAGCTGCCAGCTTTGCATCATAAAATGGTTTGATTGTGCCATCTTCAGCGATTTGCTTCCATACTCCACCAGTACCATAAATCATATCTCTGAGAGTTACGAGCTCTGGTCGCACCTGGTTATTTTTCTCTATGAGCCTACGCATGACATTCGGATGATTATCCGCAGGCCCCCAACGTACGTGGTCAAGATAATCATACTTAGCCTGATAGATAGATGATGCTCCGAATGATTGGTCACGCCAGCCGTGTCCAACAATCTGAAGTACTGCACTATTTCCACCGCCTGAAACGATGAAGACGTTATCGCTTAATTGTTGCATTGTGTTGTGTAGATTTAGTTATACAGTATGGTCAATGAGCATACCGTTATACTCAACCATTAGGTCGATTAATATTTCAAAAGGTCGATTAGCTTCATGGTCATGAAGCAATAGTACATGGTTAATGTTGATGTTCTGTCGAAACTTTTTTGCACCAGCTAATTGCTTCCAGCTTTTTGATACTCTCGCTTTATAACCACAACTGCCATCTTTTTTTCGATATTTAATCGAAAATATATGAACACCAGCTCCCCTGGTATCTTGGTGGATTTCTGCAAAGACTGCTCGTCTCTTAATGATGTGCTTCATAGTTCAAATTTGCTGTCGGCAGAAAACAAAAGAAAGGACAAAACATATTAGATTTGTGCATGTGGAAGAATGTTAAATTTCAGAAGTACAAAGAATCGCAGTCTTGGAAAGAAGGGGCGATAATAAGAAAAGTGATTTTCTACAAAGCAGTGTATAAGGGAGTTACTTTTTACAGGCGTAATCAAGTCAGAAGCGGGCTCGGCACAAACGAATGGGTTTCTATCAACGAGGAATTTTCGTTTGACTTGAAAACTTGGGTAGATGATAGCATAGAAATTTATAGAGAAATAAAGAAAAAGTCTTGACTATGGAAATAAAAAATACAGCATTAGTAATGCGAAGAATAGAAGGTACAATGAAATTTGAGCCTAAACATATATTTAAAGGATATAAAAAAGCCCCTGGCGACAACCCAAATGATATGCTTCAAAATGGAATATAAACTATCTGACTTACCCGTTGGTCTTGTTCCACAAGTTTCTAAATTAGAAATAGGTGATAGAATCAAAACAACATTAATTGAAGTTGCAAACGCTTGCAATAAAGGTATATTTAATGACTTATTTCGTTTAAATATTGAAGAAAGGAGGGTTGAATTGAAATGTGACGTAGATACGATTAGGAATCCTGATGGTTCTATTGAAATAGTTTTTGTGAAAAAGAACTTGTAGAACAATTTTTCCAACTAAGTTTAAAACGATGGCGTGTAGGTGCGGTAGCACCTGTACGCCTTTGCTTTTTAATAGTGTTGGAACTCACATAACTATCTAATTATTAGATGTTTGCTGTCGAACTATAATCAAAAACTATTGAATTTATTTTTTATATAGAAATTTTCTATATTTGAAAAAAAAATTTGTAATGACTGTAAAAATAAAAAAAGGAGAAAGTTATACTGTGGGAGTACAAATAACTACTTCTTACACGATTGAAGATATAATCGTTAATTTTGCTGGGAAAAACTACAAAAAATCCGATTCTACTCTAATAGAAGATAACGGATTGTATCTCGTAAAAATAAAATCTTCTGAAACAAAAGGAATTGTAGGGGTATATCCCCTCGTTGTTGCTGTTGATACTACGCAATTAGGTATCCAAAAAACATCAAATGACGATTTTCGGATACAAGTTCTTCACTGTTCTAATACTTTTGCAGATGATTCTGTAAGTAATATTGTTAATGCAACTTTCAACATTACGATAGCAAATGAAGGGCTTACAAATGATGTAACGATTGCAAATATCTATCGAGGTTATTCAGCCTATGAAATTGCAGTTAATAACGGATTTGAAGGTACTGAACAAGAATGGATTGATTCTATACAGCAAGTGAACTGGAGCGATATTCAGAATAAGCCTTCTACTCTTACCCCTTCTGCTCATACGCATTTGAAAAG